>ENA-OQBV01000393-OQBV01000393.1-human-gut-metagenome-genome-assembly--contig:-NODE-393-length-24832-cov-2.808136_pt1 | contig 24832 bp, 25 predicted proteins | sample MGYA00242750_ERZ504559 | MGnify/ENA primary metagenome ERZ504559 (study PRJEB26092, sample SAMD00036230) | human gut metagenome | host: Homo sapiens | study: EMG produced TPA metagenomics assembly of... | reverse complement strand
CAGCAAGCCTCCCAGTATTCAGGGCGATCTATCTCTTTCCCTATCCAGCGCGTGGTTTCTTTCACAAAATCACGAATAAGTTGTATCCTGCTTTCTATCGGTTCGCTTTTGAGGAGAAATACGGGCGCCAATACGACTCTTGTAAGGCCTTTTTTCTAAAATATTCATCTGATTCCTGTGGAGATACTTTAGCCGCAATACCTTCTATATGAATTTGCCTTTCCAGTTCATGCCATACAAACGATATAGAGATAGATGGGTTTATGAGCCAGATTGTTTATCCCTTGCGACTTCCATAGTTAAGTATAAAAATAAATTTGCCATCATGCAAATCTTTCAACAACACAGTCCGTATTGCCGGTTTCCCTTCCGGAGAAACAGTACCTACCAACATAGCCGTAGGCTCATTTACCTCCGCATCTATCGCTTCTTGCAGCCACTTTGTAAAAAGGACAAGTGGATTATCAGGAAGATCACTCCTTTTGAGACCACCCTTTGTATATTCCCTCCTGATTGTCGCCAAATCAGCCTTCATTATTTTTTCTTTAACTCTTAACCTATATTCTTTCATTAACACTTAAATATTCTTTACTCAATAAATTCCCCAAAAGACCATATCAAAATGGACACCATACCTCACATAAGTATGAAAACAATCTTCTAAAAGAAAAGGTTTAGCAATTTCTCACCGCTATGCATAATTGAAGAAGGACTTATTTTCATTTTTTTGAAATACAAAATCTTTTTGCAAACCATACATTTTCAATCATTCCACTACACACATTTTTCTGTAATACAAGAAGATATATTTTTGATAGATTTAATTTTCATAGACAATACTAGCTACAACAGAAGACAAATTATCCTTTTTTATTGCAAAATCACCCTACAATAAGAACTAAAGCCTACACTTGTTTGTTAAATAGAAAAATAAGAATAGCAAAACGACTTGCTACCAATGCACAAACTATTTAATTAAATAATGATTGACTGTTTATGAAAATCTTATTAATAGGAGAGTATAGCAATATACATTGGACTTTAGCAAAAGCCTTAAGAAATATGGGACATAGAGTCGATGTATTATCCCACAGCAATTTATGGCTAAACAACTCTGACTATCTCTATCCCAACCGGTCATCAATCCGTTGGGGAGTTCTTAAAAACACGTTCAATTTACTGAAAACCCTTCCCCAACTCAGAGGATATGATGTGGTACAACTTGTCAACCCTTACTTTTTAGAATTAAAACCCGAACTGCTTCAGTACGTATTCCAATATCTTAAAAAGAACAACAAGAAGATATTTTTAGGAGGGTTTGAATATGATTTTTACTGGATTTACATGTGCTTAAATAAAAACGCTCTCCGATATAATGATTTTTATGCCAATGGCACTTTTCGTGACACCATTGACAACAAAATGGCAATTATAAATTGGATGCATGGATTCAGAGGAAAATTAAACCGTATCATCGCGAACAATTGTAATGGAATCATCACCAGTCTTTACGAATCCTATTTAGCCTACCAACCCTATTTCTCTGGAAAAACCAAATACATTCCTTTCCCGATAGAATCATTGCCTCACCCACAAATCCCTTTTAAAAAAATAGAAAAAGTAAAATTCTATATCAGTCTAAAACATCATCGTGAAGAATGGAAGGGAAAAGACGAACTTTATAGCGCCCTCTATAAATTATATTACAGACATCCATCTGCATGCGAAATCAAACAAACCGTTTTCACTCCGTATGATGAATGTGAACATTTTATGGACGGGTGCGATGTAATGTTAGATCAGCTTTATTCTTATTCTCCGGGATTAAATGCATTATACGCCATGAGCAAAGGAATTGTAGTGGTGGGAGGTGCAGAAGAGGAACATTACAACTTATTAGGCGAAGACAGACTTCGCCCTATCATCAACGTACGCCCCGAAGGAAATGACATTTATAACAAACTAGAGAGTTTATTAGCCAATACAAATAAAATTTCTCAATTATCCGCCGACAGCATTGAATATATTAAAAAACACCATTGTCCAATAAAGGTGGCTAAAGAATGTTTGGATTTTTGGGAGAAAAATTAATTCCACCTATTAACACTTCACTATCAGCACCTTATTATTTCCATCAAAAAATATATCTAAAAAAAAGAGCAAAAGGTTTGCATATTTCAATTTATCCCCTTATCTTTGCACCGCGTTTGAGAGATAACGCTTCTGATAAGAAGGAAGTTTGGGTGAGTGGCTGAAACCACCAGTTTGCTAAACTGACGTACGGGTAACCGTACCGGGGGTTCGAATCCCCCAGCTTCCGCGAATAAGTCGTAAATTAATTTTACGACTTATTTTTTATATTCATTTTTCAACAGTTTGCTGTCAAGGCTTTCGGGAGGAAGAGTAAAGGTGTTTTTTTAGACTTTCAATTTTACTACATAAAACATATGATACTTCTTCATAGAAATTAAATTCCGATTTATAATAGTAATAGCATAAAAAAAATCATTTTTTATTTTGCAGATTAAAAACAAACTTCTAACTTTGCACCGTCTTAGAAAAAGAATTAAGACTAACTGATGGCGGTATCGTCTAGTGGCCTAGGACGCAGCCCTCTCACGGCTGAAACTCGGGTTCGATTCCCGGTTCCGCTACTTTTAGAAGCTAATTGGTTTATTGCCACCAATTAGCTTTATTTTTTATGGAATTGTTATAAAGAGTCCTTATTGTTTTTTCATTTATTGACCACTTTATACTTAAAAATGCACAAGTATTCGCATTATACCTACTAATAGTGATGCATAGCTCACAAAAAAGGAGTACCTTTGCAGCCCTAAATCTCTTAATAATGGAATAACAGTATGGAAATGAACAAAGTTTTTAAGGATGGATTGTGGAGTAAGGAAATTAATGTTTCAGACTTCGTACATACCAACATTACCCCTTATGAGGGCGATGCCTCATTTCTGGCAGGCCCCACAGAGCGAACTAAAAAAGTGTGGAACGAATGCCTCAAGGCACTAGAAGAAGAACGTGCCAATAACGGAGTTCGTTCCCTTGATAATGTAACAGTATCTACCATCACCTCACATAAAGCAGGATACATTGACCGTGAAAACGAACTGATTGTAGGTCTTCAAACGGATGAACTTCTGCGCCGTGCCATCAAACCTTATGGTGGTATCAAAGTCGTAGAAAAAGCCTGCCATGAAAACGGTGTGGAAGTAGATGAAAAAGTAAAGGATATCTTTACTCATTATCGCAAAACCCATAATGATGGCGTATTTGATGCTTACACCGAAGAAATCCGCTCTTTCCGTTCACTCGGTTTCCTGACCGGTCTGCCCGATAATTATGCACGCGGGCGTATCATCGGTGACTACCGCCGTTTGGCACTGTATGGTATCGACCGACTGATTGAAGCAAAACAAGAAGATTTGCACAATATCACCAGTCCGATGACCGATGCCCGTATCCGCCTGCGCGAAGAAGTAGCCGAACAAATCAAAGCACTGAAAGAAATAAAGATATTGGGTGAATATTACGGACTCGACTTGGGTCGTCCCGCTACTAATGCACAAGAAGCTGTTCAGTGGGTTTATATGGCATATCTTGCTGCCGTGAAAGAACAAGATGGAGCAGCTATGTCATTGGGCAACGTTTCTTCATTCCTGGATATCTATATTCAATATGATTTGGATCATGGTAAAATTGACGAGTCATTTGCGCAGGAACTGGTAGACCAGTTCATTATCAAGTTGCGTATGGTCCGTCATCTGCGTATGCAATCATACAACGATATCTTTGCAGGTGATCCCACCTGGGTAACCGAGTCTATCGGCGGACGCTTCAACGACGGACGTACCAAGGTTACAAAAACTTCCTTCCGTTTCTTGCAGACACTATACAATCTGGGTCCGTCACCCGAACCTAATATGACTGTACTGTGGAGTCCGGAATTGCCGGAAGGTTTCAAAGAATTCTGTGCACAAGTTTCTATCGACACTTCTTCTATACAATACGAAAACGACACGCTGATGCGCGAAGTGCGTAACTGTGATGATTATGGTATCGCCTGCTGCGTTTCTTATCAGGCTATCGGCAAACAAATCCAGTTCTTCGGAGCACGTTGCAATCTGGCTAAAGCCCTATTGCTGGCTATCAATGGCGGACGTTGTGAGAATACAGGAACTGTAATGGTGAAAGATATTCCTGTATTGACAGGGGACTTGCTGAACTTTGAAGAAGTATGGTCTAATTATAAGAAAGTATTAATGCAAATTGCACGTGTGTATAATGATGCGATGAATATCATTCACTATATGCACGATAAATATTATTATGAAAAGGCTCAAATGGCATTCATTGATACCGATCCACGTATCAATCTGGCATATGGCGTAGCCGGTCTGTCCATTGCCATTGACTCATTGTCTGCCATCAAATACGGCAAAGTACGTGCCAAACGTAATGATATAGGTTTGACCGAAGGCTTTGATATTGAAAATGCATATCCTTGCTTCGGTAATGATGATGACCGCGTAGACCACTTAGGGGTAGATTTGGTTTATTTCTTCAGTGAAGAATTAAAGAAACATCCGGTATACAAAAATGCCCGCCCTACCCTGTCACTGCTGACTATCACCTCCAATGTAATGTACGGCAAGAAAACAGGTGCCACTCCTGATGGTCGTGCCAAAGGAGTGGCTTTCGCTCCGGGTGCCAACCCGATGCACGGACGTGACAAGAACGGTGCCATCGCCTCATTGAGTTCTGTAGCCAAACTACGCTATCGTGATGCCCAGGACGGCATCAGTAACACGTTCTCTATCGTACCAAAATCACTAGGGGTAGACCAGGAAACCCGTATAGAGAACCTGGTAACCATGATGGACGGTTATTTCACCAAAGGAGCACATCATCTGAATGTAAATGTGCTGAACCGTGAAATGTTGGAAGATGCAATGGAACATCCTGAAAATACCCGCAACTAACCATCCGCGTATCAGGTTATGCCGTAAACTTCATCAAATTGAGCCGTGAACATCAGCTGGAAGTAATCAGCCGTTCTTTCCACGAAAGAATGTAACATCACATTATACATTCATCGTAGGGGCGGGTTTTTAAACCTGCCCTTACCAGTTTAAAGACAAACCATTATGATCAGAGTCCATTCTTACGAGTCAATGGGGACGTTTGACGGTCCCGGTTTACGCTTAGTCGTATTTTTACAAGGATGCAATTTCCGATGCCTCTATTGTGCCAACCCCGACACAATTGACACCAAAGGTGAAAGTACGGAAACAACAATAGACGAAATTGTGCGTATGGCCGTCAGCCAAAAAGCTTTTTTTCGGTAAAAAAGGAGGTGTGACTTTCAGCGGCGGCGAGCCTACATTGCAAGCAAAAGCACTGATTCCGTTATTCCAGCGATTAAAAGAACAAAGCATCCACATCTGTATAGATACCAACGGCAGTATATGGAATGAAGAAGTAAAGGAACTGCTACAATGGACAGACCTCGTATTATTAGACATCAAGGAATTTAATAATGTGCGCCATCGGCAACTGACAGAACGCAGCAACGAACAAACCATACGTACCGCCGGATGGCTTGAAAAAAACGGAAAGCCTTTTTGGTTGCGCTATGTATTAGTTCCAGGCTATAGTTCCTTTGAGGAATGATATACGGGCATTAGGAGAGCACTTCAGAATTATCAAATGATTCAAAGAGTAGAAATACTACCTTATCATACATTAGGCGTACACAAATATGAAGCCATGGGAAAAGAATACAAACTAAACGGAATAAAAGAAAATACTCTAAAACAATTGGAAACAGCCAAAACGTTATTTGGTGAATATTTCAATACCGTATATTTAAATTAGAAATATACTGAAGACAAGATGTTGCTATAAATCAATGGAAATATTTCATCATTTCAATAAAATTATCTAATTTCGCATCTAAAACATAAATTATTATAAATATGAAAAGACTACTATTACTCTGCCTAACTTACATTATGTGTGTAGGCAACCATCAGATGGCTGCTCAAGACTCTTCTGAAAGTCCTGGTATTTTTAATTCATTAGCTGTAGGCGTCAGTGCAAGTACCACAGGTATAGGTATTGATGTAGCCAGTCCTATAGGAAGTTACTTGGCTGTACGTGCAGGAGTTTCTTTTATGCCGAACTTTACTTATTCTACAGATGTGGATGTAGATATTGAAGGTTCTTATGAAGGAAATATCCTACCAGCATAGATGTAGAAGGAGGAATGGGACGTACTGCCGGTGAAATATTGCTGAATGTATATCCTTTCAAATCATCTAGTTTTTTTTGTATGCGGTGGTGCTTATTTCGGAGGAGGAAAACTCATCAAGATTTAAAGGGCACAGCGATGAGTTGGCAGAACTGATTAAAGAAGGACAAGAAGTAGGTATTGAAATCGGAAACTATCGTATACCTGTAGATCAGAACGGAAAATATATCTGGTGGTTTTGAAAGGTTTCTTCATTTCCGTCCTTATCTTGGACTAGGTTTCGGAAGAGCGATTCCTAAGAAACGAATTGGCTTCATGTTCGAAATGGGTGTGCAATTCCATAACACTCCCAAAGTATATACCAATAACGGAGATTTGTCTGATTTAACAGCAGAAGCTGATAATGATTTCACTGATATCATAGACAAACTTACTGTCTATCCGGTACTTAAGTTCCGTTTGTGTGGCAAAATATTCTAATAATATTCTATAAAATAAAAGGAGATGAGCCCTATAATTTTCGCCTCATCTCCTTTTTATATATAAGAAACAATACACTTATATCAGCACCACCATCACATCACGTGCCCCATGAGCACCCATTACCAAAGCCTGCTCAATATCAGCCGTCTTTGACGGACCGGAAATAAAGGTTCCGAAGCCATATTCGCCTGTATCAATCAGTTTATATGCTTCATGCATATTGTTCACAATCTTATTCTTGTTTAGAAGAATAACCAATTTTTCGGCAATAAAATAAATGGCACGCTGCTTTACATCCTGTTCTATCCATACCGCACCATTCTCCGCAACCCCAATCTTTCCATCTATAACGGCCAAATCCGTCCCATTCAGTTCTGCAGGGTCTTCCACATCATCGGGATTAAATGTCGCACATGTAATAGTCTTCAGATTAGAAGCGATGCGTTTGGCTCCAGAATAAGCCTTTTTAATGAAATCATTCACGTCCTCCTCTTTCTCCAAAAGAATGGCTTCCCCTCCTACCTGCTTCATGATGAGATAAAACTGTTCCACCTTACTGGGATAAGTTAATGCCATATCTTCCAATGGCTTTAAATCCGGTTTCTCATATTTTACATGTGTAGCACGCCGGATGCTCTGCAATATATCTTCTCTGCTGCTCATAATTACTTCACTTTACCTTTCTTCCACATTTCATTGAAACTCTCCTTAGCAAATTTCGGCATCTCACGCCCTTTTCCCCAGTCATTCAATCCGTTATAGATAAGAAAACGTGGCATTCCGTTTACCAATGGCGCCCATTTTAATGCCATATTGAATATCAAAGGGCGATTCATCATGAATTCCATGCCACCGGACATTACCCTTTTCATCCGGTCTGCCTTACCCAATTTATCCAAATCCTGACGCCACAGATAGATCTGCTCCGCCAAATCCACCTTAGCCGGACACACAAACGAACAGGAATAACACAAAGAACAAGCCGACACATTGTCATAATAATGCAACGGCGCCTTCAACATTCCCAGGTTAATCCCAATAGGGCCGGGAATAAAATAAGTATAAGAGTACCCCCACTACGTCTATATACAGGACATGTATTCATACAGGCTCCACAACGGATACAATTCAAAGTTTTGATATGCTTTTGGTCGGCCAATATCTTACTACGTCCGTTATCTACAATAATAATGTGAAGCTCCCCACCCTCTCTAGGCTTTCGGTAATGAGAAGTATATGTAGTAATGGGTTGTCCTGTAGCCGAACGGGCCAACAAGCGGGTGAACACTCCTAAAGATTCACGGTCCGGCACAATTTTTTCCATACCAAAAGCTGCAATCTGTAATTTAGGTTGGGAAGTACCCATATCCGCATTTCCTTCATTGGTACATACCACAATCTCACCAGTAGAAGCTACAGCAAAGTTAGCACCTGTCATAGCCGCCTCAGCATGAATAAATTTCTGACGGAGATTCTTCCGGGCTGCATGTGTAAGGTAAGTAGGGTCAAAATTTCCTTTCTCCGTACCCATCTCTCGCTCGAAAAGCTCACCTACCTGTTCACGTTTGATATGAATAGCGGGTAATACAATATGGCTTGGCTTCAGATGCATCAATTGCAAGATACGCTCTCCCAAGTCACTTTCTACCACTTCAATTCCTTTGTTTTCCAAAAAAGGGTTGAGTTCGCATTCCTCGGCCAACATGGATTTGCTTTTTATAAAATGCTTCACTCCGTGCTGGTTCAGAATATTGTAGACAATATTACAATACTCATCCGCGTCCTTTGCCCAATAGACATGGGCTCCATTAGCACGCGCATTGTTTTCAAACTCCACCAATAATTCATCCAAATGGCTGTTACTATATAGTTTAGTAGCACATGCCATATTGCGCAATTCCTCCCATTCGGGAACTTCTTTACTCAGTCTGTCACGCTTTGCCCTAACCAGCCAAAGTGTTTCGTCATGCCATGCGGCCTGTTTCTTGTTTTTCAGAAACTCCGCAGCCGCTTTTGAATGTTTCGTACTCATAATCCTGCCGCTAAGATTTCAACAATGTGCAATGTCTTGATAGGAAGTTTGTCACGGGCAATGATGCCATTCTGATGCATCAGGCACGAACTGTCGGCCCCCACAATGTATTCAGCACCGGTAGCGATATGACGCATCACCTTGTCATGCCCCATCTGCACGGAAACCGCATCTTCCTCTACGGCAAACATACCGCCGAAACCGCAACATTCGTCTTTACGTTCCGGTTCCACAACTTCCACTCCTTCTACCAAAGAGAGCAAATCACGCAGTTTGCTGAAATAAGGAATATTAAGTTCGCTGGCAGAAGAAAGTTTCATCAATCTCACTCCATGACAACTGTTTTGCAGACTCACTTTATGTGGAAACTTGGCTTTCAACGAAGAAGGTCTGACGATATCATGAATAAACTCACAGATATCATATATCTTACCTTCGCTGGCGCACCGATGTTTGTCTTCTTTCAACAAACGACTGTAGTTATCACGCACAAAAACGACGCAACTGGCCGAAGGACCTACTATATAATCGTAATTCTTAAACTGTTCGTCAAAATGGCGGGCCAAATCTACCGCTTTATTCTCGAAACCTGCATTCGCCATCGGTTGACCGCAACAAGTCTGGTTGAGAGGATAATCCACGTCCACTCCCAGACTTTTCAGCAGCTTGTACGAGGCTATCCCCACCTGCGGATATACCGCATTGATATAACAAGGAATAAATAAACCTACTTTCATTGTCATTAGTTAATATGTGTCCTATACTGAATAACAAAGTTAGAGGATATTTGTTAAGAAAACAACGAGATTTCTAACGAATAATGAAGCGGAATAGGTAAAAAAACATAATATTGTGGGTAAAAGCCTTACTAATAAAAAAGCACTCCCCGCGAATCACTTCGCAGGGAGTGCTTTTAACTAATAACTAACTTTGTGGTTTACGTAATTTCTATATGACTAACTTATAGTGCAAAGATAGAGGTTAGAGACCACATCCACAATCACTTCATTTAGGTATTCTATCTTATTCCACTCACTATTTATAGGTATTATAAGTTCATCTTCACCTCGCTTAGTTCAACCAGTTTATTTACGATAGCGTAAATAGTCAATCCGGCAGGTGAATGTATCTGTAGCTTGCGCGCAATATTCCGGCGGTGAGTTATCACCGTATGAATGGAGAGGAACAGTTTTCCGCCGTTTCCTTATTTGTCATTCCACGTACCACGCAACAAATAATTTCTTTCTCACGCTGGCTCAACGTTTCCTGTTCGCCATCCGTCTCATCCACACCAAGATTCATCAGATCTACTAACTTTTTATTTAAAACTTCGATGTCATCATACAGCGCTATACTCTCATCGTAACCCTTCAACAAATTTGTATCTGTGACTGAACACAGCAAAGAAACGCACTTGGTAGATGCCTGTGGATAGTTCGATTTAAACTCGTCCACGTTAAACCATCCTCCGAAAGTAGGATTTATAATTAGAATATCCGGCTGATGTCCCTGCATACAATTCTGCAGTCCTTCAAGAGAAGTTATTTCCACCGGCTGTATTGTAAGATCAGGCATGCGCTTCAGCACAGCCACAAGTCCGCTACGCACAATGACTGACGTTTCGGCCACCGCAACGTGCACAGGTTCTGTCCGTTTCATTTCCCCTCCTTTTCTAGCCTAAGTACAGCAGGCACAAACAAGTAGTCCTCTACGCGGCAATGGGATGCCAAATCTTGTTCACAACTGAATATGTCGAATAATACGGCGTTCAACAAATGGTTATTTCCTTTTGCCGGATAATATTTAATAATGATGTTTTTTAGCTCAGTCAGTGTCGCATCTATCTGATCATGCCTGCGGGCAAACTGTGAGATACGGAATCCTCCCGTTTCTCGTCCTGCCATCAGATTCTCTACGTAGGTAAACACATTCATATCTTCATAATCCATGTGTTTACGCACTTCTCCGGCATACTGATCAAAAAATTTCAAATGAGAAATGCAACCTCATTTTCCGTGGAACAATCTATAGCTTCTATCAGTTTACGACGTATAGTAGGCAGACAAAAATCAAGGAAATAATGATGTGCCTGTTTTAAATAATTCATCAATGAAGGCATAGAAATGTCCTTCACATCGTCCTCCATCCGGTCGCTATCTTCAATCATGAAGTTCACCACCGCAAGGAAAGTACGACAATCCACTCCATTTTCACGGCACACCTCCTGTACAGTCTTGTCTCCAAACCCCAACGAAAGATCAAAACGGCTCATTACCTGTAGCAATGTATAGTTATCACAGATAAGATAACTCATTTTGTCCGTCGGAGTATATTTACTTGTTTTATACATAGTTATGTTTTTTGTTTCTCTTTATGGCCGCAAAGTTACGGAAAATCACTAGGGTTATCAATCACTATAAATAGGTATTTTTTCTTGTACCCCATAATTCCCGTTCAACTAGCCAATGACAGTCTTCTAATTATACATTAATATATAGCCGTTAAGATAAGTGGCAAGAATCAACCACAAAAGATAAGGAACAAAAAGGTATGCCGAAGATTTCTTCACCGGATAACTTTCTATCATATAATAAACAACAAGCACATCCAGCACCAAAATGTTTGCAAAACCTAGCAACGGACTCCGGAGATAAAAGAAGAAAATGCTCCATGTAAAATTAAACAAGAGCTGGAACCCGAATAATCTGATAATCATTTGTCGTCTTATTGTCCACATATGCCAAATCAACCCGATAGAAATTCCCATGCACAGATAGATAAGGCTCCAAGCAATGGGAAAAGCCATATCAGGTGGTGTAAGAGAAGGTTTGTCCAATGTAGGATACCAGTTGAGTATGGCCTCCGACTGAAAATAAGAAGCAGTACAGCCTACACCAAAACAGATGAGTATGGCAATCAGTATGGGGATTATTTTTTTCATAAGGAGAATTATTTCTATTTATACTATGATTAACAAACCAATCTCTGGATTTGTTGCAGAAACAGAACACTTCTCCCATACAGGTATCTAAAAAACGTGCTCCCATTCGTTCGCTTACGATGGGAGCACTTACAACACAAAAACTAAACTAGACTTAACTAAACTATTCTATTAAGAAGTTTCACAACTTCCCTTGTCTATGCCGCAAATATAAAAAGATTATTTCTTTTTAGCAAAAGGATATCGACAAAATATCAACTTTTATCGTTCAAATATCAACTTTTTCAAACAGAATGACTATTTAAGTACATCTGTAACTCCTGTTTATAACTATCGGAAATCGGAATATACTCCTTACCGAAAACAATCCGCCCCGGTCAACCACCTTGATTTTACTCTTTTGCACTATAAACGAGCGATGTACGCGAATGAAACGACTAGAAGGAAGCTTCTCTTCCATAGCTTTCATACTGACAAGTGACAAGATAGCTTTCGGCTCATCCTCCACATGTATTTTAATATAATCCTTCAACCCTTCTATATATAGTATTCGGTCTAAAGCAATTCGGAGCAATTTATAATCACTTTTTACATATATACAATCATCCGCCTCATCAGCATCAACACCATTATCTGCCTTCTGTTTCAGTTCATACCATTGCACCGCTTTATTCACCGATTGCAAAAATCGACATAGCTGATAGGTTTCAACAAATAGTCCAAGGCATTGACTTTATAACTATCCAAGGCATACTGTCCGAATGCAGTAGTAAAAATAATCCTTGTTTCGGGACTGACCATGCGTGAAAACTCCAAACCGTTCAACTCGGGCATTTGAATATCAAGGAACAAGACATGTACCTCCTCGCGGAGAGGAATTTCTGTCATAGCTTGCACCGCGCTGGAATACCTCCCTACCAACCGGAGAAAAGAAGTTTTTTCCACATAGCTTCTCAGCAATTCCAAAGCCAGCGGCTCATCATCTACAATAGCACAATTCAGTATCATAAGCTTTTAGTCTGTATGGTTAATATAGAAGAATATACCTGTCCGTTCTCACTGATCCCTTTTATCCATTCGTAATGTCCCGGATAAATCAGTTCCAACCGTTTGCTTACCTGTTCCAGCCCCACTCCGCTTCCACTTTTATCTTGCCCAGACTTCGGATGATTGCTGTTAAGGATCTCACATCTCACCGTACCATCCGTATGCCCGAAGATAGAAATACTGATAAAACTGTCTACCGTGGGGCTGATGCCATGCTTGAACGCATTTTCTATCAGTGATATGAAAATAAGGGGAGCGATCTGCAACGCACCTCCGGAGTCTGCCTCCAAATTCACACTTACTTCTACCTGCTGTGGCAGACGGATACGCATCAAGGCTACATAATTACGGATAAAGTCCAATTCTTTTTCAAGTGGGACAAAAGTCTGCTGATTGTCATAGAGCACATGCCGTAACAATTTGCTCAGTTCCTGTACCGCCTCCTGCGCCTTGTCACTGTTAAAAGCAATCAAGGCATAAATATTATTTAATGTATTGAGCAGAAAATGAGGGTTCAGCTGGTTCTTCAAGTTTTTCAGCTCCGCTTCCGTCTTTTGCCTCTCAGCTTCTATCAAACGCTCTTCCGCCTGACGCCAACGCAGACTGGTACGAATGGCCGCACCCAACCCGGCGACAAATATCATCATCCCCATATCCCGCGCATAGAATATCCATCGAGGTGGAATATGACGCGCAAATTCAGGAGGCGGAGGCGTACTTATACTTTCCAGAAATACATGAAGAAGCACACTCAGGCAGAGTATCAGCACGGCATTGCTCAGAATATACTTACGCATTTCATCCGTGAACATATAGCGGGGAACCAGCCACAAGTAATTGACATAGAAGATAACGAAATAGCACAGAGGAACACAACTGTGCCGCAAGAATTGGGCCAGGTTAAAGCCGCTTCCCCGGTCCATAAAGACCAACGGGAAGCCAAATATGAGCAGCCAACTGACGATATGGATGCTCAGTTCCAAAAAACGTCGCTGTGAAAATAATTGTTTCATATAGGCAAAGATAAGAAAGATTAGGTTAGAAATAAGATTTCTACGGCTCTTATTCTGTTATTCATACGTTCAAGTTTGGCTTCCCACAGCTATGGGCCGCGCTCTTCACAGTTATGGAGAGCGCAACCCATAGTTATGAGGAGCGCTCTCCACAACCGTGGGGAGGCAAACCCGAACGTATGTTCCGGCATTTCTCTCCATACAGAAAACCTTTTCCGCCCTTATTCATAACGCAAAGCGTCTATCGGGTCAAGGTCTGCGGCCTTCTTTGCCGGATACCATCCGAAGAACACACCAGTAACGGTACATACCAGAAAGGAGAGCAACACGCTCCAAGGTTGGATAAACACAGGCCAATGCGCTATTGCCTTAATCATAAAGCTGGCTCCGCAACCTATAATCACTCCTATCAAGCCACCCGTAATACTGATCAGGATAGCCTCTATCAAAAACTGGCTCAGAATATCGACTCCTCGTGCCCCGACCGACATGCGCAGACCGATTTCACGGGTACGTTCTGTTACAGACACATACATGATATTCATGATACCAATACCTCCGACTACCAGAGAGATGCCGGCAATACAAGCCAGCAAAGTGGTCATCAGGTCCGTTGTGGTGTTGAGCATACTGCTCAATTCCTGCTGGGTGCGGATGGTAAAGTCGTCAGCGTCCGTTTCTTTCAGCTTATGTTCACGGCGCAGGATGGTCGTTATCTCATCTACTGCTTCCTCGGTCATTTCTTCTGTCAGAGCCGAAGCAAAAATTCCACTTAGGTAAGTCTGTGCCAGCAGTCGTTTCATCACCGTGCTATAAGGAGCCAGTACCACATCGTCCTGGTCCATGCCCATCGAGTTATACCCTTTTGATTTCAGCACACCGATTACCCGGAAAGGAATTTGGTTACAACGAATCACTTTCCCTATCGGATCCGATCCGTCGGGAAAAAGATTATCGACAATGGTCTTGCCAATGACACAGACCTTGGCTGCCGTACGGATATCATTCTCGGTAAACATCTCCCCCTGTTCCACGGTGAGCTGGCGTATGGTAAGATAATCCATACTTACACCACTCACCGAAGACGGGTAGTTGTTGGCTCCCGCAACAAGTTGCCCCGAAGAAGAAACGTTGGGACTGATGCCGGAGAGATAAGTACACTCTTCGCTCAACTTTTCATAATTTTCCAGTTTCAGTGTCTGCATGGCCGAAGGGTCTTGGCGGACCCCTCCACGCATCTCTGCTCCCGGATGAATCATAATCATGTTTGACCCCATCTCCGAGATTTGTTGCTGGATGCTCTTTTTCGAGCCCTGACCGATGGCAAGCATAGCAATGACTGATGCCACACCGATGATGATCCCCAACATGGTGAGGAAAGCGCGGAGCTTGTTGTTGGCAAGGGCCCGGAGAGCTATTTTAAATAGATTTGTTCCGTTCATAATGATTCTTTTTTATGGTTAGTCCTCGTCATTCTTGGGCAAGGCAGCCAGTGCGGCAGCGGCCGAAAGGATCTGAGGATTGACGGTGTCTTCCACTACATGCCCGTCACGCAAGCGGATATTACGGCTGCTATACTGGGCTATTTCGGGATTGTGAGTGACAAAAATAAGCGTACGGCCTTCGGCGTGCAACTTTTGGAAAAGTACCAGAATCTCGAAAGAGGTACGGGTATCCAGATTACCGGTCGCCTCATCAGCCAAAATAACGGCAGGATTATTCACCAAGGCACGGGCAATGGCCACACGTTGCATCTGTCCGCCGGACATCTGATTGGATTTATGTTCCAGACGGTCACCCAGTCCCACAGCTATCAGTGATTCAATGGCACGTTTCCGTCTTTCGGAAGCCGATACGGACGAGTTATACATCAAGGGCAACTCCACATTCTCTACGGCAGTCGTCTTAGGCAACAGATTATAGTTCTGAAATACGAAACCTATTTTACGATTGCGCAACACAGCCCTCTGAGGTTTGCTCATGGTACGCACGGACACACCATCCAACAGGTATTCACCACTGGTAGGGGTATCAAGACATCCCAAAGTATTCAGCAGAGTGGACTTGCCGGAACCGGAAGTACCCATGATCGTAACAAACTCTCCCTCGTAGATGGTAAAAGAGATGCCACGCAGGGCGTGGACGGTTTCATCGCCTACCTGGAAGTTCCGTTTTATATTTTGTAATTCGATTATCTTTTTCATGTGATTTATTCTTTCAATGTAAACGGAAGCATTACCTTTTATTACTTGTTCTTTTTCTTATTGCTTCCCGGAGGGCCTGGCATGAACGGACTTCTTTCACCTTCTCCGGCAGACGGTTCTTCCATTCCAGGCATAGCACCTTTCACTACCGTTTCTGTCACTACCGGTGTATTTTCAGTGATGCCACTCACAATCTCTGTCTTGCTGCCATCAGTAATACCTATTTTTACAGGATGGGCGGTAAAGATATTGTTATCCAGTGTCCACACTTTATGACTGCTCTGGCAATCGTTTATCTTACGGCCTCCCACTATGTCCTTGTTGGGAGTAAAGCGCAAAGCCTTGTTGGGAACGGTCAACACATTATCTTTGGTCAATGTATAAATGGTAGCGTTGGCGGTAAGACGCGGTTTCAGTTTCAAATCGGGATTATCAGCTGTTATCACTACCTCATAAGTAACTACAGTGGTGCTGGTGGTTGTTGAAGAGCTGCTGCTCGTGCTGTTCGTGCTCCCCAAACGAATCTGTCTGACTACTCCTTCGAACACATCGTCGGGATAAGCATCCACGGTAAAGGTTACACGGGCTCCTTCCTCCACCCCGGCAATATCGGCTTCATCCACATCGGCCACCACCTGCATCTTGGTCAAGTCGGCAGCGATGGTGAACAGTGTCGGAGTCTCGAAACCAGATGCTACGGTCTGTCCTTCTTCCACATCACGGCTGGTCACCACTCCATCAATGGGCGAGGTGATGGTTGCGTATGACAGGTTACGCTCAGCCTTTGCCAGAGCCGCCTTGCTTTGCTCCAATGCACTTTGGGCACGTTGGAAATTATAAACCGTTTCTTCATAATCCGTATCGCTGATTAATTGCTTCTCGTGCAGCTTACGGTTACGGTCGTATAATTTCTTCTGATAGTCGTACTCTGCCTTATTGCCGTCATAGGTGGCCTTTGCCGACTGAAGTTCACTTTGCAATGTCACTTTATCCATCTCGGCTATCAATTCTCCTTTCTTTACCACGGAGTTGTAATCCACATAAATCTTATCAATGATACCGGATACCTGCGTACCCACTTCCACCTCTGTCACCGGCTCTATGGTTCCGGTAGCAGTGATGAAATTGCTGACATTGCCTTTGGTTACAGCTTCCGTTGCGAAATCGACCGTACTTTTCCCCTCCGGTCCGCCAAGCATCCAGAAACCGCCTGCCACGACCACTACGGCTACCGCTGTAGTAAGGATAATTTTCTTCTTTTCCATAATATAATATGTATAGCGTTATGATTATAATTTTATATCCTGACCTGCATAGAAGTTCAGTAAAGTCCGGTCCAGGATAGCCATATATTTGGCCTGGATACGTTGCTGCTGTGCACTGAGCAGGTTATTTTTCTCGGTAAGCAACTCTACGGTATTCTTCATTCCCAAATTGAACTGCTCGCTGACCATCTCGTAACTGGCCTGGCTACTTTTCAGTTTGCTTTCGGCCGCCGCATATTGCTCTTGAGCGTTAGTAGCGTCCAGCCACAGACTTTCTATATTCTTATAGAGTTCCTTTTGTTTGTTTATCAGATCGAGCAGACTACTATCATATTGCAAGCGTGCCTTCTGTACGGCACTTTTATTCTGGCGGTTATCAAAAATCGGAATATTTATGTTCAATCCTATCATATTGTTCCAGCCATACTTCATTTGTTTGCTCCAGCTATTGTCACTGGCACTGTTTGTCATACTCCCCGTAGATGCACTCAAACTGATGGTAGGGAGATAGCCGGCTTTAGCCACTGATATATCCAGTTTGGAATTCTCGATGCTCAACTTGCTGCTTTGGATTTCCGGACGTGATGCCAAAGCCTGCTGATAAACATCCTCCTGAGCAGGCAGCGGTTGCAAGACATGCTCATCGGCCAGTTCGGGAAGAACCAAATCCATTTCTTCCGTACCGTCCAGTTCCAACAACTGCTTCAACTGCAATTTATAGTCGCGCAAGGAACTTTCATGAGGTCACCAACTGATATTTGTCACTGCTTACCTGTGATTCCAGCTGCGCCAAATCGGCCTTCGAAATACTCCCTTCCTGAAGAGCTCTTTGCCCCTGTCGTATGTGGCCTGGCTCACCTGTAAGGTATTCCGGTTAATCTTCACCGACTCGTCGGCATAAAGTATCTGGATGAATATTTGTGCAATCTGCTCTTGCAGAGAGTTCTCCGTTTCGGTTACGGCAAGCCCTGCTATCTGCTGACTAGTTCTCCTCTGCTTGATCGTATTCAAGCGTTTGTTACCGTTCCACAAGGTCCACTGCGCGTTCAGACCATAGTTTCCATTATAAGTGGTTTTACTATCACTACTGATGATCTCCGTTCCGCTTACCGTGTTACTGGTTTCCTGATACGGACGGTTCGTCACATTCTGTCCTGTGCTGAACGCAGACTGGGAAAGAGGGCGGCTTTGGCGGTTTTCACGTCTACCGAGCTCTCTTCCAATGAGATTTTATCCTGCTGCAATTGGATATTTTTCTCCAATGCATAGTCAATGCAGTCGTCCAGCGTCCATTTTTTGGCTTCTTGGGCGGAAACCGAAGTAACCGCGGCCAAAATCATTGCGAAATATACTACTCGTTGTCTCATCCTTTTTACTATTTAATTTGTTGATACAAAAGTAGAGGACCGTGATATTTTTAGCAATAAATATAGATTTGCGGAAGATTTCTATGGACAAAAACTTGCTTTTTACCGATAAAGTGTTTTTCTTTGTAATTATTACAACTTTAAGATAAATTTATGAATGATTCTTTGTTAACACGCATCTGGATATTCTATCGCGACGGCTTTCGCGAGATGACCTTGGGACGTACCCTCTGGGCGATTATTCTTATCAAATTATTCATCATGTTCTTTATTCTGAAACTTTTCTTTTTCCCCTCCTTCCTTGGCGGCAAGACAACGGAAGAGAAACAACAGTATGTAGGTGAAGAGTTAATAGAACGGGCAAATCCATAAACATTTAAATAAATCAGAAAGTTATGTTTGAAAACATTGACACTTCGTTAATTGACTGGTCAAGAGCGCAGTTTGCTTTGACGGCCATGTATCACTGGCTTTTCGTGCCTCTCACTTTGGGATTGGCTGTGATAATGGGGCTCATGGAGACCTTTTATGTGACAACAGGTAAGGAATTCTGGAAGAACACAGCCAAGTTCTGGATGAAACTGTTTGGAATCAATTTCGCCGTAGGTGTCGCCACCGGTCTGATTCTGGAATTTGAGTTCGGAACCAACTGGAGTAACTATTCCTGGTTTGTGGGAGATATTTTCGGAGCCCCACTGGCCATCGAAGGAATCCTGGCATTTTTTATGGAAGCCACTTTCATTGCCGTTATGTTCTTCGGCTGGAACAAAGTGAGCAAGCGTTTCCACCTGGCATCCACCTGGCTCACCGGACTGGGAGCAACGATCTCCGCCTGGTGGATTCTGGTCGCCAATGCCTGGATGCAATATCCTGTAGGGATGGCTTTCAATCCCGAAACAGTAAGAAATGAAATGGTGGACTTTGCAGCTGTCGCCCTCTCTCCCATGGCTGTCGCCAAGTTCTTCCACACAGTGTTAAGCAGCTGGATACTGGGAGCCGTTTTTGTAGTAGGAATAAGTTGTTGGTATTTACTGCGCAACCGTCAGAAGGAGTTCGCTCTGAGCAGCATTAAAGTTGCCGCCGCCGTAGGTCTGTTCGCTTCCCTCGTCACTGCATGGACGGGTGATATTTCGGGAGTACAGGTAGCCAAAGTGCAGCCTATGAAAATGGCCGCCGCCGAAGGATTACACGATGGTGGAAACGGAGTGCCCTTCACCATTGTAGGAGATTTGAAAATCCCCAAAATGCTTTCCATTCTTGCCACTCACGACATAGACGGCTATGTACCGGGTATCAACAATCTGCTGGAAGGTGGTTATCAGATGCCCGACGGTACAACGGCTTTATCGGCCGAAGAGAAAATTAAACGCGGACAGATTGCCATCGCCGCTCTGGATGCATTCCGCAAAGCGCATAAGGCAGGTGACGAAGCAAGCGCCGCCGTAGCTCGCAAGACATTGGACGAAAACGTGAAATATTTTGGTTACGGATATATCAAGGACCCCACCCATCTGGTTCCTAATGTGGAACTTACTTTCTGGTCATTCCGGATCATGGTGGGACTGGGAGGTTATTTCATCCTGTTCTTTATCATCGTATTGATTGCATCGAAAAAAGAGAAACTGGCCGATATGCGATGGCTGCAACGGGTGGCTTTGTGGACTATTCCGCTAGCCTACATCGGTAGTCAGGCAGGCTGGGTGGTAGCCGAGGTAGGGCGCCAGCCATGGGCTATACAGGATATGCTGCCCGTAGGAGCAGCCATCTCCAAGTTACAGACAGGGTCTGTACAACTTACTTTCTTTATCTTCCTTCTGTTGTTCACCGTTCTGCTCTTTGCAGAAATAGGTATTATGCTGAAAGCTATCAAGAAAGGGCCGGAGGGGAATCAAGAATTGGATAACTAAGGTTTCTTCAGTTCTATCTTTCAATATTCAATTCTCCATTTTTAAATTAGAACATTATGGACTATATATTTTACAAAATTATTGGTGGTTCCTGGTATCGTTACTGGGAGCCCTGTTGGTGTTCCTGCATCTTTGTACAGGGTGGTAATTCCTTATTGTTCACGCTGGGACGCAATGACGAAGAACGTGCCTTGCTGGTAAACTCCACAGGACGCAAGTGGGAGTTTACTTTTACCACTTTAGTCACTTTCGGGGGCGCTTTCTTCGCTTCTTTCCCACTGTTCTACAGTACCAGCTTCGGCGGTGCTTACTGGTTGTGGATGATTATTCTTTTCAGTTTCGTATTGCAGGCTGTCTCATACGAGTTCCAATCCAAGCTGGGCAATCTGCTGGGCAAACGCACTTACCAATGGTTTCTGGTTATAAATGGCATTGTGGGTCCGTTGTTGCTGGGAGGAGCCGTGGCTACTTTCTTTACCGGCTCCAATTTCCTGGTTAATAAAGGCAACATGGGCAATGAACTGATGCCTGTCATCAGCAGTTGGGCCAACGGATGGCACGGACTGGATGCGCTGACTAATCCTTGGAATCTGGTCTTGGGATTCGCCGTATTCTTCCTGGCCCGTCTTTTGGGTAATCTTTATTTTATCAATAACATCCGGGATAAAGACTTGATTCCCCGTTGCCGCCGTCAGCTTATAACCGATGCGATTCCTTTCCTTATCCTGTTTCTGGCTTTCGTTATCCGCACTTTATTAGCCGACGGTTTCGCTGTAAATCCCGAAACAAAGGAAATTTATATGGAACCTTACAAGTATTTCCTCAATCTGATGGATATGCCCCTATTGCTGGTATTGTTCCTCATCGGAGTGGTCGGGGTTCTTTGGGGCATTGGAAAAGCTGTATTCAGCAAGACTGCCACCAATGGTATCTGGTTTGCCGGTCCCGGTGTCGTGCTCACTGTATTAGCTTTATTACTTTGCGCAGGATATAATAATACAGCTTACTACCCGTCTACAGCCGATTTACAAAGTTCGCTGACTTTGGCCAACAGTTGCTCCAGCGAGTTTACCCTACGCACCATGGCATACGTTTCCATTCTGGTACCTTTCGTTCTGGCCTATATCATTTATGCTTGGCGTGCCATAGACCGCAAGCCCATTACCGCAAAGGAACTGGAACAAGACGGACACGCCTATTAAAGAGTCTTAATGGATTATAGTGAAGGCATCCTGTTTTGCAAATAGCTGTAAACAGGATGCCTTTCTATGTTAAATAACATTGTTTCAACCTATAAAATGAAGAGAATATCTTGCAAATTTCCGAAATATCCGTACCTTTGCATTGTGTTTTTCATAGTATTAGATTTAAGGTTAACAAAGGTTGGAGCAAGGCGTTGCTCCTTTTTTTATATCTATAGGACACATAGCGTCCATAGTTGATTCATTTCCCACTAGAAAGTTATTTTCGTTTAAACTCTTCATCTAAAAAGAAATATTATGATACAAGTGATGCATACAGTTGCGGATTATGTGCATGATGCCAGATATAGGATGCCGGATAGACCTCTTCCTTATTTTTATCAAGTATTTCTTTCAGAATACTGCATTTGTTCTCGCCCGTCACCAGAAAACAGGTATGCCGGGCTTCTATCAAAGGACGTCCCGTCATGCATATACGCACTGTTTTATTATAAGGATTGACGGACACCTCATACGGTTCCCCGGCGGTAAGAAGTTCCTGACGATCGGGGAAAATGGATGATGTATGCCCGTCCTCTCCTATCCCTAATAATACAAAATCAAAAACAGGCACACCGTCCATGGTCGGAACGGTGGTCTTGACTATGGAAGAATACTGTTTGGCTTCTTCTTCGGGAGCGCCCTCACCCACAATACGGTAGTAATGACTGGCAGGAATACCTACCTTGCCAAGCAGCAGACGATGGGCCAGGCCAAAGTTGCTCTGATCATCGCCAGGTGGCACGCAACGCTCGTCCACCCAATAGAAATAAATACGGGGCCAAGGGGTATATGCGGCATATTCACGCTCCCAAACCTCAAAAAGTGTGGCAGGAGTAGTTCCTCCGGAAAGAGCAATGGTAAAAGGCCGTTCAGGCTCTTTATCCATCGCTTCCAATATATGAGTTATCAAGGCTTGCGACGCTTGTACAGGCGACGCATACAAGTTATGGTCAATCATCTTATTCACTATTTATTACTCAGAGTTTGCTGTTTAAATTTACTATTCACAGATGACGACTTACAATTTACAGTATAAATTGGAATGTGTCAGATTCTTGCACGGGTTTGTCCATTCGGCATGACTGCGGTTGATCAACACATCCGCTTCTTTCGGTCCCCATGTTCCTGCAGGATACCCATAAAGAGGAGTTTCGGGATGCTTCTTCCAATAATCCAGAATCTTGTCAAAGTAAGTCCAGCTCTCGTCCACGGCATCGGAACGGGTAAAAAGTGTAGGATCACCCGCCAGACTGTCTTCCAACAGGCGTACGTACGCATCCCCCGTTTCCTGATCGTGCTGGTCATAGCTGAAATCCATCTCCATGGTTCCCATATAGAAACCGGCACCAGGTTCTTTCATGGCTATGCGCTGAAGAATTCCCTCGTCGGGCTGAATACGGATAATCAGTTCCTCGCCTTTGTACAAGCCCTCCTTCATTTGAAACATCTGCATAGGGGCCGGTTTGAAATGAATCACAATTTCGGTCACCTTGGTAGGCATCTGCTTGCCGGTACGGATATAAAAAGGTACTCCCTGCCAACGCCAGTTGTCCACATACAGGCACATCGCCACGTAGGTATCCGTACGGGAATCAGGATGAACATTCTTTTCTTCACGATAACCGATACGGTCGTCACCGGCAATATATTGTCCGCGGACAACGTTATCACGGATATACTCATCAGTCAGCGGACGAAGGGACTGATAGACTTTGATCACCTCGTTACGAAAACCATTCTTGTCAAACTTGGCAGGCGGTTCCATGGCAGTAATGGCAAGCAACTGCATCAGGTGGTTCTGTACCATATCACGCAGAGCTCCCGCCCCGTCATAATACCCTCCGCGAGTACCTATACCCATATTTTCCACCGCAGTGATTTCCACATGATCTATATAGTTACGGTTCCATATCGGTTCGTAAATGGTACTTCCAAAACGGGTCACCATAATATTCTGTACCGTTTCCTTGCCTAGGAAATGATCGATACGGTAAATATCCTCTTCTTTAAAATAAGCGGCATAGATCTTATTCAGTTTCTGAGCAGAAGCAAGGTCGTATCCGAAAGGCTTCTCGACAATGATACGCTTTAATCCGGGCTTTTTCAGCAAGCCCGCATCATGCAGATATTTCGGAATCAGTTCATAAAGCAATGGCGGAGTGGCCAGGTAGAATAAATAATTCCCATTATTCTCATATTGAGGTGAAAGCTCCTTCAGACGGTCATTCAGCAGAGAATAAGTGGTTTCGTCCGCCGGGTCCATGGACTGATAATGGACAGTAGAGAGAAAATCGTCCAATGTTTCCATCTCTTCTTTTGTAAGAGAACCGGACTTTATCAGTTCTTCTTTCAGATAAGCACGATAGGTTTCGTCCGTATATGCAGTACGGGCACAGCCGATAATGGCAAAATGCTCGGGGAAGCGTTTCCCGTTATGTATCTTTATCAGGGCAGGCATCAGTTTGCGCCGGGTTAAATCACCGGATGCACCGAAGATGACCAAAAATAAACTATGTGGTAAACTCATGATTCTTTCTTTTAAAAATGAATGTATAATGCTTTGTGTTGCGACGTATCAATAGTTGTCTTCCCAATGTTCGTGGAAAAATTCCCCCCGTGGACTGTCCACACGCTCGAAGGTATGAGCTCCGAAATAATCACGCATCGCCTGGATCATATTGGCCGGGGAATGGTTGGTGGTCAGACCCAGAAAATAATTCAACGCTGCGGAAAGTACAGGTACGGGCAATCCTTCTTTCAACATGACACCGATGTATTTCTTCCACGCGGGCAGGGCTTCCGTTACTTCCCGTCCGAAATGCTCGTCCAGCAACAGATGCGACAATCCCGGCGCACGGCGATAGGCCTCGGCAATGTCGTTCAAGAAAGCGGAACGGATAATGCATCCGGCACGCCACAACAGGGCGATGGTGGAAAGATCCAATTTCCAGCCATATTGCTCACTGGCAGTGCGCATCAGAGCAAACCCTTGCGCATAACCTATCAGACGGGCGGCATACAAGGTACTCTCCAATCCGGCCACCGTATCCTGATAATTATATAC
>ENA-OQBV01000392-OQBV01000392.1-human-gut-metagenome-genome-assembly--contig:-NODE-392-length-24852-cov-2.970233_pt1 | contig 24852 bp, 29 predicted proteins | sample MGYA00242750_ERZ504559 | MGnify/ENA primary metagenome ERZ504559 (study PRJEB26092, sample SAMD00036230) | human gut metagenome | host: Homo sapiens | study: EMG produced TPA metagenomics assembly of... | reverse complement strand
CCTGAGAGAAGGGGAGGGCCGTTTTGAAATAGCCTGTGAATTCGATGATCTGCCCGATTTTATCATGATCGACGACAGGGTGCAGACCACGCTCGCCTCAGAACATCTGCTGAATGAAGACGGCAATTTTGAAATCGTCAAAACGTTTAAAGCAACGACCTCAGGAAAACCGGAGCAGACCTGCATCCGCTGCATCCACCCGGATGAGGAGCCCCTGAGAAATTTACTGGGCATGAAAATTTCCGAACTCAAGGCGGTGGGAAAAGAAGTTGAAAAAAATGTGGCGGATAAACGCACCGCATCGTTATGGCGTCAGGCCATCAGGGAAGCCGCCGCTCCCTATACCTGTTCGGAAATGTTGCTGGATGTCGATAAAGAGTTTGGAACCGACACAAAATCATTATGGGGTAAGATCCTCGATTTGCTGCCCACGTATGCGATTTTCAAAGCCGACAGGGAAAGCAGCGACGGGGATTCAGAAGCTAAAAACCCCTTACAGCAGGCCGTAAAAGACGCTCAGGCGGCGCTGCAGGACAAAATTACAGCGCTGGAAAATGAGATCCAGGACAGCGTACTGGATGTCGCACAGAGAACGCTGGATAAATTACGTGAAATGGCCCCCGAACTCGCCAGTGAACTGACTCCACGATTTAAGGAAAAACCCAGGTGGACCTTCAATTTCACCCTGGACGGGGAAAATGGCATCCCCATCAATAAGCGCGGCAGCGGGATAAGGAGGCTTATTCTGCTGAATTTTTTCAGGGCTGAGGCTGAGAAGAATGTCGCCGGGACGCCAAGAAATGTGATTTATGCAATTGAGGAACCTGAAACTTCACAGCATCCGAACTATCAGGTGATGCTGATGAAAGCGTTACTGGCACTGGCAGGCCAGCCGCACCGTCAGATTATCGTCACCACCCATGTCCCGGCGCTGGCCGGATTGATCCCTGTCGAAGGCGTACGTTATGTCACCCGAAATGAGACGGGTGAACCCGTTGTAAAAATGCCGGATGACACTGTGCTGAAGGAAGTAACTGAAAGCCTGGGAGTGTTGCCAGAGACCGGTATGGAAAGGGCTAAAGGCATTGTTCTGGTAGAAGGAAAGTCGGATGTTACGTTCCTGAGGCATGCGGCCAGTACATTAAAACAGTCCGGTGTGCTGTCCGCCTCTCTTGAGGACGTGAAAATTGTGCCCGTCCTGATCGGGGGATGTGGCAGCGTCAAACACTGGGTGACCTTAAATCTGGCCAATGACCTGGGGCTTCCCTGGTGCGTATTCCTGGACTCCGATACCGGGGGGATCCTGCACAGGTTCAGTCCATTCAGAAGCGTAAAAAAGAAGTGGAGGATGCCGGTAAGCTCTTTTTCGCCACGGCGCAAACGTGAAATAGAGAACTATCTGTGTCCGGACCTTATCGAAGAAATTACCGGTGTAGTCGTCACATTTACGGACACCTGTGATGCTAAAAAAATAATTGGCCGGGCGGTGGGAATGAAGCCCGATAATGTGCTTGATAAATTCTGGCCCCGGATGACAGCGGAAAGAATCATCTCAAGATCAACCTATCATGACGGAATGCAGGAAAGGATTGAGCTGGTTGAGATCCTGAGCGATATTGTTGCCATGACGAGATAATGTGTAAAAATTATCGCTGCTGCATATATTCCGGTCCACAGCAAAGGACCGGAGTATAGTATATAAAAAACCCGAAATTAATCGGGTTTTAATTATTTAACGTTTAACAGGCTCCCGTGCCCGGGAGTGAATTAAAATTACGCTTATTATGGCGTTTTTGCAATCTTTATTTTTGACTGCCAAGCCATTTATTCATCTGCTCGATTTCACCTTTCTGAGCTTTAATGATGTCCTGCGCAAGCTTTCTCATTTCGGGATCTTTTCCGTATTTAAGTTCGGTCTCAGCCATTGCTATTGCTCCTTCATGGTGTGCGATCATACCTTTTGCAAAGGCCTTATCGGGATCGGGCTCATTAACGGCGGCCATCATTTTGTCATGCATGTCTTTCATGCCAGCCATATATTCCTGTGACGATGCCGATGAGTGCATATCTGACATTTTCATTTCCGAATGTTCAGCAGAAATGGCTGGCAGGGATAACATTAATATTACAAAAAGGGTGTTTTTGATTTTCATTTAATAAATCCTTTTCAGGTAGGTACCGGTTAATTGTAGCTGAGTCAGATAAAAAAGCCCCCTGACGGGGGCAAAAATCTCACAACATATCCGGTTAAGGAATAATCTATCAAGGAAAGGGTAAAAGCACGGATACTACAGTCGCATTCAGCCTGCATTGATCATGCGGCGGTGCGCTTCGGCCATGGCCTGATGTGGGCCGGATTGCCCGTTATTCATGAATTCATGGGCAACCGCTGCTCTTTCATGCTCATTCATCGCCGCGTAAGACGTTGACGGGACGGTCGTGGATACCGTGTTATTTCCCATCATCTTCTGATGACTTTCCACCATTTTCTGGTGCGCATCCGCCGAGCCGTTCGTCATGGTTTCATGAGCAATAATGGCCTGTTCATGCTGGTCCATACCGGTCATACGAGGAGCAGTCCCCTGGATCCCGACAGGAGCCGCAGCAGACTGCATCTGGTGAGCAGGAGCCTGTGCATTGTTGACGCGATCATGGATATTCACGGTTTCAGTGGCCCAGGACGATGTAATTAAACCAAAGCCCAGCAAAGATGCTAATACGATATTTTTTCATGATAACTCTCCATTTCTGAATTAGTGATGTCCGGGGAAGTACAACCGGTGTTTTCAGTTCCATAACTGAAACAGGTTCGGCAGCGTTTATTTCTCCGGGAGAAGGCTGGATATTCATTTCCTGGCGTACTCTGACGCCGGGTATTGATGAAGCAATCCAGCCTTCCTGATAAGTTGCACTAATTATATCGAATGGCTTCTGTTTGCTGCATGACAGGCTAATGACATCTTTGTCATTTACATCTTTATTTTCAGCATTGGGTTTCCGGGATCATTTTCTCCAGTCTGGGCACGGATAAGATAAAACGCGTGGAGCGTACGTCTGATTCCACCTGCACTCTTCCGTGATGTGCTTCCACGATTGACTTCACAATCGCAAGGCCGATGCCGCTGCCTTCTCCTTTTCGTTGTCTGGATGGATCCACCCGATAAAAACGGTCAAACAGCCTTGATAAATGTTCTTCAGGGATTGGTTTCCCCGGATTTTCAATCACAAGGTCAAAAAAGCTCTCCTGCTCTCTTATTGAGACGGTGATTGCCTGTCCCTCCGGGGTATAACGCAGGGCATTGGATAACAGATTATTGATCGCTCTTCTGAACATTTGTGGATCTCCCTCAACCAGGCAGGGCATTCCGTTAAATTTGAGCGTGATATTGCGTTCTTCGGCCCAGGCTTCGAAAACTCGAAGACTTCATGACTTCTGCTCTGAGGTCAAACCGGACCCTGTCAGGTATCAGCTGATTATTGTCCGCCTGCGCCAGAAACAGCATGTCGCTGACCATTTTGGTCATCCGGTTATACTCTTCAAGACTGGAGTAGAGGACATCCTCAAGTTCCTTCTGGGTTCGATCCTGACTCAGTGCGATTTCAGTCTGCGTCACCAGATTGGTGATGGGCGTTCTGATCTCGTGCGCGATATCGGCAGAGAAATTGGCCTGGCGGGTAAAGACATCCTCAATCTTTCCAATCATATGATTGAACGAGATAACCAGCTGCTCCAGCTCAATGGGAACGCGTGTCGGTTCCAGCCGCGCATCAAGATTCTCGGAGGTGATGTTTTTAATGGCATTGCTGACATTACGAAGGGGCAGGTGCCCCTGACGGACAGCGATGCGAATGATCAGAACAATCAGCAGGCTTATCACGACGGCGATCGCAATCAGATTTTTTTTCAGCGCATCGAGGTAATGGAGATGGAAATTAATGGAGAGGCCAGTCAGCATGACATAGTTCTGCTGTTTGCCCTGAAATATCGCCTGGCCAGAGGAGGCGATAATCCGGTATGTTTCCATCTTCATTTCGGACCCGGTATCCATCGGTCCCGCAGGATCCTCCACCGTCCAGAGAAAGACATCCCGTGCGCGGCTGTGCTCGCTAAAATCTGCTGAATTCACTGCCGGGCGTAGTGCCGCCCCCTGAGCTGAGCTCAAGAGCACTTCACCCCTGGGATTGAGGAGCAAAAGGGCAACGTTGCGGTAGCTGGCAATCGACTCCTTTATTTTGCTTACTTTTTTCATCCGGATCTGCCGGGGACTGGAGTATACGGCTCAGTGTGGTGCTGATTTGTTGCAGATCGCTGACATCCTGCTCGGCAAAATGCTTTTCAACAGAATGCAGCATAAACCAGGTGAAGGCGATAAACGCCAGTATTGTGGACAGGCTGATAAAAAAGGTCAGCCGCAGAGCGAGTGAGAAAGGTCGTCTGGACGGTTTGCTATGCATCCGGGATCTCCAGCATGTAGCCCACGCCCCGCACTGTCTGGATCAGTTTTGTCCCGTAATCGTTGTCTATTTTAGCGCGGAGTCGCTTTACTGCGACATCAATCGCGTTAGTGTCGCTGTCAAAATTCATGTCCCAGACCTGAGAGGCAATCAGGGAGCGGGGAAGAACCTCGCCCTGATGCCGAATGAAAAATTCCAGCAGGCTGAACTCTTTACTGGTGAGCACAATGCGGTTTCCGGCGCGACTGACTTTTCTGGATACGAGATCCATCGAGAGATCAGCCACCTTCAACTGGCTTTCCGTGATCATCGTGTTTCCCCGCCTCAGAAGGGTTCTCACCCGGGCCAGCAGTTCGGCAAACGCAAAGGGTTTAACCAGATAATCGTCCGCACCCAGTTCCAGTCCTTTGACCCTGTGTTCGATCGTGCCGAGGGCCGTCAGCAGTAAGACCGGCATACCCTTTCCGGCAGTGCGCAGCATGCGGATGATATCCCAGCCGTTCACATCAGGCAGCATGATGTCCAGAATGACTAAATCATACTCGGCTGTCATGGCGAGATGATATCCGGTAAGACCATTATCAGCGTGATCCACTACGAACCCTGCCTCTGTAAGCCCTTTGCTGAGATATTCACCTGTTTTAATTTCGTCTTCGACGATCAATATTTTCATCTTGCTCCCCGGCTGGCTGCTAAGGTCATTCTATTGCGCCCACGATCGTTATCAACGGATTACAGCAAAAATGACAACATTGTCATTATCCTGTCACCCGCCAAACAGAGAGCGTTCGGTAAAGTACCCCTATCAATACTCTGGACTTCATTTGAACCATTTACCAGGTCTGCCTGGACGAGAAGCGTTATGTTCAAATTAAAATTACTCAGCATTAGCACGATATTCATCCTGGCCGGTTGTGTCTCTCTGGCTCCTGAATATCAGCGCCCGGCAGCACCGGTACCCCAGCAGTTTTCACTGTCCCGAAACAGCCTGACGCCAGCAGTGAATGGTTATCAGGATACGGGCTGGCGTAACTTTTTTGTCGATCCCCAGGTTACACGGCTGATTACTGAAGCCCTGAATAATAACCGTGATTTGAGAATGGCTGCCCTGAAGGTTGAAGAGGCCCGGGCCCAGTTCAACGTCACGGATGCAGATCGTTATCCCCAGTTGAATGCCTCATCCGGGATCACATACAGCGGTGGCCTGAAAGGCGACAAGCCGACCACACAGGAGTACGACGCGGGTCTGGAACTCAGCTATGAGCTCGATTTTTTCGGCAAACTTAAGAACATGAGTGACGCTGATCGCCAGAACTACTTTGCCAGCGAAGAAGCCCGTCGGGCCGTACACATCCTGCTGGTATCCAACGTTTCACAAAGCTATTTCAGCCAGCAACTGGCGTACGAACAACTCCGTATTGCGCGGGAAACGCTGAAAAATTATCAACAGTCCTATGCTTTCGTTGAGCAGCAGCTCGTGACCGGGAGTACGAACGTTCTGGCGCTTGAACAGGCGAGAGGACAAATCGAAAGTACCCGCGCCGAAATAGCCAAACGAGAAGGCGATCTGGCTCAGGCAAACAATGCCCTGCAACTGGTGCTGGGAACGTACCGCGCACTTCCGTCAGAAAAAGGGATGAAAGGCGGGGAGATAGCACCAGTAAAATTGCCACCAAATCTGTCTTCACAAATTTTGCTGCAGCGACCGGATATTATGGAAGCGGAATATCAGCTGAAAGCGGCTGATGCCAATATTGGCGCAGCGCGAGCGGCCTTTTTCCCCTCCATTACCCTGACCAGTGGTCTTTCCGCAAGCAGTACGGAGCTGTCCAGCCTGTTTACGTCAGGAAGTGGAATGTGGAATTTTATCCCTAAAATTGAAATTCCTATATTTAATGCTGGCAGGAATAAAGCCAATCTGAAGCTGGCTGAAATTCGCCAGCAACAGTCGGTGGTTAATTACGAACAAAAAATTCAGTCAGCCTTTAAGGATGTTTCCGACACGCTTGCGCTGCGCGACAGCCTTAGCCAGCAACTTGAGTCACAGCAGCGTTATCTTGATTCACTTCAGATAACTCTCCAGCGTGCCAGAGGATTGTATGCAAGTGGTGCTGTCAGTTACATCGAAGTGCTGGATGCAGAACGTTCCCTCTTCGCTACGCAGCAAACCATTCTCGATCTTACCTATTCCCGACAGGTTAACGAAATTAATCTGTTTACCGCGCTGGGTGGCGGTTGGGTAGAGTAAATTTATTTAATTAATCAGGAAATTAAAAATGCGTAATTCACTTAAAGCCGTTTTATTTGGTGCCTTCTCTGTCATGTTCTCTGCCGGTCTTCATGCTGAAACACATCAGCATGGCGATATGAATGCTGCCAGTGATGCTTCGGTACAGCAGGTTATCAAGGGCACCGGTGTCGTTAAAGACATTGATATGAATAGTAAAAAAATCACCATTTCGCACGAAGCAATCCCTGCGGTGGGCTGGCCTGCAATGACCATGCGCTTCACTTTTGTTAATGCAGACGACGCTATCAATGCCCTGAAAACCGGCAACCATGTCGATTTCTCGTTTATTCAGCAGGGCAATATCTCCTTACTCAAAAGCATTAACGTGACGCAATCCTGATTAACAGTCCGGAGCGAATACATCCAGTGCGCCTGAACATTCATTAAGGGATTACTGTGAATGAATGATCGGGCGCATATGCCAGGTGTTTTGATTTTTCAGCGAGAAATTGTATGGCTTCTTTAAAGATAAAATATGCTGCAATAATTATCAGCAGCCTCATAGCAGGAGGGCTGATATCGGTTACTGCCTGGCAGTATGTAAACTCATCACAAAAAACAGTACAAACAGAACAAAAGGCACCGGAGAAAAAGGTACTTTTCTGGTATGACCCGATGAAACCGGATACCAAATTTGATAAACCCGGAAAATCGCCCTTTATGGATATGGACCTGGTGCCAAAATATGCTGATGAAAGTGGCGATAAAAGCAGTGGCGGGATCCGTATCGACCCAACCCAGGTTCAGAATCTGGGATTAAAAACGCAAAAAGTCACGCGAGGAATGCTGAATTATTCTCAGACAATCCCGGCTAATGTCAGTTACAACGAGTATCAGTTTGTCATTGTGCAGGCGCGTTCTGACGGTTTCGTCGAAAAAGTGTATCCCCTGACGATTGGCGATCATGTGAAGAAAGGCACGCCGCTTATCGATATCACCATTCCTGAATGGGTTGAGGCACAAAGTGAGTTCCTGCTGTTATCCGGTACAGGCGGTACGCCAACCCAGATAAAAGGGGTTCTGGAGCGACTTCGTCTGGCTGGTATGCCGGAAGAGGATATTCAAAGGCTGCGTACAACCCGCACCATCCAGACCCGTTTTACCATTAAAGCACCTATTGATGGCGTCATTACTGCATTTGACCTGCGCACCGGCATGAATATTTCGAAAGATAAGGTGGTGGCTCAGATTCAGGGAATGGACCCGGTCTGGATCAGCGCTGCAGTGCCAGAATCTATCGCCTATCTGCTGAAAGATACGTCGCAGTTTGAAATTTCGGTACCGGCTTATCCGGATAAAACATTCCATGTCGAAAAATGGAACATTCTTCCCAGCGTGGATCAGACAACCCGTACGCTTCAGGTCCGTCTCCAGGTTTCTAATAAGGATGAGTTTCTCAAGCCGGGCATGAATGCCTATCTGAAACTGAATACCAGGAGCCAGGAGATGCTGCTGATACCAAGCCAGGCCGTTATCGATACCGGCAAAGAACAGCGCGTGATTACTGTTGATGATGAAGGCAAGTTTGTGCCGAAACAGATCCACGTTCTGCATGAGTCACAGCAACAGTCCGGCATCGGCTCCGGCCTGAATGAAGGCGATACCGTGGTGGTCAGTGGCCTGTTCCTCATTGACTCTGAAGCCAATATTACGGGCGCACTGGAACGTATGCGCCACCCTGAAAAACAGAAAGCAGTATGCCAGCAATGTCTGACCAGCCTGTAAATATGCATTCAGGGCACTGAGGAGACGACGATGATTGAATGGATTATCCGGCGCTCTGTCGCCAACCGTTTCCTGGTCATGATGGGGGCCCCTGTTTCTCAGCATCTGGGGCACATGGACGATTATTAACACGCCTGTCGATGCCTTGCCTGACCTGTCAGATGTGCAGGTCATTATCAAAACCAGCTATCCCGGCCAGGCCCCGCAGATTGTAGAAAACCAGGTCACCTATCCACTTACCACCACCATGCTGTCCGTGCCTGGCGCAAAAACCGTGCGTGGTTTTTCACAGTTCGGTGATTCGTATGTGTATGTCATTTTTGAAGACGGCACCGATCTGTACTGGGCCCGTTCCCGCGTGCTGGAGTACCTGAACCAGGTACAGGGAAAACTGCCCGCCGGTGTGAGTTCTGAAATCGGTCCGGACGCCACGGGGGTGGGCTGGATATTTGAATATGCCCTTGTCGATCGCAGCGGAAAACACGACCTTTCAGAACTGCGTTCTCTGCAGGACTGGTTCCTGAAATTTGAGCTGAAAACCATCCCGAACGTGGCTGAGGTCGCTTCGGTTGGCGGCGTGGTGAAACAGTACCAGATTCAGGTCAATCCGGTAAAACTGTCTCAGTATGGTATCAGCCTGCCCGAAGTGAAACAGGCCCTTGAATCGTCTAACCAGGAGGCCGGTGGCTCATCCGTTGAAATGGCCGAAGCTGAGTATATGGTCCGTGCCAGCGGTTATCTTCAGAGCATTGATGATTTTAATAACATCGTCCTGAAAACAGGCGAGAACGGCGTGCCGGTTTATCTGCGGGATGTTGCCCGCGTGCAGACCGGGCCTGAAATGCGGCGTGGTATTGCCGAGCTGAACGGCCAGGGCGAAGTCGCTGGCGGCGTGGTGATCCTGCGGTCGGGTAAAAATGCACGCGACGTTATCACGGCAGTGAGGGATAAACTTGAGACGCTGAAGGCCAGCCTGCCGGAAGGCGTTGAAATCGTGACCACCTACGATCGCAGCCAGCTCATCGACCGGGCGATTGATAACCTCAGTTCCAAACTTCTGGAAGAGTTTATCGTGGTGGCCATCGTCTGTGCCCTGTTCCTGTGGCACGTACGTTCTGCCCTGGTGGCGATTATCTCTCTGCCGCTTGGTCTGTGTATCGCCTTTATCGTCATGCACTTCCAGGGACTGAACGCCAATATCATGTCGCTGGGAGGGATAGCGATTGCCGTCGGTGCGATGGTGGATGCCGCCATTGTGATGATTGAGAATGCGCATAAGCGGCTGAGGAGTGGGATCATCAGCATCCGGGTGAGCAGATTGACAACGCCACCCGCTGGAAGGTGATTACCGATGCCTCCGTTGAAGTGGGACCCGCACTGTTTATCAGCCTGCTGATCATCACCCTGTCCTTTATTCCTATCTTTACCCTGGAAGGTCAGGAAGGACGTCTGTTTGGCCCGCTGGCATTCACGAAAACGTACTCCATGGCGGGCGCGGCCGCGCTGGCCATCATCGTCATTCCGATTCTGATGGGATTCTGGATCCGGGGGGAAAATTCCTGCAGAGACCAGTAACCCCCTGAACCGGGTACTGATCAAAAGCGTATCATCCATTGCTGTTGCGGGTTCTCCACTGGCCAAAAACAACCCTGCTGGTTGCGGCCTTGTCCATTTTCACCGTTATCTGGCCGCTGAGCCAGGTGGGCGGTGAGTTTCTGCCGAAGATTAACGAGGGCGACCTGTTGTATATGCCGTCGACCCTGCCGGGTGTCTCTCCGGCTGAAGCTGCAGCGCTCCTGCAGACGACGGACAAGTTAATCAAAAGCGTTCCTGAAGTGGCCTCTGTATTTGGCAAGACCGGTAAAGCAGAGACCGCCACGGATTCCGCACCGCTCGAAATGGTTGAAACCACGATCCAGCTCAAACCTGAGGATCAGTGGCGTCCAGGCATGACGATTGACAAGATTATTGAAGAACTCGACAGGACCGTCCGTTTACCGGGGCTGGCAAACCTCTGGGTGCCGCCAATCCGTAACCGTATTGATATGCTCTCAACCGGGATCAAAAGCCCGATAGGTATCAAAGTGTCCGGGACTGTTCTGTCGGATATCGACGCGACGGCGCAGAGTATCGAGGCGGTAACCAAAACGGTACCGGGTGTGGTGTCTGTCCTGGCTGAGCGACTGGAAGGTGGACGTTACATTGATGTGGACATTAACCGGGAAAAAGCTTCCCGGTACGGGATGACAGTAGGTGATGTCCAGCTGTTCGTCTCATCAGCCATCGGCGGTGCGACGGTAGGGGAAACGGTGGAAGGCGTGGCCCGGTACCCTATTAACATTCGTTACCCACAGGATTACCGCAACAGTCCGCAGGCGCTGAAACATATGCCGATCCTGACCCCGATGAAGCAGCAGATCACACTGGGCGATGTTGCCGATATTAAAGTCGTTTCCGGACCAACCATGCTGAAAACCGAAAATGCCCGGCCAGCCAGCTGGATTTATGTTGATGCCCGCGGCAGGGACATGGTGTCAGTGGTTAACGATATTAAGACGGTCATCAGCGAGAAAGTGAAACTGAGACCGGGGACCAGTGTGGCATTCTCAGGACAGTTTGAATTACTCGAGCACGCCAACAAGAAATTAAAACTGATGGTACCGATGACGGTGATGATCATTTTCATCCTGTTATATCTGGCATTTCGCCGTGTTGACGAAGCCCTGCTGATTCTGATGAGTCTGCCGTTTGCGTTGATTGGCGGGATATGGTTCCTGTACTGGCAGGGCTTCCATATGTCTGTGGCGACCGGAACCGGATTTATCGCCCTGGCCGGGGTGGCAGCAGAGTTTGGCGTGGTCATGCTGATGTATCTGCGTCATGCCATTGAAGCGCACCCGGAATTGTCCCGTAAAGAGACGTTCACACCGGAAGGCCTTGATGAAGCCCTCTATCATGGTGCCGTACTGCGTGTCCGGCCGAAAGCCATGACCGTGGCGGTGATCATTGCGGGTCTGCTGCCAATACTCTGGGGAACCGGTGCAGGTTCAGAAGTCATGAGCCGTATCGCGGCACCCATGATTGGTGGGATGATCACGGCTCCGCTGCTGTCCCTGTTCATTATTCCTGCCGCCTACAAATTAATCTGGCTGCGCAGACATAAAAAAGCGTGTCCTGAACCTGAAAGGGCACCCCCTGTGGGTGTCCTTCTTTACTGATTCACCCTGACGTCAGGGTTTAAATCGATAATATACAGAGGTGAGTATGAAAAAAGTGGTTCTGATGGCGCTGGCTCTCGGCCTTTCACTGCCCGCGATGGCGAGTGAAAAAGTGATTGATATGTACAAATCTGAAAACTGTGGCTGTTGTTCCCTGTGGGGCAAAGCGATGGAAAAAGACGGGTTTGAAGTACGAACTCACGTCATGAATGATCAGGCGCTGTCAGCCCTGAAAGAAAAGCATGCTATTCCTGCAGGACTGCGAAGTTGTCATACCGCGGTTGCCGGTAATTTGATCATTGAAGGCCATGTGCCTGCGACAACGATACATAAGGCAATGCAGTCTGGTTCAGGTATATACGGTCTCGCCACCCCCGGTATGCCAGCAGGAAGTCCTGGAATGGAGATGGGAGCCCGAAAAGAGGCTTACGATGTTATCGCATTCTCACCGGATGGAAGTAAAAAAGTCTTCCAGCGAATCGAATAGTCAGCGGAACGGCTGATAACGGGATGCCGGCAGCAGGCACTCTTATGCCGGCGGCATTCGTGGTAATCGCATCCATGACATACCCTGAAGACAGAAGATGCTTCGGTATGCATAAGGAGAGTTACTGTGAAAAATGACAATGCAGTGCAACACAACAACCAGACTGCTTCTGAGCAGACATTATCCCCGGACGAGGGCCACGTATTGCATAAGGTGAGAGATCCCGTGTGCGGGATGGACATCCTGCCCGACAGGGCGCACAGCAGCATTCGATACCAGGACCATCAACTTTATTTCTGCTCCGCCAGCTGTGAGAGTAAATTTAAAGCCCATCCCGATCGTTATCTTACCGAAGATGCCAGTGAACATTCCCATCACCATCACCACGATCATCACGAAGTCAGCCCTGATCAGATAAAACAGCCTCACCACCAGGCGGAGAAAGAGAATTCTGAAGGTGTGTGGACATGTCCGATGCACCCGGAGATACGCCGCAGTGGTCCCGGAAGCTGTCCTGTCTGTGGAATGGCACTGGAGCCGCTCGTAGCTACGGCATCCACGGGGCCAAGTGATGAACTTCGCGACATGACAAGACGCTTCTGGCTGGGGTTGTTGCTGGCGTTTCCGGTTCTGGTACTCGAAATGGGATCTCATCTGTTTCCCGCCTTGAGGAATACAGTACCGCCACAGTACAACACATGGCTGCAGCTGCTTCTGGCCTCTCCTGTCGTGTTGTGGTGTGGCTGGCCATTCTTCGCCCGGGCCGGAATGTCGTTACGTAACCGCTCCCTGAATATGTTTACCCTTGTTGCAATGGGCACCGGCGTAGCCTGGGTGTACAGCGTCATTGCAACCGTCTTCCCCTCCTGGTTTCCTGCATCGTTCAGAAACATGGATGGCCTGGTGGCCGTTTATTTTGAAGCCGCAGCAGTTATTACGGTGCTTGTTCTGCTGGGACAGGTTCTTGAGCTGCGGGCACGGGAACAAACCTCAGGTGCCATTACTGCACTACTGAATCTTGCCCCCAAAACCGCCAGGCGGCTGGATCATGACGGTCATGAAACGGATATTAATGCGGAAGATGTTCTGCCTGGCGATAAGCTCCGCATCAGACCAGGAGAGAGTATTCCGGTCGACGGTATTGTGATCGAAGGCAAAACAACCGTTGATGAATCGATGGTGACCGGGGAATCTATGCCGGTTACCAAAACGGAGGGTGACCCTGTCATCGGGGGGACCATTAATCAGACAGGGAGTCTCATCATCCGTGCAGAGAAAGTCGGTGATGAAACAATGCTCTCACGAATTGTTCAGATGGTCGCTGATGCACAGCGTTCGCGTGCCCCCATCCAGAGAATGGCTGACAGCGTTTCAGGCTGGTTTGTTCCTCTGGTGATACTTATCGCGGTTGTTGCTTTCGTGATCTGGTCTGTCTGGGGGCCCGAGCCCAGGATGGCGCACGGTCTCATTGCGGCTGTGTCGGTCCTGATTATTGCCTGTCCCTGCGCGCTGGGGCTGGCCACGCCGATGTCGATAATGGTGGGGGTGGGCAAAGGAGCCCAGGCCGGGGTGTTAATCAGGAATGCCGAAGCCCTTGAGCGTCTTGAAAAAGTGGACACGCTGGTTGTCGACAAAACAGGCACGCTCACGGAAGGTTCGCCTACGGTGACAGGGATTATCAGTCTCAATCCGGGTGGGGAAACATCTCTTTTGCGTGTAACAGCCGCAGTGGAAAAAGGCTCGCAGCATCCGCTGGGTATGGCAGTAGTTAAAGCAGCACAGGAAAAGGGGATCGCAATACCCGCAGTCACTCATTTCGATGCACCGTCGGGTAAAGGTGTCTCAGGCGATGTCGAAGGTCAACGGGTTGTTATTGGTAATGAACTGGCTATGCAGGAAAACAGTATCGTTATTGATAATCAAAAGGCCGTTGCGGATACGTTGCGGATGGAAGGCGCTACCGTTATCTATGTGGCCACAGACGGGGACCTTGCAGGCCTGATAGCTATCTCGGATCCCGTGAAAACAACCACGCCGGATGCGCTTAAAGCTTTGCGTCAGGCGGGGATCCGCATTGTTATGCTCACCGGGGATAACCAGCTTACTGCTGAAGCAGTCGCACGGAAACTGGGAATAGATGAGGTTGAAGCCGGAATTCTGCCGGATGGCAAAAAAGCAGTGATAACCCGACTGAAAGAGTCTGGCCATGTGGTTGCGATGGCCGGAGACGGTGTGAATGATGCCCCGGCGCTGGCAGCGGCTGACGTGGGTATAGCCATGGGAACGGGTACAGATGTGGCAATTGAAAGTGCCGGAGTCACCCTTCTCAAAGGCGACTTGATGATACTGAACAGGGCCCGTCATCTGTCAGAGATCACCATGAAAATATCCGTCAGAATCTGTTTTTGCATTTATCTACAACGCACTTGGCGTGCCTGTGGCTGCAGGTCTGCTTTATCCTGTGTATGGAATACTGCTGTCGCCAGTTATTGCGGCGGCGGCCATGGCTCTTTCCTCCGTCAGCGTCATTGTGAATGCGTTGCGTCTGAAAAGTGTCAGGCTCGGGAAATAACACTGAGTGAAGGGTCAGTTACGAACAGAAGGAGTCCAGTATGAAAAGTACCACCTATGCGCTTATTGCTGTCGCCGCGATCGCGGCATTTGCCCTCCTGCGCGAACACTGGTCACATGTGGCAGGTTACTGGCCATATCTGTTATTGCTGGTCTGCCCGCTAATGCATCTTTTCCACGGCCACGGAGGGCATGGAGATCATCAACATCACGGAAGTGAAAACGATAAAAAAAATTAATCCGGCAGACGGGGCCGCGTCGCGGTCCCGTTATCAGTCCAGGTATCGTTCGTAGTCTCTGGCATGCGCAAAGGCATGCTGTTCGAGTTTGTTATCAGCGGGTGCCGCTGCCCGGAACGCCAGAGAGTTAACAGGGTTGTTATTGATGACCAGCTCGTAATGCAGATGAGGACCGGATGAACGTCCGCTGTTACCGGATAACGCAATAGCACCTCCCCGTGTAACCCTGGCCCCTTTAGTAACGAGTATTTTATTGAGGTGGAGATAGCGAGTTTTAACACCGGCTTTTCCCGTTACTTCAACAAAATATCCCATGGTACTGTTGTATTCGGCCCGGGTGATTTTTCCGTCGATGACGCTGACTATTTTCGTGTTCATGGGCATGGAATAATCAATGCCATTATGGGGACTCACTTTTCCCGATACCGGGTTAAGCCTTGCAGGATTGAAAGGCGAACTGAGTCTTGCTGTGGCCGGTAACGGATAATCGAGACTGCCTTTCCCGGAAGTATCGGAAAGGTTATAGAACTTTTTATCTGATATACGATACGCCGTGTAATTAAATGAACCGGACGTAAATTTATAGGCCACGACACGTGATTTTCCCGCTTTCTTTTGCAGTACGAGTTTTAATGATTCATTTTTTTTCAAATGCCGCAGATTAAACCGGGAAGGCAAGGAGCGCTGAAGAGTAGCGATCTCGTTCGATTCCAGCCCCGAGCGGGTGGCTGAAAGGTAGGCATTTTCTTTTACGACATCGGTAGAATACATTTACTGGAATTCGCCGTTAGCATGAACACTGCGGCGTATGCTAGGGGTTTTCAGGAGGCGTGTCATCTGTCAGTTAATCGGGAGCACCGTTGATGGTCGTCATTTTTGTAACATATCTTGTTTCCCGTTTGCTCCTGAAGCTCTGGGAACTGTATGACCAGCCCGACGGTGATGATTAACGGGACTGAAACAGGTTACGGCAGAGCAATATGGGGCTCATGTCCTGCTACGTAACCCGTCAGTAAAGCCCTGCTGCGCACCTGACGCTAAGCACTAACCCGCCTGCAGTTACCTGGTCGAATACAGCCCGCGAAGCTTTCTTGCCTGCGTCTGATGTGCTTCCGCACCGGCATTATTGACCTGCTCATGCACGAGAGCGGCTTTTTCTCCGGCATTCAGTTCGTTAAAAGAAGAAGACGAGGTCTTTGAATTTGCATCACTGCCGGACAGCATTTTTTTATGTTCCTCAATCATTTTCTGATGCGCATAGGACGCGCTGTTGTTCATAAATGAATGAGCAACAATGGCCCTTTCATGTTCATTCATTTCAGAGAATGAGGGCGTGTTGTTTTTATTAACCCTGTCCGGTAAGTTTTCATGCGTCGAGGAATTCACATGACTGACGGCTGAGGCATTATTAACAAATCGATGTGCTTCATGGGCAATATCACTGGACTGAGCAAAAGCTGCCCCACAAAATAAAGCTGTAAACGCAGTGGTCGTGATTAATATATTCATGTGTAATTACCTTCTGAGGTACATAAAAGATGTCCTTATGATCATATATAAAAATAATCAACCTGTGGGGAAGATGACGTAAATGTAATACAGCTATGTACATTACACGATTGTAATGAATTTGTTTCTTAAGGTGTGCTAGATTCATTTCATTGTAAGTGGATGAACCAGTAATTTAATTTAAATCGGTTCTCGAATTCTGTCAGTAACCATACTTTAAATAAGGGAATGCGCATGCTGTTGAAAACGTCTCGACGAACTTTCCTGAAGGGGTTAACCCTCTCTGGCGTAGCCGGAAGTCTTGGCGTATGGAGTTTCAATGCGCGTTCCAGTCTGAGCCTGCCAGTTGCCGCATCCCTGCAGGGTACTCAGTTTGACCTGACCATTGGTGAAACGGCCGTCAATATCACGGGCAGTGAGCGTCAGGCCAAAACAATCAATGGAGGCCTGCCGGGGCCCGTTCTTCGCTGGAAAGAAGGTGACACCATTACCCTGAAGGTCAAAAACCGTCTTAATGAACAGACGTCCATTCACTGGCACGGCATTATTCTTCCGGCCAATATGGATGGTGTTCCGGGGCTGAGTTTTATGGGCATAGAGCCTGATGATACCTACGTTTACACCTTTAAGGTTAAGCAGAACGGGACTTACTGGTACCACAGCCATTCCGGTCTGCAGGAACAGGAGGGGGTATACGGTGCCATTATCATCGATGCCAGGGAGCCAGAACCGTTTGCTTACGATCGTGAGCATGTGGTCATGTTGTCTGACTGGACCGATGAAAATCCTCACAGCCTGCTGAAAAAATTAAAAAAACAGTCGGATTACTACAATTTCAATAAACCAACCGTTGGCTCTTTTTTCCGCGACGTGAATACCAGGGGGCTGTCAGCCACCATTGCCGATCGGAAAATGTGGGCTGAAATGAAAATGAATCCGACTGACCTCGCGGATGTCAGTGGCTACACCTACACCTATCTCATGAACGGGCAGGCCCCGCTGAAAAACTGGACCGGACTGTTCCGTCCCGGTGAAAAGATACGCTTACGGTTTATCAACGGCTCGGCAATGACCTATTTCGATATCCGTATCCCCGGGCTGAAAATGACGGTCGTGGCTGCAGATGGCCAGTATGTAAACCCGGTTACCGTTGACGAATTCAGGATTGCCGTTGCCGAAACCTATGATGTCATTGTGGAGCCTCAGGGTGAGGCCTATACCATCTTCGCACAATCCATGGACAGGACCGGTTACGCTCGAGGGACACTGGCCACGAGAGAGGGGTTAAGTGCTGCCGTTCCCCCCCTCGATCCCCGTCCTCTGTTGACCATGGAAGATATGGGTATGGGGGGAATGGGACATGATATGGCAGGAATGGACCACAGCCAGATGGGAGGCATGGATAACAGCGGAGAGATGATGTCTATGGACGGTGCTGACCTTCCGGATAGCGGGACATCCTCCGCGCCCATGGATCACAGCAGCATGGCCGGTATGGATCATTCCCGGATGGCCGGAATGCCGGGTATGCAAAGTCATCCTGCGTCAGAAACGGATAACCCACTGGTTGATATGCAGGCGATGAGCGTCTCTCCGAAATTAAATGATCCGGGTATTGGTCTTCGAAATAACGGAAGAAAGGTTCTCACGTACGCGGATTTGAAAAGCCGCTTTGAGGATCCTGACGGACGTGAACCTGGCCGTACCATAGAACTGCATTTAACCGGCCACATGGAAAAGTTTGCCTGGTCATTTAACGGAATCAAGTTTTCAGATGCCGCACCGGTGCTGCTGAAATACGGTGAGCGGCTCAGGATCACGCTGATCAACGATACCATGATGACTCACCCCATTCACCTGCATGGTATGTGGAGCGATCTGGAAGATGAAAACGGTAATTTCATGGTTCGTAAACACACAATAGATGTTCCCCCTGGTACAAAACGCAGTTACAGAGTGACAGCAGATGCGCTTGGCCGCTGGGCGTATCACTGCCATTTGCTCTATCACATGGAAATGGGAATGTTTCGTGAAGTCCGGGTGGAGGAATGATGCGAATGAAGAGAAATTTGAAGGCCATACCTGTTCTGGTCGCCGGTTTGTTTACCTCACCGCTTTCTATTGCGGCGGGCTCCTTCTCTGCAGATCCCCACGCCGGGCACGACATGTCTGCCATGCAGATGCCAGCAGATGAGAATTTCACTGAGATGACGTCAATGGAGCCCATTGTAACTGAGAGCAGAACGCCAATTCCGCCTGTTACCGATGCCGACCGGAAGGCTGCATTCGGCAATTTACAGGGGCATGCGATTCACGACAGTGCGATTAATTATCTGGTTCTGCTGGATCAACTGGAATGGCAACGGTCGGATAACACCAACAATTTCAGCTGGAGTGTTAACAGCTGGATTGGAGGCGACACAGATCGGATTTGGCTAAAGAGTGAAGGTGAACGAAGCAATGGGGAAACGGAGGCGGCTGAAGCGCAGTTACTCTGGGGACATGCGGTTGGCCCATGGTGGGATTTGGTTGCGGGTGTCAGGCAGGATTTCAGACCTGCTTCTGCCCGGACCTGGGCTGCTGTCGGTTTTCAGGGGCTGGCACTCTATAATTTTGAGTCTGAAATTACGGGTTTTGTCAGTAATGGCGGAAAAGCAGCCCTTCGTCTGGGAGGAGAATACGACGTTTTACTGACTAACCGGCTCATACTCCAGCCATCCTATGAGGTGAATTTCTACAGTCAGGATGATGAATCGCGGGGTCGCGGCAGGGGACTGACTGACACAGAGCTGGGGCTCCGGCTGCGCTATGAAATACGCCGTGAGTTTGCACCCTATATAGGCGTTTCCTGGAATCAACTTTACGGGAAAACATCCGATATGGCGAAAAGAGAAGGTGAGAAAGACCATCAGGTAGTATTCCTGGCGGGAGCCAGAATCTGGTTTTAACGCACTGATATAAAACACTCAACTAAACAGGTAAATAAAATGTCGATTTTAAATAAAGCCATTCTTACAGGTGGCCTCGTTATGGGCGTTGCTTTCTCTGCTATGGCCCATCCGGAATTAAAAAGCTCTGTGCCACAGGCTGATTCAGCCGTAGCGGCCCCGGAAAAGATTCAGCTTAATTTCTCGGAAAATCTGACCGTGAAATTCTCAGGTGCAAAATTAACGATGACGGGTATGAAAGGCATGTCATCACATTCTCCGATGCCGGTCGCGGCAAAAGTGGCGCCAGGCGCTGACCCTAAATCGATGGTCATTATTCCGCGAGAGCCTTTACCCGCTGGCACTTATCGTGTTGACTGGCGCGCGGTTTCTTCAGATACGCACCCTATTACCGGTAATTACACCTTTACAGTGAAGTAATATTATGAACGACCTGATTATGATTGTTATTCGTTTTCTTCTTTATCTGGATTTGATGGTAATATTTGGATTGCCATTTTTTCAGATATATGGAATAAGCGGTGTCAGACATGAAACCTATAACCTGACTAATTTCAGGTCGTTTATAACCTTTGCTGTTGTTACAGGCATCATTCTTACTGGCATTAATATGCTCCTGGTATCTAATGCCATGAGTGGAGTAACTGACCTCAGAGAATTATCCATCCATGTTATCGAGATGGTGATAGAAGAAACTGATGTGGGTATTAGCTGGATTGTCAGGCTCTGTGCCCTGTTTACCACACTCGGTGCTTTGTTCCTTTACACTAATAAGAGAGTATTGTCCTGCCTGCTGATGACGATGAGTGGGGGCGTGGCGCTGGCTACACTTGCCTGGGGAGGACACGCCGTTATGCATGACGGTCTGCATTACTATCTCCATTTACTGAGCGATCTGACCCATCTCGGTGCTGCAGGTGCCTGGACAGGTGCTCTGGTTGCATTTGCTATCCTGCTGATGCGCAGAAACGAGCATAATGCACAGAGCGTCATTGTGATATCTGACTCCCTGGCAAAATTTGCCACGGCAGGAACGGTGATTGTTGTAGCCCTGATCCTGAGTGCGCTGGTCAACTATCTGTATATTGCTGAGGGTAACTTAACTCCCTTATTCAACAGTTCCTGGGGGAGGATATTGCTTGCCAAGACGGCTCTGTTTGTTCTGATGCTTCTTCTGGCTGCAGCAAACCGGTTTCACCTGGGTCCCCGGCTTGAAGTTATGGTCAGGGAAGGGAATTATGATCGCAGCGTTGCCCTGATGCGAAACAGCATCCTGACAGAATTCGTTGTTGCGATTATCATTCTGGGCGCCGTAGCGTGGCTCGGAATGCTTGCTCCGTCTCAGGTCAGCTAGGGGACAGCCAAAGCTCATGCGTGAGATTTTTACTTTCATATCAGCGAGTTGACCATGCAGCGTATTTTAATCGTTGAAGACGAACAAAAAACAGGTCGTTACCTGCAGCAGGGACTGGTTGAGGAAGGCTATCAGGCCGATCTCTTTAATAATGGCCGCGATGGTCTCGGGGCCGCGTCGAAGGGACAGTATGATTTGATAATACTGGACGTGATGCTGCCTTTCCTCGACGGGTGGCAAATCATCAGCGCACTGAGGGAGTCCGGGCACGAAGAACCGGTCCTGTTTTTAACCGCAAAGGACAACGTGCGGGACAAAGTGAAAGGACTGGAGCTTGGCGCAGATGACTACCTGATAAGCCCTTTGATTTTACGGAGCTGGTTGCACGTGTAAGAACCCTACTGCGCCGGGCACGCTCGCAGGCCGCAACAGTCTGCACCATCGCCGATATGACCGTTGATATGGTGCGCCGGACCGTGATCCGTTCGGGGGAAGAAGATCCATCTCACCGGTAAAGAATACGTTCTGCTTGAGTTGCTGCTGCAACGCACCGGAGAAGTGTTACCCAGGAGTCTTATCTCGTCCCTGGTCTGGAACATGAATTTTGACAGTGATACGAATGTGATTGATGTCGCCGTGAGACGTCTGAGAAGTAAAATTGATGATGACTTTGAGCCAAAACTGATCCATACCGTTCGCGGTGCCGGATATGTCCTGGAGATCAGAGAAGAGTGAGGTTCAAAATTTCCCTGACCACACGCCTGAGCCTGATTTTTTCTGCGGTGATGCTTACGGTATGGTGGTTATCAAGTTTTATCCTGATTAGCACCCTTAATGGCTATTTCGATAATCAGGACCGCGATTTTCTGACAGGTAAACTTCAGCTCACCGAAGAGTTTCTTAAAACAGAGACGTTCCGGAACAAAACGGATATTAAGTCATTATCAGAAAAATAAACGATGCGATGGTAGGGCACAATGGTTTATTCATTTCTATAAAAAACATGGAAATGAAAAAATTGTTGAACTCTATGCCAAAAATTCTGTTGTTCCAGCGGTCCTGCTTAATAAGTCGGGTGATATTCTCGACTATATGATCCAGACGGAAGAAAATAACACCGTGTACCGCAGTATCTCGCGGCGGGTTGCCGTGACGCCGGAACAGGGTAAAAGCAAACATGTCATCATTACGGTTGCCACGGATACTGGGTATCACACCCTGTTTATGGACAAACTCAGTACCTGGCTGTTCTGGTTCAATATCGGTCTGGTCTTTATTTCTGTTTTTCTGGGCTGGCTGACCACACGTATTGGTCTGAAACCGTTACGGGAAATGACCAGTCTGGCTTCCTCCATGACCGTACACAGCCTGGATCAGCGTCTTAATCCCGATCTGGCTCCGCCGGAAATCTCTGAGACCATGCAGGAGTTCAATAACATGTTCGATCGCCTGGAGGGGTCATTCCGGAAACTGTCAGATTTCTCGTCTGACATCGCGCATGAGCTGCGCACACCGGTCAGTAATCTGATGATGCAGACGCAGTTTGCACTGGCTAAGGAAAGGGATGTTTCGCATTACCGCGAAATTTTATTCGCTAACCTGGAAGAACTGAAAAGGTTGTCACGAATGACCAGTGACATGCTTTTTCTGGCACGTTCAGAGCATGGTCTGCTGCAGCTGGATAAACATGATGTGGACCTGGCCGCCGAACTGAATGAATTACGTGAGTTATTCGAGCCCCTGGCAGACGAAACAGGAAAGACAATCACGGTTGAAGGAGAGGGGGTTGTTGCCGGAGACAGCGATATGCTGCGTCGTGCTTTCAGTAACCTGCTTTCCAATGCAATCAAGTATTCTCCCGATAACACCTGTACAGCGATACACCTTGAGCGTGACAGTGACTGTGTGAACGTGATGATTACGAATACGATGTCTGGCCCGGTTCCCGCTAATCTGGAACGTTTGTTTGACCGGTTCTATCGCGCAGACTCATCAAGGGTTCACAACACGGAAGGCGCAGGGCTGGGATTATCAATTACAAGGTCGATCATTCATGCTCACGGCGGCGAGTTGTCAGCAGAACAGCAGGAGCGGGAAATTGTGTTCAAAGTGCGCCTGTTAATGGATTAATCCCGTTATTCAGGAGAAATATGGAAGGTGACAAAAATGTCATCATTCAGTCACGCGAGAAACAGAGGCGGTTTTTTATAATCATTCATAAATCAGGAGCGGCGAGATACTCAATCGCCTGGTTCCTGAAGTGATGAATAACCAGCCCTGAGATCAAATGCTTTCTCTGTTATAAGCCGTTGATTGTTTGGGGATGAAAACACCGGAGACCCAACCATGAAAAAGATCCTTGTATCATTTGCTGCCATTATGGCTGTCGCTTCAACCGCCGTGGCTGCAGAGACAATGAACATGCATGACCAGGTAAATAATGCCCAGGCACCTGCCCATCAGATGCAGTCAACCGCTGAAAAAAGCGCTATTCAAGGAGACAGCATGACAATGATGGATATGAGCGGGCACGATCAGGCTGCAATGTCCCATGAAATGATGCAAAACGGCAACGCTTCTGCCCACCAGGACATGGCGGAGATGCATAAAAAAATGATGAAAGGCAAACCAGGGGCCACCAACGAATCAGCAACGTCATTTTCAGAAATGACGAGCATGAAAAAGCCGCTGTTGTGCACGAGAAGGCGAATAATGGTACAGTCTTCCGTTATTCATCAGCAGCAGGACTGAAAAGCATCGCAGCCAGATCACCCAGAATTAACCCGTAGCTCCACTTGTAAGACCCTCATTTGACGCCAAAGTCACTGGCTTACGCTCCCGACCGGGAGCGTTTTTTTATAAAAAAATGAATAATAATGAAAGTTGCCATACACAATGTCTTTTTTGGTTATGCCTGCATGTTATTTAACATAAGATAGATTACACGAATCAAGCAATTGATTTGTATGCATTTTAATTTCTTGCCTGGTTATCTCCATGGTTCATGCCGCGCCATATCCTGAGACTGGCTGAGAATACGTATGACCGTAATCACCGAATGTGATGACACAAAGTAGATCATGTGTTGTTCCACCGGCAGCGAGCAGATATTGTCTCCCAGCTCTGAGCGATGCGTGCCGATGTCATGCATGGCCAGAACGTCAAACACCGCTGCTATTCGGCCGATATACGCATCCGCCTGAACAACCCCGAACTGCCGGAAGCTGTAGTCCCAGATTGCTTCCAGATCATCTTCTGCTTTGGGTGTCAGCTCAATCTCTTTCATTTGCCACCCTGGCTCTGACATTATTCAGGAATGCATCCTTGTTCCATGGTTTCGCCTCGCCGCTGCTGAGTCCTTCGGCCAGCAGATCGCGCAGTTCCTGAAGGCGTGATTCTGCCTGTTTCTCGCGCAGCAGACGCAGTGCGTCTCGCATGACTTCGCTCTGGGTACGGTAATCACCGGCCTTAACCAGGGAATCGATAAATTCACGCAGCTCATCACCCACGTCCACCGTCATCGTACGGGCCATACCCCCTCCTTTTCTTAATGTAAGATTTGTTCTTACATCATTATATCAGCTTACTCCCCTGCTTCCATCTCCGGCATCTTAGCAAAATAACCCAGCTGTAGTTTGGAGATCCGATTTAGCCAGAAACCGGATCTGCGCGGCGGGAAAACGGTATGAGATATGATAAGTAAACAAAACACATAAAATCATACTGTATGTGATATTCATTATTAATCATGAAATCATATCTGATATGATATTTACCAATTAAGTGTAAAATCATTTGAAGTTTGATTTTACATTTAACCGGACATTATCAGACGGAGCGTGCAGGATGGATGAGAAAGAAGTGACGTTTTCACTCAGCTATGAGCAGCTGACCCGGATAGCGGAAGAACGTATCCGGGAATGCGAGCTGGACAGCCAGGGCGTTAGATATATCAGCGAATCGAGTAAGGCCAGCACCCTGCTGGGATTCTGGTATGAACTGGCGCTTACTGGTGCGCCACTGAACAATTACGAACAAACCAAAGCGCTCATAGAC
>ENA-OQBV01000391-OQBV01000391.1-human-gut-metagenome-genome-assembly--contig:-NODE-391-length-24856-cov-3.777185_pt1 | contig 24856 bp, 22 predicted proteins | sample MGYA00242750_ERZ504559 | MGnify/ENA primary metagenome ERZ504559 (study PRJEB26092, sample SAMD00036230) | human gut metagenome | host: Homo sapiens | study: EMG produced TPA metagenomics assembly of... | reverse complement strand
CGACAATTTCAAAATCATCCTTCTGCGGCATTTTTACACTTCACTTTGACAATCCGGTCTGACATATCATAATACCAGCCTGTCTCTGCTTCATCAAAGGCATCACGGATCAAGAAGCGCGGAATTTTCTTCTCCGTCCACACTTACCCAGTAAGCGCCCTTTTTCCTTACTTACCACATTTAAATTCAAATTCTCCCCAGCTTTCCTGATAAAAACCATTCTTATGAAAATGGATCTGCTTTCTGTCGCCTGCCTTGACACTTATCTTTGTCTCTGCAAAATTGCCTTCCTCGTACTCTTTTGACCATCCATCATCATCATAATATGTAAATTCTGCATCCTCTTCGCAGCTTACGAACAAATCCAGTGCTTTCATCGTATCTTTTGCGATATGATGGATATCTTCCGTTGTCATATAGACAGCGGAACCTCTTAAGAACATCGGAATTGAGCTTAAATCTACCGGAAGTTCAATTGTCTGACCTCCTTCGTATGCTTTGAAGTTGTCATTCATATCATACCATGTCGTTCCCTTCGGCAGATAAATCGTCCTTGTAATCGCGCCTTTTTCAACCACATTTGCAACCAGCACAGACGGTCCAAACATAAAGGTCAGATTCTGATCACGATAACACTTCACATCCTCTGGAAACTCCAGGAACAACGGACGCATCACCGGCATTCCATTCTCATGAGACTCTCTCATTACGGAATAAAGATACGGAATCATACGATAACGCTGTGCATATGCAGCCTGTACATACGGCAGATTTTCTTCATACATCCACGGCTGGGTTACGGTATTGTCATTGTTGGCAGAATTAATACAGAACCTAGGCTGGAAGATACCGTTCTGGATCCAGCGAAGCAATAATTCCCCTCCCGGCGCCGGTCCTGCAAACCCACCGATATCACATCCTGCATTGGACATTCCGGACAATCCCATGCCCATAATGGTAGCAATGTTGAATTTCACGGTTCTCCAGTCTGTTAAGTTGTCTCCTGCCCAAACTTGCGCGTAACGCTGGATTCCGGCATAACCGGCACGATTGATAATGTAAGGTCTCGCTTTTGGATATACTTCTTTTAATGCCTCTTTTCCGGTATATGCCATCATATTAGACTGAATGATCTTCAATTCCGCCATAGTACCGCCCATACCTTCATGATCGCAGTAGGCATTTCTGTCTTCTACTCCATCATACTCACAGTTATCGTTCCAGACAGTCCGCATTCCTTTCGCCATCAGATTCTTCTTCAGCAATTCTTTCCAGGCATCACGTCCGGCTTTCTTCGTGAAGTCTACAAATCGTCCTTCACCACCCCACCATCGTCCTACATAATCTTCCGCTTTGTCTGGGGTCTTCACAAATGCATCATACTGTTCAAACACTTTTCTGTAAGGATGGTTTTTCAGGATCCCCGGCTTCATGTTCGGAATCACATTGATGCCCATCTCCTGCTCCATCTTCTCAAAGAATCCTTCCGGGTCCGGGAATCTCTTCTTATTCCAGTTAAATACGTAACGCAGGTTGTCTTCTTCTCCTGAAGAGTATCCGCTTGCCAGCCAGAAATTATCAATATAAATCTTCTCATCAAAATGTTTCTGAATGACTTTGTAAATCTCTTCGTCACAATTCTGTTCCAACTCTGCGTAATACATCGTAGAAGCTGTGTATCCGAGAGACTGCTTCGTCGGCATTGCCTGCCGCCCGGTCAGATAGGTATAACGTTCCAAAACGGAAGCCATCTTCGGACCGTTGATCAGAAACAAGTCGATATCTCCGCCATCCGCCTGATAATAACAGTAACTGTCCCAATATCCGCTTCGCTCATTTCCCATATCAAATACAGCGTCATAGGAATTATTGTAAAACAATCCCAGCGCATGAAGATTTTCTTCATTGACACGAATATAAAATGGAACATGTTTGTACAACGGCTCCCCAAATTCCGGATCTGCCCCAATGGCATCCTTCGGTGACATTCTCAAATGACGTCCTTTCTTATCCAGATGCCCAGTCTTTTCTCCGAATCCATAGAAATGATCTGTGTCCGCATGAATCTCTGAATAATGTGTCACCCTTCCAAGCTGATCCTGATCAAATGCGCGCTCCTTCAGATCATTATAGATCAGCTTTCCTTCCGCATCATACAAAAGAAACTGAATCGGCTGCTTTTTCATAACAAGTTTCAATGCAGTTGTATGAAATATCAGCGCATCTTCCTTTTCTTCGCATACAACATCTTTCGCCTGAATCCGGGTGCGTTCCTCTTGAAACAGTTCATCCAGCTCATCCTCCCACGCAGTTGTAACAAGTGCATAAGAAGCCTCCTTGAATTTGCGATCAAAAGATACCCGGATCCGGATGATATCATCGGTCATAAATACCAACTTGATATCCCCTGCATCTCCATGAATCAAATATCCGTTATCTGTTTTCTCTATTCCGCAAAATTTTCTCAGTAACATAATTTCACTCCTTTCACTTTTAAAAAAGCCCGATTGGTAATCAGGCTTTTTCACTCATCAGTTTATACAAGTCCCAGTAAGGTCGGAATTCCCATTGACAATGCCGGAACATACGTCACTGCCAGCAGGATTCCAAGCAATACTGCAAAATACGGAAGCAACGTCTTCGTCACCTGCTCAATGGTAATCTTACTAATACCACAAGATACGAACAATACCGAACCTACCGGCGGTGTCATACTTCCCATACACATGTTGAATATCAACATTACGCCGAACTGGATAGAGGACATCCCAAGACTCTCTGCAATCGGCAAAAAGATTGGTGTAAAAATCAGGATTGCCGGTGTGATGTCCATAAACATACCAACAATTAACAAAATGATATTCATTAAAAGAAGAAGTATGTATTTATTGTCGGTAATGGACATTAAACCACTGCTGATCGCTGCCGGAATTCCAGAGTATGCCATGACCCATGACATTGCAGAAGAAGCAGAGATCAGGAACAGGATGATACCGCTTGTCGCAGCGCTGTTCAGCAAAATCTTCATAAACAACTTCATATCAATGCTTTTATAGATAATAGACAGAATCAAACAGTACAGTACGCAGACACCGGCTCCTTCTGTTGCAGTAAAGATCCCGCCTACAATACCTCCGATTACGATCACAATCAGAAGCAGACTTGGAATTGCTTCAAATGTCACCTTTAATGCTTCTTTCATCGGTACAAATCCCGTTGTCGGATATTTGTGTTTCTTCGCATAAATAAAGGCAACAATCATTGTTCCCAGCCCCATCAGAATTCCCGGAATATAACCAGCCATAAACAGAGCGGAAATGGATACACCTCCCGCTACGGTTGAATATACGATAAATGCACTTGTCGGCGGAATGAGAAGCCCTGTCGGTGCAGAAGCAATATTGACTGCCGTTGCAAATGCCGGATCATAACCTTCTTCTTTCTGAATTGGGTAGATACATCCTCCCATTGCAGAAGAAGCTGCTACTGCGGAACCAGAAAGAGCTCCGAACAGCATGTTTCCAAGTACATTTGCCTGGGCAAGAGATCCTGGTATCCATCCGCAGAATAATTTTGCAAAGTTTACAAGTCTGCGTGCAATACCACCATTGTTCATAATATTTCCTGCCAAAATAAACAGCGGTACAGCCAACAGTGAGAAACTCTCCACTCCTCCGTTCATTTTCTGCATGGTGATAAATGTAATCTGATCCCACGACAGAGAAGACAAGGCCGTTACAATTGATGAAACTACGATACTGACAGAAATTGGACATCCCACGAACAAAAGAATTCCAAATACAGCGAACAAAAGTATAGTCGTTACGGCAATATCCATTACTCTACTCCTCCTTCTTCAATCACGTTTCCGGTAACATCTTCATAGATGTTAATAATCTGCGCGAGAATGATGAACACTCCAGAAATCGGAGCCATACTGTATACAAGCCCTCTGGAAATTCCCAGAAGTGCAGAATATTCTTTCACCGCGCTCAGCGCCAGTTTAGTTCCTCCAATAATAATAACAAACAATGCAAATACAAGAATCAATACATCAATCGCTGTCATCAGTACTTTCTTTCGATTTGGAGACAACCTGTCTCTTACAAGTACCAATGCCATATGCTGTCTTGTACTGAACGCATAAGCTGCACCGATAAATCCAGTCCAGATCAACAGATACCTCACGATTTCCTCGGTAAATGCCGCCGGGCTGTTCAGCACATAACGGGTAAATACCTGATACAATACCAGAAGCGTCATGGCAGACAAAAGCACTGCCGCAATTCTGGATAACAGAAAATTCATTCCTTTTTTTATCTTTGTCAACGTTGCCTGCATGGTTTCCCCTCCTTACTTTACAGACTCAATGATATCCAGAAGCTCTGCAACACCCGGATAGCGCTCGCAATAATCTTCTATCATTCCTTTGGTCGCTTCACGGAATGCATCCTTATCTACATCCTCTACAAATTCCACACCCATTTCGTTCTTCGCTTCCTCGACCGCATCATTAATCGCTTCTTCCCATAATATCTTATGGCTGTCTGTAGACTCCTGTGCCGCTTCCAAAATAATCTGCTGATCCTCCGGGCTGATGGTATTCCATATCTTTGCGCTCATCACCATAACATCTGGAATCATCGCATGTTCATCTTTGGAATATACTTTACAGATCTCTCCATGTTTTCCCGTTGTCAGCGCCGTCTCATTGTTCTCTGTTCCATCAATGATCCCCGTCTGAAGAGAGGTATACACATCACCATAAGACATTGCAACCGGCGTTCCCCCCATAACATCCAACATATCTGTCTGGGACTCCATATCCTGTACACGGATTTTTAATCCTTTTAAATCTTCCGGTGTACGGATTGCTTTGTCTTTTGTATAAAAAGAACGTGCTCCAGATGTATAATACGTCAGTGTCACAAATCCCTCATCCTCTGTAGAAAGGAAGAAATCATGCATCTCATCAGAATCCATTACATGATAGAAGTCCTCGGTATCGTCAAAAATATACGGAAGTCCGAATGTATTATACCCTTCTTCATAAGTTGCCAAAATCGGAGACGCAACCTTTGTCATGGCAATGACACCTGCTGTCAGTTGTTCCATAGATTCTGTCTCACTTCCCAACTGGGCGTTCGGAAAAATTTCCACTTTGATTCTGCCGTCTGTACGTTCTTCTACTTTTTCTGCAAATTCTTCCATTGCAATATGTACCGTATGAGTCTCACTCAATCCATGTGACAGTGTCAGTACCATCGGATTCTCTGCCGTTGCTTCTTCACTGCCTGACACACTCTTAGCTCCGCATCCTGCCAGAAGGCCTGCGCTCAATCCCATTACAAGCAGCATCGAAATTGCTTTTTTCATCTCGTCTCATTCCTTTCTTTTTACATTCCGATCATGTCAAACTGTTCAAATGACACAATCACTTCATAATCCTTCTTCGGATTCTTATATTTGATCTGCACAGATTTCAGACTCTGGCTGTAATACCAACCTTCTTGTGCTGCTTCAAATTTCTTTCTGTGCAGGAAATGAGGAAGTTCATGTCCGTCTGCCTTTACCCAGTACGGAGCTTTTTCCCGATGAATGACATCCAGATAAATATCCTCGACCGCAGTCTCATACTCCCCTTCATTCCGGAAGCTAAGTACCGTCTGCTCTCCTGCCTTGATATCCAGAACAGTTTTTAAATACCCGCCGTTTGCATAGTCCATTGTCTCTCCGTCATCCTCATAGATCACGAAAGAACTGTCTTTATCCGGTGCACAAAGGATCTTCAATCCTGTTGCTTCCTGCGTCATCAGATTATTCATCTGATTCAACGCCATCGGCACGATTGCTCCACTTCTGACAAAAAGTGGGATACTGCTCAAATCAACCGGGAATTCGATTGTCTGTCCGCCTTCATAACGCGCTCTTGTGTAGAAATCGTAAAATACTTCTCCATCCGGCAGATATACCTTGCGGGTTTTTGCTCCCTTTTCTACCACGTTTGCCACTAGAAGCGCATCTCCAAACATAAAATCCACGCCTTCATCATAACATTTCTCATCATTCTGAAATGCACTGCAAAGAGGTTCCATGATCGGCAGCCCTGTTTCATGAGCACGCTCCATCAAAGAATACAGATATGGGATCAACTGATAACGGAATTCAATCGCTTTCTTGATATATTCTTTGCAGCCGCTGTACATCCATGGTTCTGTTACCGTATTATCCGTATTTGTGGAATGAATGGAAAATCTTGGCTGAAATATCCCGTTCTGGATCCATCTCACCAGTAGTTCCGCCTCAGGAGCCGGACCATAAAATCCTCCGATATCACATCCCTGGTTTGCGACTCCGGAAAGTCCCATTCCCAGAATTGTTGCAATATTATATTTTAATGCTTCCCAACATGTCAGATTGTCACCAGCCCATGTTTGTGCATATTTCTGGATTCCACAATGACCGGAACGACAAACAATATATGGTCTTTGATTTTCAAATATCTCATGCACAGCTTCATCTGTGATGTGACACATAATATTCGACATCACAGACTTCAGCTGACCAATCGTTGCTCCCTTTCCTTCAAAATCACAACGACAGTCTTTATCGATCATGCTGTCATATTCGCAGTTGTCATTCCATACAGAACTGGTCCCATACTCCAGAACATTCTCTTTTAACATAGCTTTCCAGTTATCTCGCGTTTCCTGCTTTGTAAAATCAACAAAAACACCTTTTCCGCCCCACCATGTTCCAATTCCCGGCTCCTCTGATCTGCTTGCTCTTACAAACATTCCTTTCGCCTGCATCTCTTCCTTCTTTGGATGCAACAGCAAGATTCCCGGTTTCACATTTGGTGATACGCAAATCCCACGGTCTTTCATCTGTTTGAAAAAATCTTTTGGATCTTTGAAACGTTTTTTATTCCATGTAAAAACGCAGCGTTTGATTCCTTCTTCTGTCTCAATCGCACAATATCCTGAGGAAAGCTGGAAGCCATCCACTGGAATTTCTTCTTCTTTCGTTGTGTCAATAAATTCCAGGATTGCATCATCACAATCTTTCTCTAACTCCGGATAGTACATAGACGATCCCAGATAGCCCAATGCGTAACGCGGAAGCAATGCGGATTTCCCTGTCAAATCAGTATAACGCTCTACCACATCCCGCACCTGTGGTCCTGTGATCAGAAAGAGGTCAATATCTCCTCCATCTACACGATACGTGCTGTGAGGCTTCCAATAATTACTTTTCTCACGTCCCATATTGAAATCACACTCATACGTATTGTGATAAAAATATCCCACTGCCTTCTTGGTTTTCTTATTCAGTTTGATATAAAATGGAATATGCTTATAAAGAGAATCTGTCTCCTTCGGATTATATCCCATAGCGTCTTTCGGGCTCATGTTCATAAATTTCTGAGCTTTGTTAAACACTCCGCTTTTCTCACCAAATCCATAAAAACAATCATCTTCTGTAATCTCACTTGTGTGAATGCGACGGTTATTGCTGTCCTCCATGTAGGCTAAATCTACAATATCCGCATGGATCTGTGTATTCTCTGCATCATAAACACAAATACGAAATGGATTTTTTTCCACTTCTACTCTCAAAACTTTTCCCTGGATTACCGCTTTTTCTAACCCATCTGTCAACTGGGCTTCTGCTGTCTGAATCCGTTTCCGATAATGTTTCATAAACATATCCATACGATCTTCCCATGCAGTTGTCACCAGACTGTAAGATTCTTCCACAAAATCTCCGTCAAAACCTGCACGAATCCGAACAACAGAATCCGTTAAAAACCAGATACGAATCTCCACGCCATCCGTAGATATCGAAAAATAATTTTCTATCTGTTTTACAGCTCCTGCCTGTAAACATATCTTCATCCCTTTTCTCCTCCTGTTTTCTTTTCCCGGAAATCATTTTCCTTTCAATTTCTAAAAATATTATAAAAAAACAGAGTACCTAAAGGTAGACACATTTTGTGATATTCCAGCCATTATTTTACCTTTCTTGCTATTTTCCTTCTTGCCCATCTTTCTTTTTTATGCTAATCTTCTTCTTATAGGATTTATATATTTTGCTTTTTGTTAGATATGCACAATTTTTACATCTCTATTTTGTGCAGAAAGGAGATGGATTATGTTAGATACTGCTGCGATTATTATTTCGCAAGGAAAAAAATTGCTTACGCTTATGCTGAAGGAGTGAATGATAATATGACCCAGTCCCATTTTCACGACTTTTTCGAGTTATACTATCTTCTGGAAGGTGAGCGGATGCATATGATAGAAGGTGAAATTTATCATCTTACGCGAATGATTTTGTTTTGTTTCCCCTCATATCATGCATCACTCCTATGGTGAAAAGGACATGCCTTTTTAAACGAATCGTGTTATATTTTTCTCCTGACCTGATCGCAAATGACACCATTTGTCAACTGCTTTTCAGAAAAAGAACTTCTTTTTGTGAACGAAGGATATATTCCAAACCAGATTCTTTCTCTTCTTTTGTCTCTCACTCATGAAATAGATGTTCCAGGCAAATACCACGATGCCTATATCTGTAATCAACTGAACGGACTCCTGTTAAATATGCTGCGTCTGGATTTTGAAGCCGTAAAAAGCATCCCAAAAACTCGTTCTGCAAAAGCTGTAGACTATATTCACAATCACTACATGGAAGATATCTCTGTGAATCAACTGGCAGAAATACTCTATGTAAGTCCCTACCATCTGTGCCATGAATTCAAGAATGCAACCGGGAAAACGATTATTCAGTATTTGAATACCACACGCATTCTCCATGCACAGAGGCTGATGTTAGAAACCGACTATAATATCACTCAAATCAGTAGAGAAGTAGGATTTTCCAACCTGACTCATTTCAATCGGACTTTCAAAAAAATTACAGGTGTCGCTCCTCGTGAAAAAAAGAAATTATATCAAAAATAAAAAAGATGGAACTGCCGCTTCACGATCTGATCGTAAAAAACGATAGTTCCATCCTTTTTCATTTATGCTCTTTTTACGAGCACTTCTGTCTCATATTTTTCGATTTCTTCAAACCAGCTTTCTGCCGGAACATTGCATCTTCTGCAGTACTCCTCCCAGATATCTCCGATTGGAAGTGTCTTGCACTCTTCCATTACCACCATTTTCTTTGACATCTGATTGGTATCCTGAAGTTCTTTTAAGAGCGCACTTGGTGTACAAAGTGCATTCAGCAGCGCTTTCTGGAAACTTCGAAATCCTGTTACCCATGCAGAGATACGGTTAATGGATGCATCGAAATAATCCAAGGCAATATAAGTGCGGTCAAGACCGCCTTCGCAGCGAACGATTTCCTGTGCGATTTCCTTTGTCTCATCATCAAACAGAACTACATGGTCAGAATCCCAACGAATCGGACGTGTCACATGCAGTGCGATTTCCGGGAAGAAGGTCAAAAGCGCCGGGATCTTATCGGAAACAACTTCTGTCGGATGATAATGTCCGTTATCCATCAGCGGCAGGCATTTCTCTTTGTTCATTGCCGCATAGCTCAGCGCAAATTCTGCAGAACCAACTGTGTATGCCTCAACTCCGATTCCGAATACCTTAGATTCTACACAAAGGTTTTTACCATCTTCGGATCATATGGCTCAGAAAGGATCTCATCGATGGATTCTTTGTAGCGAACTCTTGGTCCCATACGGTCTGCAGGCACATCTTTGAATCCGTCTCCTGTCCAGATATTCATCACACATGGGATTCCTGTCTGCTCTGCAAAATACTTGGAAATACGGATACATGCTTTTCCATGCTCAATCCAGAATTTCCTTGTCTCTTCGTCCGGGCTTGAAAGTGTCAGTCCGTCTTTTACTTTCTCATGAGAGAAGAATGTTGGATTGAAGTCCAGTCCCATTCCTCTTTCTTTTGCAAAATCTACCCATTTCTGGAAGTGTTTAGGCTCCAGTTTATCACGGTCAACAAATTCTCCCTCTTCAAAAATTGCGTAGCACGCATGCACATTGATCTTCTTTGCTCCCGGCATCAGGCTCATTGCCTTGTCCATATCCGCCATCAATTCTTCCGGTGTTCTTGCTTTTCCAGGATAGTTTCCTGTTGTCTGGATTCCACCTGTCAGAGGGCCATCGTGATCAAATCCTGTCACATCGTCTCCCTGCCAGCAGTGCAGAGAAACAGGTACCTGCATACATTTTTCAATTGCCGCGTCTGTGTCTACTCCTAATTTTGCATAGATTTCTTTTGCTGATTCATATCTTGTCATCGCTTTATACCTCCTGATTTTCATTTCCGTTTTCATCATAGTGACGGATGTCAAATGACTTGCCGATGCAGGTTCTTGCCTCAGGCAATGATGTAAACACTCCATCATGAAGCATCTGAACCGTGATATTTCCAATTGCAGTCGCCTCTGTCGGTCCTGCCGACACTTTTTTCTTTGTATATTTTGCAGTCAGTTCGTTGAGATAACCTGCGTTCGCACCACCACCGACTACATAAATCGTATCGTATGTATTCCCTGTAATTTCCTCGATCTCCCGAATCGTCTCTCCATAACATTTTGCAAGACTGTTGTAGATCACTGCCGCAATCTCCCCGATTGTCTCCGGAATCTGCTGATTACTCTCTCTGCAAAACGTCTGTACTGCTTCTATCATGCTCTTTGGAGCAAGGAAACAATCATCATTGCAGTCCACTAAAGAAGTAATCTCCTCTTTGGATGCCTGTTCACATATCTGCGCAAAGGAAAGCTCTTCTTTCCATTCTTTCTTGACAGACTGGATCATCCACAGCCCCATGATGTTCTTCAGAAAACGGAAGCGGTAATCATATCCTCCCTCATTTGTGAAGTTTGCCCGCATACTTTCCATGGAACAATCCGCATCTTTTCTCTCAATTCCCATCAAAGACCAGGTACCGGAACTGATGTAGATCGCATTGTCATCATTCGTCGGAACTGCAAGCACTGCAGATCCGGTATCATGCGTTGCCGGAAGTACAACCGTACAGTCAAATCCAACTTCCTCCTGAATTTCTTTTGTAAAGTTTCCTACAACCGTTCCCGGCATGGAAATCGCTTTGAAAATCTTCCTGTTAAACCCAAGCAGATCGATCAGTTCGTAATCCCAGTCTTTTGTCTGAGGACTTACAAGCTGGGTCGTTGTCGCATTGGTGTATTCCATCTTCTTGACTCCGGTCAACAAAAACTGGAAGTAATCCGGGATCATCAGCATGGATTCTGCCTGTTCCAGCTGCTCCGGATAATTTTCCTTTACCGCCATCAGCTGATAGATCGTGTTGAAAATCTGTTTCTGGATTCCGGTTCTTGCATACAGAGCTCCCAGTGGAATCTTTTCATACACCTTCTCATCCATTCCATTTGTCCGGCTGTCTCTGTAACCTGCTGTATCCCCCAGAATCTTGTCATTTTCATCCAGCAGTACATAGTCTACCGCCCAGGTATCAATTGCCATGGATACTGGAATTTTCCCCAACTCTTTACATACTTTCAATCCGTTTTTGATTTCTGTAAACAGACGCTCTACATCCCAGCAGAGAGTCCCGTTTTTTTCTGTCATTCCATTCGGGAAACGGTATACCTCTTCCAGCTGCATTTTCCCGTCTTTCATACTTGCCAGCATATGACGGCCACTGGATGCGCCAATGTCAACAGCCAAATAATATTTATCCATTTTCTGCCTCCCTTTCGCACTTTATTTAACTCTATTATATGAAATAAAAAAGTGTAAAAAAAGGACGCTATTTATATAAAACAGCGTCCTTATTTGCACTCTACTCCGCCAGCTGCAGTGCTTCTACCAGCGCCAGAATTGTCAAAGACTGACCATACGCCATCGGCGCGATCAGAATGTTTTTGTAATGATCTGCATCATATCCCATACCTGTTCCACCGGATACGTTTAATACCGTTCCGTCTTTATCGATATTTTTCAGAATCGCCTGCACACCCTTCCATGCACATTCCAGATATGAATCGTCCAGGATCCCCATTTTGATTCCTTTGAGAATTCCTGCCACGATGGCCGCAGAACCGGAAACTTCTTCGTAGCTGTCCGGGTCTGTCAGAACTGTATGCCACAATCCGCTCTTACTCTGCAGTTCCTTCAGCTTTCTCACCTGTGCTTTGTATGTATCCACAATGATGGTTTTCACACCTGCATTGAGTGTTCCTTTGAACATATCCACATAGTCCAGAATTCCCAGTGTGAACCAGCTGTTTCCTCTGCACCAGAAAATACCACCGAAGTTATCCATACGGTTAAAGGACCATCCGTGATAGAATAATCCGGTATGTGTATCATACAGATATTTGATATGCATCAGCACCTGATGGATGGACTCGTCGATCCACTCCTGTTTCTGATATTTCTGCCCCATTTTATTCAAAAATAATACGGTCATGAACAGAGTATCGATCCACATCTCGCTTTCATTTAAGCGTACACCCTGTCTGTCACCGTTGGCACTTGTGACATGCTGGAATCCGCCCTCTTTTGTTCTCGGAATGCAGTTCATCAGCCAGGAAGCCCAGTCCAGACACAGATTTTCAAATTCTTTATCCTGATATTGTTCATTTAACTCTGCCAGTGTCAGAAGCGGGGTTGTTGTATTGATATTTCTGGACGGAAGTCCATCTGCGATATTTCCTTTGAACCACTGGTGCAGAAATGTTTTATAATCATCATTTCCCTGTATTTTCATCATTTTGAGAAGTCCGTACAGCCCCACTCCCTGCGGCCAGTCCCACTCTGCAATCCCAAAGTCACGCTTAAAAAAGCCGATTGCCTCTCCGCCGTCTTTTAATTCAGCTTCATTTTCCGGACCGCCAAGGTTCATTAGTTTTTCTACGACCAGATTCAGTTTTTGTTCGATCAATTCTCTTTTTATATTCTTCATTTTCTTTTCCGGCATTTTATGCCAATCCTTTCATATAGCTTTTTTACGGTTTCTATCTTATAATAGTTTTAACAAAGCACACGCTGCTCACAACAAAGGAGATACTGTATGGATACTATCATTTATTATTCAGAAATGGAAGGAATTTCTCTGGAACATTTAAAACGTTCCAGTGGTTATGATATGCGTTCCAATCATTTTCATAATGAATACGAGATTTACTTTCTCACAGAAGGAGAGCGCCTCTTTTTCTTCAACAACCGTGCCTATCAGGTGAAAAAAGGCAGCCTGATCCTGGTGGATACAAATCTGATCCATATGACACATGCTCCGGAGGATGACACAACCGGATACACGCGAATCATTCTGTATATTGATAAATTCAAAATGCAGCAGTTTGATGAAAAATTTCCGCACCTCAATCTTGTTCCTTTTTTTCGCGAACACTATGGAGTTTATAATCTGACGCAGAAGCAGCAGGAAAAATTTTTACATATGTATGAAGTACTAAAGACTGAATTTTCCAACCGCAGCCGCAGCTACAAAGCCTTGATCGAGATGGAAATCATCCACTATTTTATTGACTTTATCAGAGACAACCCGGAGCTGACTCCGATCAAAGATGAAACTGCCATTCATAAGAGCAGCAAGTATCAGACAATCTATAACATTGCCGACTACATTTCTGATCACTACGCAGAATCCATCTCTTTAGACGGCCTCGCCGGAGTCTTCTATCTGAGCAAGTTCTATTTAAGCCGCTCATTTAAAGAAGTCACCGGCTACGGCGTCAACGAGTATGTCAATATCCTGCGTACAAAGAGAGCCAAACAGCTCCTTGAGGAGACCACTCTTAGCGTCTCCGAGATTGCCGGTACGGTCGGCTATGAAAGTATTACTTATTTTGAAAAAGTATTCAAAACCTACATGAGTATTTCACCGTTAAAGTATCGCAAAACCCTAAACGGAATTACTTACAAAAACAAGATTACTCCAGAAGCCCCAAAACAGTAGGGAGCCATTCGCTGAGTGCCGGAATGTAGGTTACCATCATCAATGCTGCAAAGATTGCCACAAAGAGCGGGATCAAATGTTTCATAACCTGCTCAACCCGCAGTTTTGCCACACTGCATCCCACAAACAGTACGTTTCCAACCGGCGGTGTGATCGTTCCTACAGAAAGGTTCATAACCATCATGACACCAAAGTGGATCGGGCTCATTCCAAAGCTCTGTACGATTGGAAGGAAGATCGGTGTGAAGATCAAAAGTGCCGGCGCCATATCCATAAATGTTCCCACGATCAGAAGGAAAATATTGAGGATCAGCAGGATCACATATTTATTACTTGAAATTCCAAGAACCAGTTTACTGATTGCTGCCGGCAGCCCTGTAAAGGACATTACAAATGACAATACAGAAGATGCTCCGATGATCAGCATAACGATTGTTGTCATAACTGCTGCATCCACCAGCAGCTTCGGAATTTCACTCAGTTTGATCGTTCTGTAAATAAACACGGAGAGGATAAAGGCGTATGCAACCGCAACACCGGATGCCTCTGTCGGCGTAAATTTTCCAGATAAAATACCACCGATGATAATCACGACCAGAAATAAACTCGGGATTGCATCCCATATTGTCTTCCCTACGATTTTTGCAGTCAGTTTGTCTCTTTTAATTACATATCCCTGCTTTCTTGCATAGAAGAATGCAACTACCATGCAACATGCAGCCCACAGAAGTCCCGGAATCCATCCAGCCATAAACAGTGCCGCTACCGAAGCACCACCACCTGCTGCCGAGAATACGATAAACGCTGTTGTCGGAGGAATCAGCTGTCCAACGGGAGCCGTTGCGATATTGACTGCTGCCGCAAATCCCTCATCATACTTCTCGCTCTTTTTCCAACGGGAGCATAACTCCACCGATTGCAGTTGCCGCTGCAATACCGGAACCGGAAATTGAACCGAACATCGCATTTCCCGCAATGTTTGTCAGTGCCAAAGATCCCGGTACTTTTCCAAGAACCAACAGTGCGAGATTGATCAATCTCTTGGCAATACCACCGCTGTTCATCAAAAGACCTGCCAGAATAAAAAATGGTACTGCGATCAGGGAAAAGCTGTCAATTCCACTGACCATCTTCTGCGCAGAAACAAACACACCAAATCCAGGTGTCAAAAATGCAACGATTGTTACCAACGCGGAAACAATGATGCTATACGACACCGGCACACTAAATGCCAGCATCAGGAAAATACAATTACAAGTAAGATTGCTGCCTGAATTTCCATTTATTTTCCCTCCTTTAATTCTGTGAACCATCTTTTCAAACGCTCCAAACAATACAGCACCATCAGACATCCACTGATTGGAATACATACATAGTAAACCTGCATCGGAAGTTTCAGTGCGGCTGAAATCTGTCCTGCTGAGTTTGCAGTTACCATGATTCCACCTACAATAAATACTGCAATACTTAAGATCAATACGATGATCTCTACTGCGATCTTTGTTCGGATCTGATTCTTTGACTGAAATTTATCCACCAGCACACGAATCGACAAATGCTGATCTTTTCCATAAGCGTACGGTGCCCCAAGCATCGTCATCCAGATCAGTGCGTATCTCAAAAATTCCTCCGTCCACTGACTTGGATCATTTAACAGAAATCGTGTGATAACCTGCCAGCAACAGGCAAGAACCATGACCGCAACAAGTACGGAGATCACTGTTCCCAGAATTTTATTTATGATCTTCATTACTTCTCCTCCTCTTCTGCAACGGCATATTTTTGAATATCTTCGTAGAGGCTCTTGTAAGCGTCCCCTTTACTTTCAAACGCCTCATGCATTGGCTGAACTGCCTCGATAAATTTACTCTTATCAATATCTCTGTAAACAGTCACACCATGCTCCTGTGCTTCTTCAATGGCATCATCCATCATCTGCTGATATTTTGAAACAAAATTCTCATTCAATTTCACAAGACACTCTTTTAAATATTCCTGCTGTTCTTTGCTTAAGCTGTCCCAGACTTTCGTACTGATAATGTAAATATCCGGTGAATACTGATGCTCTGTGTATGTATAAGATTTTACAATCTCTTCATGTTTGTCAACTGTCAGTGCCAGCTCTGTATTTTCCGCACCATCTACGATGCCCTGCTGAAGAGACGTGTACGTTTCACTGGATGCCATCGGTACCGGTGAGCCGCCCATCAGTTCGATCATCTCCATGGAAGTACTGCTGACCATGGCACGTATTTTCTTTCCTTTCAGAACAGAAGGATCTGTCACTGCCTTATCTTCTTTGAGATAATAATTTCTTGCACCATTTGCATAATAACCAATTGCAATGTATCCTTTGTCCCTTGTAGATTCAAACAGTTCCTGAATTCCTTCACTGTTTGCCATTGCATTGTAATAGTGTTCCTGATCGCGGAACAAATATGGCAGTGAGAAAATAGAATATCTCTCATCAAACTGTCCCAGTGTATTGGCGCTTACTTTCGCCATATCCAATACGCCTGCCTGTACCATCTCTACCGTAGAAGGTTCTGCTCCAAGTACACCACTCGGATAAATATCCACTTCCAGATTCTTGGAACTGTCTTCTGCTGCCAGATCTGATAAATACTCGATCGTCTCTCCGATCTCAGAATCTGCCGCCTGTCCATGTGCCATTCTAAGCTGCACCTTTTCACTGCTTGTCTCGCTTTTTACTGCCACAAAGGTATAAATTCCTACTGCGATCAATGCGATCACGAGTACGATCCCTATTGTTTTTTTCATTCCCTTCATGTTTCCTCTCCTGTTCATAGATTCAGTTTTTATTTTTTCGGGCCCTTGTTTTTATGTGAAATAGTATCACATGAAGGGAGCTGATTCTCATACTATCTTGTCCGCAAACTCATTTTTCAAATTATCTTGTTGTTTTTATCAATTTTACCAATTTCATTTTTATTCAAACAGCAAATCTGCTCATTTTATCAATTTTCCATATTATTTTTATCATTCCCAATCCTTTTGTGTATTATATACAAATTTAACACTCCATTTTTATGCATATTGCCGAATTCCATTTTGACGTTATGCTGATTGTTTTTCTGCATTTTTCTTTGTTTTTTATGAAACAAAACATATTAAACCGCAATATTTTTTCAATTTTTCTGATTCCATCAAAAAAGATGGCTGACACCAACCATCTTTTTTCTTCTTATGTTTAGATATTCTCTTTCAAACACTCTCCATCCACAACCTTCTCATATACGCAATATCCTTCTGCGCCGTCTTTGGATCCAGTTCCTCTCTGACAACGACAATATCCGGTTTGTGCTGCTTCATCCATTTTACGATTTCCCCGTATCGGATCACACCTTCACCAAGACAGACCGGACAATACTCTTTGTTCGGACCTTCTACAAAATCTTTCATATGGATTGCTTCGATCTTGTGTCCCAGTGCTCCCAGCCATTCTTTCCAGTAAGCATTCTGATCAATCTCCGGGAATTCCAACACGTTTGCCGGATCAAAGATCATTTTCAGACGATTGCTGTTCATCTTTTCAAACACTTCTACCGTTGTCTCCAGATCCTCCAACGGATGCCAGTAGACCGGTTCCAATGCCATATCAACATCAAGCCGCTCTGCCTCTTCTACCAGTCTGGCAACACTGTCCATCATATAAGGATGCCAGATCTTCTTTTCCTCCAGGCTCAGACGCGGATACGCAGTTTCTGTTCCTACAATGGCTGCACCCAATATCTGGTTGAATTTCAAACATTTTTTAAATGTATCTACTGCATTTTTCCGCACGTCATCATCCGGATTTGCAAGATCCATATAGCATCCCAGAATCTGAATTTTAACGTTTTCTTCCTCAAAGTTTCTTCGAATCTGTTCCACCAGCCGCGGTGTTACCTCGTCATAAGAATTGATCTCCGAAAATGCTTTTGGCAGCACAAGCTGTGCTGCCTCAATACTCTCGGATCTCAATAGTTTTGCCAGATGATCCACCGGCTGTTTTCCATAGTCGTGTGTTCTCGCTGCTACTAACATATTGATCTCCTCTGTTATTATTTATTTTTCAATTTCTTACGGCTGTTTTCCAATATATGCCAGGATTCCTCCGTCTACATACAGAATATGTCCATTTACAAAGTCTGATGCATCAGATGCAAGGAATACCGCCGGTCCCTGAAGGTCTTCCGGTGTTCCCCATCTTGCAGCAGGTGTCTTGGAAATAATGAATTGATCAAATGGGTGTCTGCTTCCGTCTGCCTGCACTTCACGCAGTGGTGCTGTCTGCGGTGTTGCAATGTATCCAGGTCCGATACCGTTACACTGGATGTTGTACTCACCGTACTCAGAGCAAATGTTCTTTGTGAGCATTTTCAGTCCGCCTTTTGCTGCTGCGTATGCAGATACTGTCTCACGTCCAAGTTCACTCATCATAGAGCAGATGTTGATGATCTTTCCGTGTCCTTTTTCTTTCATTCCCGGAATCACTGCTTTGGAAACAATAAATGGTGCGTTTAAGTCTACATCGATTACTTTTCTGAACTCGTCTGCTTCCATTTCAAGCATTGGTTTTCTCATGATGATTCCGGCATTGTTTACCAGGATATCAATAATTCCAACTTCTTCGTTGATCTTTGCAACCATTGCTTTTACCTGTGCTTCATCTGTTACGTCACATACATATCCGTGAGCTTCGATTCCAGCTTCTTTGTATGCTGCAATTCCTAAGTCAACTTTCTCCTGTGTGATGTCGTTAAAACAGATTGTTGCACCTGCCTCTGCATATGCAGAAGCGATTCCGAATCCGATTCCGTAAGAAGCACCTGTTACCAGTGCGATTTTACCTTCCAGTGAAAAATTTACCATAACTGTTTCTCCTTCTCTTCTATCAATTATCTCAGGTCTTTGTTTGCAATTGTATCCATATCGCCGTAATCCTGATTTTCTCCGCACATTCCCCAGATGAATGTATACGCTTTGGATCCACATCCGGAGTGGATAGACCAGCTTGGAGAGATCACTGCTTCTTCATTGTGCATGATGATATGTCTTGTCTCCTGTGGTTCTCCCATGTAGTGCATTACGAATGAATCATCATCCATATCAAAGTACAGATATACTTCCATACGTCTGTCATGTGTATGAGATGGCATTGTATTCCATACGCTTCCCGGAAGAAGTTTTGTCAGTCCCATCGCCAGCTGACAGCTTTCTACCTGCCCTGTTACGATATATTTATTGATGATTCTGTGGTTGGAATCTTCCAGTGTTCCGAGTTCTACTTTTGTTCTCATCTTTTACGATCACAACGCCTTCTTCAGCTTCTCCCTCAAGTTTGATATGTACTGTCGGGTAAGATACGTGTGCCGGTGCACTGTTCATATAGAATTTTGCCGGGCAGGAAGCATCTTTGCTTTCAAATGAAATATCTTTTGCTCCTCTTCCAACATACATTCCGTCTCTTGCATTTACTTCATAAACACGTCCATCGATTGTGATGATTCCATCTCCACCGATATTGATGATTCCAAGTTCTCTTCTCTGAAGGAAGTACTCTGCACGAAGCTCATCCCCTGCTGTCAGAACCAGTTTTTCATTGACCGGAACTGCTGCTCCTGTAATAATACGGTCAATGTGGCTGTATACCAGATTGATCTTGTCTGCCTGGAATAAATCCTGGATCAGAAATTCCTCTCTTAATCTGTCTGTTGTGTAGTGTTTCACATCTCTTGGTGATGCTGCTGTTCTTACTTCCATGATAATCCTCCTGTTTTTTGATTTCCCTTATTTTGACTGACTGATCTGTGTCATTTCTTGCACTTAGTATAGCATTCATTATTCCCCCTATTTCTTGTGTTTTCTTGCTGTAAATATTGAAAATTTTGAACTTCTGAACTATAATATGAGCAAAACAGGACGATTTTTGAAAAAATCGAAAGGAGCGTTCTTCATGAAAGAATGTATATCCTGCAAAGAATCCATGCGGCAGTGCATGGATACACACACATTTGCTTTTGCGCACTTATATAATGATGAGAAAGCGATGGATATGCATATCCATGACTGCTATGAAATCTACTACTCGATTTCCGGCGGAAAACAGTTTCTGATCGATAACTATTTTTATGATATCAGTGATGGAGACATTTTTCTGATCAACCAGTTTGAGAGCCATTATCTGACACAGATTGATCAGCAGAAACATGAACGGATCATTCTGTCCATTGATCCGGAGTATTTAAAACAAATTTCTACAGAGAAGACGGATCTGAATCACTGTTTTCAGTTCCGCGGGACCGATATGCCGCATCAGCTCCATCTCTCCGCAGAAGAACAGACCCGGTTTATCTATTTTATTCATAAACTGCGCTCCAATTCCGGATTCGGAGAAGACGTCCTGGATCGTGCCACATTTCTGGAACTGATGGTATTTCTCAACAATGCATTTGATAAACGATGCCGCTCTTCCGCAGAAGAGGAACCAAAAACCCCCGGCTATCATGCCCAGGTAGATGAGATTCTTTCTTATATTAATACCCACATCAGTGAAAATCTGACACTGGAAGAACTCTCTGCCCATTTCTTTTTGAGCAGCTCCTACCTGTGCCGTATTTTCAAAGCCACTACCGGGACGACCATCAACAAATACATTACCGCAAAGCGCATTACGATCTCCAAGTCTCTGCTCAGTCAGGGGTACTCCGTCAATGAAGCCTGTGAAGCGTGTGGGTTTAACGATTACAGCAACTACCTGAAGGCTTTTACCAAGGCCGTGGGGATTTCTCCGAAAAAATATGCACAGTTTAATTCATAATGGAAATCGCAGAGCAAAAAATGTATACATTAGAAGATATCTATAATTTACCTGACGGACAACGAGCCGAACTGATTGATGGAGCAATTTATTTCATGGCACCTCTAAATCGAAGACATCAGGAAATTCTATTTTCACTTTCTCGTAAAATTGCAGATTACAAATCACCACCAATGGTGGCAAGGCTCTTGACAGGGCTTTTTCTTTTCTGTGGTGGGTAATCAAGAGGAAATAAGGGAATGGAATACCCGAGCAGGATTATTTCAATCCTGTTGAAAGAACAGCAAAAACTCAATTACTGATACATAGACATAAACTGGTATGTAAAGGCTAACGATATTATCTTAAAGAATACAGGCGGTCAAACTGGCAATCCACAGAACCATGCACCACAGGGACAGCAGAAAAAGTAATCGGCAAAGCATATTTTCATTATAGGCGATACTGCATAGAGGTAGAATATTGTTTAGAACTCTTTAAAATACTTAATTTTAGCGTATGTAAAACATTTTTTGCAGGCTTATTATAGGCATGTAAAAGGCATTTGATAGCGAGAAAACATCTCATAATATAGGATAGAGGCAGGAGGAGTATTAACAGTGGACGTGGGAAAACAAATAAAAAAATTCAGACAAGATTTAAAACTTTCTCAAGAGGAATTGGCAAGCAAGATTTTTGTAACTCGACAGACAATTTCAAATTGGGAGAATGGGAAGAATTATCCAGATGTGAATAGTCTTGTCATGCTAAGTCAACTTTTCAATACTTCTCTTGATATTCTAGTAAAAGGAGATGTTATCGAAATGGAAAAACAAGTTGAACAAGATGATGTAAGGAGATTTAAGCGAGATACTGTTATTTTTACAGTTTTAATCATTTTAACTGTTGTATCGGCTGTCCCGCTGTTCCTCTATTTAGAATTGTCAGGGATTGTATTATGGCTTTTAATTGCAGGAGTTATGATATATTATGCAATGCGACTGAACAAACAAAAAGGAACAATGATATTCAGACTTATCGAGAAATCTTAGCATTTATGGAGGATAAGGAAAATGAGCAATGAAATACAGACTGTAATTACTATTCTGATTGTATTTGCTATGGTGTTATTGGGTATAAGAACAATCAAGAAATATGGAATAAAAGTAAAATAGTGCGAGTATGTTTATCGGATTTATTATTTGGTTCATTAGTTGGATATTATTTTCTTAATTCTGTCATATGTGCTTTTGTTGGAATGGTTTTATGTACGGGATATACTGAAAAAGTTCTGAAAAATTAAACTAATCAATGTTATGCAAAGCAGTTAGTCTTTAGGATTGACTGCTTTTTTCATCCTCTCTCAACTATCCCGATACATCTTCGGACTGACTCCATAACACTCCTTAAATTTCCGAAAAAAATAACTGGTGTTATCATATCCCACTGACTCTATAATATCTGCCACCGACAGCCTGCTGTTCTTCAGCAAATATGCCGCCTGACGCATTCTTCTCGACTGAAGCAGCTCTTTATACGTCTTTCCCGTCCGTTTTTTGATCTCCCGGCTTAACCAGTACACGTCATATCCCATAATCTCTGCCAGCTCGGACAGACTTCCGTTTTTATAATGCTCTTCAATATAATTAAATACACTTCCCGTCAGCTCCCGGTCAAATGCAGCCGTTCCTGTCTCCATCCGGTCCATGTGATTTAACAGCTGCAAAAGCAGAAGACCCATGGTGATCTGATTACACCGCCTCTTGTTTGGCTGATCATAGAAAATGGTCCACACCACATTTTCCACCAGATTCTGAATGGGAAGAATCTCTGCAACATGAAAGTAAAGATAGGATGTATTGTCACTCTTCCCACACAATGCCCCCACCAGAAATTCCTTCAATGCATTTTCTTCCTCCATATCCATCATAGAAAATGCCGTATCAAAAAACTCCGGCAGCACAATGAAGTTAACCGCAATATCCTGTTCGCCTGCCGGCAGGATCTCCTGCTCCACATTCTGATTTAAAAACAGCAGATCGCCTTCTTCCAGAACCACTCTGCTTCCATTCAGAATGTGAGTTGTTGTTCCCTGGCACATGTAGATTACCTCTACATAATTATGATCTGTGCTTTGGAAAATTAACAAATCGGGTATGTGGGCGCACTTGAATCAGTTTCCCCTTCTTTAACAGTTTTTCACTGTCCACGATCCACTCTTTTTTCTCTGTATAAAGCTGTGGATCAATCCCCTTTTGCTCTTCCAGAATACGCTGTTCTTCTTCTGTAATGACAGACAATGCATCCAACAATTCTCTGTGCATAACGTCTTTACTCCATTCTGGCGATTTCTTTCGTCAGTTCCATATATTCCTTTGCACTGCGGCTGCTTTTTTTATATGCCATGATCGGTGCATTATTATCCTGTGACCATTCAATCCCGCTGTCCACCCGGATATAGGTATCAAATACGGGCACATCTTCCAGACTCTTTAAAGTCTCCAATGTCTGTTTGAAATAACTCTTTCTGGTATCCACCTTCGTGATCACAATTCCTCCCAGTTTCAGATCCGGTGTGATCTGCCGGACTTCCTCCAGAAATTCAAACATATTTCCCAGACCGAACAATCCCCATGGTGTAGATTCTACCGGAATGATAATCTCATCCGACGCACACAAAATGTTCATAACCCATCCGCCCAACGTCGGAGGCGCGTCGATCAGAATGTAATCATACGCTCCCGACTCTTTGATCTGTGTCAGACATTTTCGGAGAATAAACTCCCTCTGCCATTTTGTAAACAATTCATACTCTATCGAACTCATTAATGTGGAAGACGGGATCAGATCCAGCCCTTCATATTCCGAATGTACAATATAACCGGACAGATCATCCTGGCGCTTCAATCCCTCATACAGGTTCTTTTCACTCTGCGCAAACGCAAGCACCTGATCCTCATCAAACAGAGATAAAGACAAGTTCAGCTGCATGTCTCCATCAATCAGAAGCACCTTATATCCCAGCTCCCGCAGTCCGTATCCGACATTGGAACAAGTCGTGGACTTTCCGCTTCCTCCCTTATTATTCGCAAAACTATGGTCTTTGTCTTCTTCATTTTGTTCTCTCCTTTGCCAGTCTGATGTACTGCCGAAAATTTTTTCTACCAGCATCTTATATTCTTCATATGCAGGAATTCCTGCAAAATCTTCCTGCAATGCGTCTTTCACCCCAATATAATACCAGCCCATTGCAGCTTTACTCTTCATTCGAAAGCGGTTCCAGAATTCTTCTCCAACCTTCGGATACTCCCGGTCAATGTCCCGGATATTAGACAGCTTGTCCGCAAGCGCGATCATCTGCACCGCTCTCGGCGCTGTTTTCAAATGTCGGATTGTCGTACTTTTTCTCTCCACCCAGGTTTTGGACTTGTCCTCACTCTCCTGCCTGACCATCTCAAGCACACGCTCGCCGAACGCCTCTTTGATCTGCTCTTTTGTCACCTGCCTGCAGTCTTCAAGTGTATCGTGAAGCAAGGCTGCACTGATAATCTCCTCATCATCCGTCATCGTTGACACAATCTTCGCCACCTCCAGCGGATGTACAATATACGGGCGCTTCGTTCCCTTTCGAAACTGTCCCTCATGTGCTTTTTCTGCAAAGCTTCGGGCTTCCTCTACCATATCCGTTCCTCCTACTATGTGCACACACCGGTTCTCTATCAAAATAATAGCACAAGGGCCTGTGAATCACAACCGCAACCCGCTTTCCCCATTCGGATTTTCTGGAAATATGGTATACAAACGTTTCTGCTTCCTGTATAATAACTACAGAATTGAGAGCTGAAGGAGCAGCATTTTACAGCTGTTCTCCTTCTGGAAATGGAGTATGTTATGAACCAGAAATATGTACTGATCACCGGTAGCATCCCGCGGGATCGGCAGAGCCTGCGCACTTGCATTTGCCAGAAATCATTTTCATGTATTTCTCAACTGCCGGCATTCTCTGGATGCCCTGCAGCAGGTAGAAAAAGAAATCCCTTGACGAACACGGTTCCTGCAACACTGCTCCCAGGAAATGCAGGTAATCCCGATCGATGATGAG
>ENA-OQBV01000390-OQBV01000390.1-human-gut-metagenome-genome-assembly--contig:-NODE-390-length-24911-cov-20.021102_pt1 | contig 24911 bp, 22 predicted proteins | sample MGYA00242750_ERZ504559 | MGnify/ENA primary metagenome ERZ504559 (study PRJEB26092, sample SAMD00036230) | human gut metagenome | host: Homo sapiens | study: EMG produced TPA metagenomics assembly of... | reverse complement strand
CATTGGCAAGTATTGGACTAGTCAGTCCGCCTTGTGGTGTTCCTACACTTGTATCCTCATATTTTCCTTCTATCATGACACCTGATTTGAGCATTCTCGCTATATATCTCAGGTAATTCGGGTCTGCGATATCATTTCGAAGAAATTTCATGAGCCACTCATGATTCACATTATCAAAGAAGCCTTTAATGTCACAATCCAGTATATAGTTAACTTTCTTATACATAATGGTATCATTGATTACTTTAATCGCATCATGAGTGCTTCGTTTTGGTCTGAATCCATATGAACAGTCTAGAAATCTAGGTTCATAAACATCACTGAGTATATCTGCCATGGCTCCTTGAAAGAGCCTGTCTTCATAGACTGGTATTCCTAAAGGTCTTTTCTTACCATTTCCCTTATCGATTTCAACTCGTCTTACGGGTTGTGGCCTATAACTAAAACTCTTTAGTCTTTGCATCAGGTCATCTAGATTTTCATTCAGATTCTCCTGATACACTTCCTTGGTTACCATGTCTATTCCTGGAGCTTTGTTTTTCTTTTGTAGACGATGTTGTCTTATTAAAGACTCCTTGTCTACTCGATACATTAACGTTTCCAGTTTAGGATGTCTTTTTGACAATGTTCTTATATCTTGTCGTTTTGTTCCCATGTCTCTATAACCTCCAGTGTTTTCAACATGTTTCCCTTCAAGAAACGTAACTGTGTTTTGGTCCTTCGCTCCATGTACTTTCATACACTTCATAGCTACAATATGACCTCATCGGACTTCTTGCAGTTCTTCCCGTTGTTCTTGTAGTATTAGTACTTGTAACAACAGTACCGTGTTTATCGGAAACTGCAAGACCTCCCAGGTATGCAGCTGATACCTTGACTTCTCGCCCTGCTTTAGAACGCCGGTGGTGTCCGATTGAATCTGGCATAACGATTCAACCTATGTTGGTTGCGGCTTTTATGAGAGCATCACCCACCACTTTGTCAGGCCTAACGACGCTAGATTGCTTCAGGCTTTCGCTTTAGGGCTCTAAGTCTTTCCTTCCTACGCTTAACACTGTACCTCACGATACAATGCCCAAGGATTAGATACTGGCCTCTTTGCTCCAAGAGTTACCAGGTCAGGAGTTTCACCTAACTAAATCAACTGCACCGAACTGGCGCACCATAAGAACCTCCAATTAATTTAAGTAGCTTAACTATATACCTACTTAACTATTTAGTCAATAAAAAAAGATATGCACAAAACATATCTTTCAAAGAACTTGAATTTACTTTTTTTCGCAGACCCATTGATTTAAAAAGAGATTCCAAAGAACTTCTAGTATTGATTATACTACATGAAGACAATAAAGATTCAGAAATCACTAAACTTATTTATTTGGCTTCTCTCTTTAATTTTCTCAATATTTCGCCAGCAAACTCAGCGCCATCTCGATTGATTGAGATTTTAACTTCTCCATCCACTGTATTCAGTATTAAAGTTCCTGCTGTTAATGTTGTTTTGTAGAACACGTTTGTGATCTGACTCCAATTCCACTCTTTAAACTTATATCCAAACATGTTTTTAGAACATTTTATTAACCTTTTTTTAGTCGCTACACAGCATTTTCCATTTACAGTAATGAACGGAAGATTTAGTCTTTCATCTGAATCCAATATTGCGATAATCTGTTCAAAGCATTTAACTGCATTTTTTTCAGAAATACCACCAATCAACTTATTGTTGATTGAATAGTAATACGCTTCCATAGCAAGTTCATGATTCTTCATCTTTTTAATTTTCTCTTGATCATACATAACAGGTTCCCTTTCATTTAGTCAGTAATTCCCCAAACATTTATTATCAATAATATTATTAACACAATTGATTCGAAGAATATATAGCGAGTTGCACAATTAAAAAAATATGATATATTAATTAGGACGAAGGTGACGCAAGAGGCGCACGCCCAGCTTCTGTACGCAGAGGCTGGTTTTTTTATTTTCAGATTCTCAAAATCAAAAATCGAGATATAACCTGCATATATGCACATCATACCTCGCTAAAAGCTTCATAGCTTTTGTTCCTAATGTTAGTTTACACTTCAATTCAATAAACAGTCAATCCTTAAAAGAAACATCTTACTCAATATCATCATGATCCGATCTTAAAGTAGTCTTAGATGCACGAATATATACAAAATAGTAGAGAATTGCCAATATACCTGTTAATGCTGTTTCCTCCAAATTATGCTGCAAAGCAGACTGTACCGTTTAAATCAAGAATGCTAATGTAATTAAGCCAAGAGAAACTCTTTGTAGCTTCCTTGTTTTGGAGAATGTACAAGGAACTCCAACACTCACTAATAGCACTAGTATAATACGAATCAAATTCACCTTTAACACCTCACCTTTGCCTATTTAGTATACTAAATCACTAAGAATAGCTCAATCAAATCAAACCTTAGTTTCTTTTCTACCAACTAACATATAAGTAAAATACAACAATACACTTTGAAAATATAAACTTGATTTGTATTGTAATACAATCAACCTTATAATACATTTAAAGATGTGAACAAAATAAACTTTAATAAACCAGCAGTTGTAAGATACAACGCAAAATCAAATTGCAAATTTACTAAAGGCAAATTGTATGAAGCCTACTTTATCGAATATTGGGAAGGCAAACGTACTAGCCTACATGTAAGAGGTAATGATAGTACGATTACCGATTTTAATCATTTAGAAGACTTCGAAATTATAAGTGATGAAGGCAATCTTCTAAACAATTATGAAGCCACTGTCCAATGTATAACACATAAATATGATCATTTAATTTGTGGAATCACATTTGGAAAAGAATATAAAGTCATTGGTAGAGATAAAAATGGACTTCTTTTAGTCATGGATGATTCTTATTGTTGCTACTTCTATCCTAATAATGTATTTAAAATCATTAATTATCCATATGGAATATTAGAAGAAACTAGTGTTTATTATAATTTTCGTGGTGGATACAATTTTGATTAAACAGTTAAAAATGAACACAAAACTCATTTTATGTTACAACTACACGTCTATTCCCTTTTCTCTAACAAACTCTGTAATATCTTCAACCAAATATTCTTTTCCTAACGTATGCAAAACATCATAGCATTTAATAATGTAATCATCTAATATTCCAGTTGAATTCAATATGTCATACACTTCAGGAGTTGTCATATTCCAATGTTGGCCAAGAGCATGAAGAATGAATACCACAAATGTTAATTCCTTTTTTTCAAGCATGAGATAGACCACCTTTCAGTTTCTTAGGCACTATTTTTATTGGAAGTTTTCATTAATTTAGCTTTGTGTTATATGTGCCGTTCATCAACAAAGCTCAGCTATTCCGTTGTCTGTCAATCTGTATTAATTTTAAATTTTGTAAACTTGACACTTCCTTTCCTTAAAGAAAGGTCATTTTCATTGACATACTAAGATTTAATTGGGCCAACACTTTTAGTAACTCCATTGAGTTCATAACAAAATATGTATATAATTTTGTTATGAATAAGGAGGTGCTTTTATGCCGAAAATCAAATCAAGTGCTGATTTAAGGAACAATTACAATGAAATTTCTACATTTTGTCATAATTATCCAGAACCAGTTTTTATTACGAAAAATGGAAAAGGCGACCTTGCAGTTATGAGTATTGAAGCCTACGAAGATCTTACCAGCCGCTTTGAGCTATACAGCCAAATTAAGGAAGGAATGGATGATGTTGCATCAGGCAATACCAAACCTTTCTCTAAAGCTATGGCAGATATCAGGAGTCGCCGCACACGATGAGTTATCAGCTTCATATCACATCCACCGCAGAGCATGATATTATGCTTGCTGTGGATTACATCGAATTTGTACTCAAAAATCCTCAAGCTGCTGACAATCTGTTAGATGTTGTCACAAAGCAGATAGAAACATTATCAGATTTTCCTCAAAAGTTCCGTATTGTCGATGATCCAGTTTTAGCCAGTTGGGAAATTCGTTTTGTAATAATCAATAATTACCTTGCCTTTTATACTATTAATGAAGAAAAGAAGACCGTTACTGTAGTCCGTTTTCTCTACAAGAAAAGCAACTGGTGTTCCATTCTTCGACAGGGATTTTCCCTGGTTTAAGGAATCTGTTTTTGCAGATTCCTTTACTTTTTTTGAACCTGGGAAAAGGGTTCTTTTGAAACCTTTCTTACCAAGCTATCTCCGCAATTCCTGCGGTTCTTTTTTATTTATGTTTAATTTGCTAAAATGCCTTGCATCAATATATTGATGGATGTATTTACATCTCTGTTATGATTTGAATGACATTTTGGACATGTCCATTCTTTGCAATATTGATCATATTAGCAAATACAAGCAAACTTTGAAGCTTCATATTTCCTTCATATGTATTTGGAAAAGAATCTGCATCATTTTTAATAAAGTATTTAGCAACATCATAAACATCTCTCATTCTTGGGTTCCTCCTTAATTCATTTTTTATTCGTAAGACTAACGAATACCGCAAAAAGTTATTTATAAAGAGTATCACCCAGCACTAATAATGTTCATCCAATCAATCCATTTCAACAGTACTTACTTTCATATCGTTATCAAGCATGTTTAAAAGCAATTCATTTCTGTTTAAAATCTGTAAAACTTCTTTTAATGTTTTAAATACATGAGCACCTTTACTAACATATTTTTTTGGCCATTGAATTAAAGGATTATCAATAGCAGATTGTGGAATCAATACATCTCTACCCTGTTTTAATGCATAATTGGCTTGTTTCAATGCACCACTCAATTCTTTTGCTTCCATAATGATAGTTGCTAATGAAATGCCACTCATAACTCCATTACGTGTTGGAAAATTCCATCTATTAATAGCATTACATGGTGGAAATTGAGATACTACCAACCCATTCTTTTCAATTTGAATTTGTAAATTCTTATTCTCTTTAGGACAATACTGGTTGATTGGTGTACCAATGACAGCTATTGTTCTTCCACCATTAGCTAATGCAGCAGTATGAGTCGCTGTATCAATACCTCTTGCAAGTCCAGCATTTACGACGATATTTCTTTTAACAAGAGATTTAACGATACGCTCTGTTTTTTTCATTGATTCTTCACTAGCATTTCTACTACCTACAACACAAACAGATTTTTCTTCTAGCAAGTGAACATTCCCTTTTAAAAACAAATATGGTGGAGCTTCTTTCGTTGTAGCTAATAGTTTAGAATACGCTTGATCCCCTTTTTTTACTAATATCACATCATTAGTTAAATTAGCGAAACTTTTCTTTACCATGCCATAACGAGCGTATAATTCTTTATCTGTAGTGTTAAGTAATTTAGATAATAACGGAATATTCATTTTCAATCCATTTTGAAAACTAAAACCATGAGTTTCTTCAATTTGATGAATAAACTCACAAGTCTTTTTATCATTATTATTAAAATATTGTTGTATCGTATAATACAAAATCGCATCTCTTACAAAAGGTATGTTTACATCAAATGCTTCATTATTACCATTTACAATATTCATAATTACACGTCCCTCAAAACCTCTCTCTAACACAATTCTTTGATCATACTCCAATGGATTGAATATTCATTAAGAAATATTTAAGCATTCTGTAGTCTCAATAAATATATAAAACAAAAACCTCCAATCTAAAAATTCAATTGTAATTATACATTTTTCACAAATTCAAGGATTACTTAATATCCAACAAAATAAAAGATAATGAAAAAGCACATCATTTCTTAATTATTATTTTGCTCAATCACATTATCATTTAAAGGTGGTAATTCATCAGCATCTTTTATTTCTGCAACGCTATTAAACTTTAAACTAAACTCATTTATAAATGAATTTACTTTATCTCTATTTTTATCACACCAATATTTAAATAAAATTTCTTGATTGCCTAAAACTTCTTCAATATTTTGATACCAATTTTTAAAATCAATTGTTTCATATTGATTCACATCTAACGGCCAATCTCTAAAACAAATATCATATGAAAACGTATCAACAGGCGAATAATCTCTCAAGAATTCTTCGAACAAATGATATTGTTTTAACATTACAAACATGTCTTTTTCAATCACCAAGGGCAGAATTATTATATTTTTAGAATCATTTACTAAGGACGATTTATTACGATATCCTTTATTCTGTATTACATCACCATCTAAAACAATTATGTTATTCATAAATTCTGGAATATGTTTTTCATACAATTGAATGTAATTTGTCCAGCCTAAATTTATATCTATAAAATCCATATAGATACCTAAATTAACATTATAAGCCGAAGCCAAAACAAATCGCACAAAATCAGCTGCTCTTCTATCCTCACAATAAACATTAACTTTATTTCCAATATTTTTAGCTACTAAATTAATATCATTCAAAACTCTTTCCAAATCATTACTTGACATAATATTTTGTGGTACGATACTTCTTTTACCATTACTATCGTACTTAGGTTCCAAATACACAACTGAGCAATTATAAGAAGAAGCCGGTAAGCTTGCATTCTTCTTTTCTTTAAATTCTTTTCTTTGCAGTTTATTTACATGTTTTAGTATAAGCGGAGAATGTGTAGTAAACACGATTTGTATTCTATACTTTTTTGCAGATTCTAACAAATAATCAACAAGTTTCTTTTGTGAAAATCCATATAATGTTGCATCTAATTCATCAATAAGCAACAGCCCACCTTTGTATTTTTTCCCATATTGCTCCTGTAATCTTTTAAATGAAAGTACCGCTAATATTATACGAGTAACATTACCCTCTCCAGCTGAATTAGTAAATATATCATGTATATCATCACTTATGCCAGCAAATGTTCTTGAGCCAGACCCTTTTTCTAAGCCTACAGAAGCTTTTTTTCCAATACTTTGAATAGATAAAATCTTACGATAATTATCAACACAATAACTCAATTCATCCTCATTCAAATCAATCGTTACTCCATTTGTCTTACCCGACTCTCCTATTGGAAATAAGCGACTCAAGCTCAAAAAAAAGACAGGAATCTGTATGTAACCCGCACCAGAAGCTCTACTTTCAGCATTCCAAAACCTCAACGTATCTTCTTTGCCTTTTTGTTTTCTTGGAATACTTTTTACTGAATAATAATCCTTATCATACACACCACGATGTAATTTAAGTGTCCATTTGTGGGTACCAATGACATCGTGTTCAGGAGATATTTTAAATTTTTCTTTAAACTGCGAGCGAAAATTATAGCCATCTATAGTTTTACATCCATGCATATCATTTGTCTTAGAAATAGTAAATGGTTGTCCAAGCATACCTAATACAGTAGTTTTTTGGGTCGCATTACGTCCAGAAATGGCAGTTATGCATTTACCAAGACAAAAAGACACATTTTCAAACGCTCTAATACTTTCTATTTCCAACTCTTTTATTATCATTCTTTAAACCCCTTTATAAAACTCTAATTAATAAATTTTCATCCATCGGTCTTTCAACACATTTAGAAAAGAACATTACTTCACTTGCACTTTTTTTCTCTTGTAATGTATATTGCAGTTCAAACTCAATTTTATCTATTTTAGCATACATATTTTTAATTTCATTAACATTATCATATGTAACTATCCATTTACGCCTCTTTAATTTATCAACAATATGATTTGCTAAGTTTACGTGATCTTTATGACAATAGAAGTTAGTATACAGTCCTGGTCCCTTACTATAGTAAGGAGGATCAAAAAATGTAAAAGATTTTCTTGTCTTTAAAATTACTTGATCAACAAAATCCATTGCCTCCATATTAAACAATAATATTGAATCTTTATATGAAGCAATTTTCCTTACCTGTTTAATTAATGTCTCTTTATTAAATCGACAATCCATTTTATAATTTCCAGTTTGTGCTTTTCCACCTATAGGTCCTGCTTTATCAATGATGCCTGAACGATTTGTGCGATTTAAAAAGAAAGTTGAGAACCCTATCTCCAATGAATTATGTTGTTTATAGTTACTTCTTATTTCTTTTTGTTTATTCCATTCTTGCATTGTTATATCTGTGTTTTCAATTAAATATACAAATTCTTCAGTATGATTCAATACACTATCCCAAAAACAAAAAATCGTATAATCAAAATCATTAATAATAACCTTTTTAACCACATTATTAAATAATAACTCTAAAGCTATTGCTGTTCCACCACAAAAAGGCTCTATATATGTCGTGCAACCGTTGATTTTAACTAGAGCTTCTACATAATTATATAATTTATACTTTCCACCTGGATATCTTAGTGGAGATGGATTCATAAAATCACCCCAACATGTTTAATTACCATTTTATTATAATTCATCCCGATTACACTGTCTATATTTTTCAACTCAAGTCGCAGGTCACAATGTCAACTTATTTACTATTTAGTGTAATTATACTTCTAAGATTTTTCCATTTTTATATTTGGTAAAAAACGCCTAGAGCTTGTCTCTGGGCGTTTGATTTGTACTATCCTAATTTCTTAAGGATGTTATCTAATTGTGTTTTCGTCATTTCTAGCTTTTCTGTGTAAGAAGCTAGTTTTTCTTTTTCTGCATTGACTTTAGCTTCTGGTGCTTTATTGACGAAGCCAGGATTTTTCAACATGCCTGAACAACGTTTGATTTCGTTTTCTAGGCGTTCGATTTCTTTTTCAAGTTTTCCCTTTTCTTCTTCTAGATCAATTAAGGCATCCATTGCGACTGTTAATACAGCTTTTTCGATTGTACGTGATAGTACGTCTTCTGTATTAAGGTCTTCTTTGACTGTGGCATGTGCCATGCGTGCTAGGATGGCAGTTGATTCTGTATTTAGTGCTACATAGCCGTTGTCGTTGTGTAGTGAGATTGTTAAGTCTTCACTTGGTTTCATTGAATATTCGACTTTGATTTCACGTACAGTTTGAATGGCACTGATAACTAATGCCATTTCGTCTTTTTCTGCGTCTGTGTATTCGAATTCAACTTTTTCTGGCCATGTTTCTACGTTTAAGCTTTCTTTTTCGTGTGGCAAGTTCAAATAGATTTCTTCTGTCACAAATGGCATGAATGGTGATAATACTTTTAGAATTCCCATCATGACTGTGTATAGTACAGCTTTTGTATTGGCTACTAGGCTTTCGTCTTCTGAGTATAGTGTGGCTTTTGATAGTTCAATGTACCAGCTGCAGAAGTCATCCCATACGAAGCTATATAGTTCGTTTCCTACGATGGCTAATTCATATTTATCCATGTTTGTTGAAACGTGGTCTAATACTTCGTTAAAGCGTGCTAAAATCCATTTGTCTACGCTATTGGCTTTTGTCATGTCTAGTTCTGGTTTTGTATCACCAATTTGCATTTGAACATAACGAGCTGCGTTCCAGATCTTGTTAATAAAGTTCCAGCTTGCGTCCATCTTCGTTTCGTCAAAACGTAAGTCTTGTCCTGGTGTTGAGTTTGTTGTTAAGAAGAAGCGTAGTGCGTCGGCACCTTTTTCTTGAATCACATCCATTGGGTCAATACCGTTTCCTAATGATTTAGACATTTTGCGTCCTTGTGTATCACGTACAAGTCCGTGAATCAATACGTCTTTGAATGGACGGTTCTTCATGCAGTAGCGTGTTTGGAAGGCCATACGTGCTACCCAGAAGAAAATAATGTCATATCCAGTTACTAATACATCATTTGGGAAGTATCTTTCAAGATCGGCTGTGTTTTCTGGCCAGCCAAGTGTTGAGAATGGCCATAATGCACTTGAGAACCATGTATCTAATACGTCTTCGTCTTGTGCCCAGTTTTCAATGTCTTTTGGATCTTCCATTCCTACATAGATTTCACCAGTTTCTTTGTTTGTCCATGCTGGAATTCTGTGTCCCCACCATAACTGACGTGAAATACACCAGTCTTCAATGTTTTCTAGCCATTGTTCAAATGTTTTATTGAAACGTGGTGGTACGAAGTTGATTCTTTGATCTTCGATTTCTTGGTTCTTTAATACTTCTTCAGCCAATGGTTTCATCTTCACAAACCATTGTTTACTTAAGTATGGTTCTACAATTACGCCTGTTCTTTCTGAGTGTCCTACTTGGTGTAAGTGTTCTTCAATGTGATCTACAACACCAGCTTCTTTAAAGTCGTTAACTAAGGCTTCACGACATTCAAAACGATCCATACCAGCGTATTTACCACACATATCATTCATGGTTCCATCTGGATTCATACAGATAGGCATTGGCAAGTTGTATTTTTTAGCTAATGCGAAGTCGTTAGGATCATGGGCTGGTGTACATTTCATTACGGCTGTACCAAAACTCATGTCAATATAGTCATCTGCCATGATTGGAAGTTCGTCTCCGTTGGCAGGGTTAATCGCGTGCATTCCAACGATGTCTTTATATCTTTCGTCGTCTGGGTGTACAAAGATAGCTTGGTCGGCAAACATAGTTTCCGGACGTGTTGTCGCAATCACTAATTCTTGTCCTGTTTCAACCACTTTATATTTGAAGTAGTACATGTGTCCCATGATTTCTTTGTGTTCAACTTCAATATTAGACAATGCGGTTTTAGCTTCTGGGTCCCAGTTAATAATTCTTTCACCTTGATAGATTAATCCATCATTGTATAAATCTACAAAGACTTTACGAACGGCATGAGATAATCCTTCGTCTAATGTAAAGCGTTCACGACTGTAGTCTAAAGATAATCCTAACTTAGCCCATTGGCTACGAATAGTCGAAGCATATTCTTCTTTCCACTGCCATGCTCTTTCTAAGAATTTTTCTCGTCCAATGTCATAACGAGAAATTCCTTCTGATTTTAAACGTGCGTCTACCTTTGCCTGTGTCGCAATACCCGCGTGATCCATTCCGGCTACCCAACATACATCGTAGCCTTTTAATCTTTTATAACGACATAAAATATCTTGTAGTGTTGTATCCCATGCATGTCCCAAGTGTAACTTTCCTGTTACGTTTGGTGGAGGGATCACAATACAATATGGGCGTTTAGACAAGTCGCCCGCTGTGAAATATCCTTTTTCAATCCAATTTTGGTATTTATCATTTTCTACTGCTAAATGATTATACTTTGCTTCCAACGTCATCCACAATCATCCTTTCCATAAATATAAAAAAGCACATCCCCATAGGACGTGCTTGACGTGGTACCACCTAATTTTATTCTCATTCACATTAACGCTGTGTCACGAAATTTACTACTTTTAGTTCATAAATTCAACTCAAAGACTACCTTCACTTATCCAACACACAAGCTTTCACCAAACGCTTGCTCTCTATAGAATTGGTATAAACTACTCCTTCTTGTCATCGCTTTGAATTTAGTTTATCAAAGAAAAAGTAAAAACTCAAATCATTTTGAAAAATTAGTTGTTTTATTTTCTACTTTACTATATGATGATTAAAGAAAGCGGTGTAAACATGGATAATCAATTATACAATCAAATCAAAGCTGTTCATGAACAATATATTAAAGAACAGAATCGTTTAGAAGACGAAATCGATAGACTAAGACGAGAAATCGTTTGTCTAGATAATGAAGACGAAATTGAAGCGTTAAATAAACTCGTTAAGATCGATGATATTAAGCGTAAGATGGTTGTAGAATTCATTCATAGTTTAGATAAGATTGTAGAACAGTAACTCTACAATCTTTTTTGTTTGTTAAAACTCACCATTTTTATAAGCTCTAGCGATCACATACGAAGGTTCATAATAAGCACCATTCGTATAATCGTCAATGACTTGACAAATAGCATCATTATAGATTCGTATAAGTCCTTGTATATAATCTTCATTTGGAAGTAAAGTATCCATTATTAATCTTGCGTATACTTTTCCCATATCCAATTCAGTTGGAATGCGAGAACATAATTCACTATTTACATTTTCAACATGAAAACTACCATACTCTAGTTTATATTCATCCATCAAATCATGTACTACCTTATCTGGATTATCACTATGTAGAACATTCGCAACACTAATAAGATGATACAAATGATCATATCCCAGTTGATTCACAACATATTGATTTCGTTGATGAAGAAACCGAGATGTCTTCTCAATCATAAAACACACATAAAACAAATCATTTTCTGTTACTAGTTCATCAAAGTATTTATTTCTCATAAACTGTAGCTCCTTTGATATGAAAGACATTTTAAAGCTTCTTCTGTACAAAAAACAATTTGATGCGTAGGATACTTAAATTTAACAAGTTCCCAAAAAGCTGTTCTAGAAATCAAGCCACGCGCAAAATCATCCACATAATTCCAAATTGTATCATCTGCCATAGGACCTTCTACAATATCATTCGTATGCGTTATTCCTCTTCTTGACGAAACAACAAAGTCTAACCATTCATCGCTCATCTGTTCGAAAACCTTACAGTTTAAATCCGAATTTTCACTATACGTATATACATTCACGATATGATTCTTCTTTTTAGTTAATGCCCATCTTTTAGCTTGTTTTTCAAAATTCGTACAATAAAATCCATATCCAAAATCTTTATAATATCCATCCGTAATAATCTTTGGTTGATTTACAATTACATTACTACCATGATAAACTTCCATCATTTCACCTTCACTCCATCTACTATGATTATATCAAAAACTAAACTATGTTATTAGACATTTATTAACATCTAACCTTAAATATGCTTTTTTTTATTTAATAAATTCACAAACCACACTCATATCTATTATAAATTTAATTAGCACGGTAATATCAAACCCGTCGACTATGACTCTTTTATTTGTAAAGATTACAAAGTAATGCTTCGATTGACTACGAAGAATAAAGAAAATATATAGGATATAATAATCAATGATCATTTAAAAACGGTCTCTCGGTACACGATTGAAGCATTTAAATATCATATCATGACAATCAGCCTGGTAGTGGTTAACTACTCGGCTGTTTTCTGTATATTTATTTAAGAACTGTGTTCAGAAACAAAAGGTAACAAAACGAGCATAATGCTAAAGGCATTATCAATTAGCTCTATATACTCACTCGGATCATTTTGAGCATCTATAACTATTTTTAATTGTCCATACCAACCAAAGAAAATCTGCATAGCATTTAATAATTCTCTATTTTTCTCATCTGCAACCTTAATTAGTTTATTAACGATACTTTCAACCAAAATAAAATCGTCCCACAAAATGCTTATTTGATTAACTAGTTGTTTTGTGTATGCAGTTACGTTACTAAGACATTTGTCATCAACTGATACTTGAAGGATTTGCTGATACCTCTGAAGGTATAAATGCATTTCACCAAGTTTCTTCATAGCCTCAGTCCACAATCCGAGAGATTTAGTTGCGCTAATTTTCTCATTCAGTAAAGGTTCTATTTCGCAAGGATACATTGACTTAGCTATGTCGGATTCCTTTGTATCCAAAATTTTAAAGAATGGAATCGAGTAAACTACTGGTGAGAACGTACCAGAAAAAACTGGCACATAGGCTAACTCCAAAGATTGTGTTTCCAAATACCATCTATCACTTGATGGTAAAATACTATTCTTAAATGCATCTCTAATTGTCATTACAATCTTAGTGTACTCGTTTACAAGGCTGTTATCACATTCCATGTTGTAATCAACACAAATATAAGCATATTTATCACCCTTAAGAAGGGTACCATTAAGCTTTGTAACAACTTTTGAAAGTGTATCATCAAAATAGTTAGTTCCTCTTCGATATTTTTGCTTAGAATCATAAGCAATGGCATTGCCTTTAGGCGGATTATCAAGTACGTAACGACAGACATTAACTAAAGTAAGCATATTTTCTAGCTCTTGTCTGGAAAAGTTTTCATCAAGTGAACTATAGTCAGAAAACAACAAATTATACTCTTTTTGAAAATCTACGAGTGCTTTGGATGCCGAATATAGATTATACATGGCAAGCCTTGGATTTTTTACAACACTAATATCCTGCTTCTTAATTCTTACACGTAGAATCTCTCCAAATTGATTATAGAAATTGTCTAATGAAGAATATACTTCATTCAAACGTTTTCTGAAATTTTCGTACTTTCCAACAGAAAGTAATTGACGCATCGAAAAAAATTCTGCAGCAGGACTTTTAGCATTTCCTTCAGAATAAAGGCAGTATGGGTCAACAGCAGAATAAGGAAGTCGATTTTCGTTAAATGTGTGTACTCTAAACACTTTCAACCGATCATAAATCCTTTTTCCACGACTCTGCGTATATCTTCCTTTCTTATATACATCATCAATGAGTTTGGTTGTTTCAACAATTAAATCATTGACATTACTTCTCATTTTATCTATATCAGATACATATTTCTGCCACGAAGAGGGACGCAAGCTATAATCTATTCGTATTTTTGTCCACCCATTCAATTCTGATACCCAGTTATTAGGACGATTACTACGATGGATGTGAAGTTTATCGTCAAAAGCTTCAATTCCAAAATCACGAAGAAGATCAACACCTATTAGCTCAATATCAATATACTCTTTGTCAGGATACAACTGTTTTAAAATATCAAGCATTTTCATACGCCAATAATGGTTTGTGTTATTGGTGCTATCTAGACCCTTCGTTTCTGTCATAAGGGGCGGAATAAATTTGCAAGACACTTTATCACTCGTGACTGTAAAAGATAGTACATACATTTCATGGATTAGCCTTTTCTCAAATACATCTAAAGCTAACAAATAACTTTCGAACAATGATGGATGCTCAAAAAGTCCACGTATTGCATCTGCAGATGGTTGGAGCCCTCCTGCGCACACATCATTAACTATTTCGTTAGTATTGTATGGTAATTTAATTTTCACATTACGCTTTGCCATCCAAAATAGCGTATATCCAAACGATGAACGATCAGAATCTGAGTTAGGCAAAACTGATGGTACTGCACTATTATTAATGAAGTAATCTGTTGCTTGGTAATTAATAGAGAGTGAAGTTAACGAACTCTTAACCTCATCGATGGCATTTTGTATATCCACCTCATTAAAAATAGACCAATCTTTCATTCCATCTAGAATCAGCTTATCTGATTGTAGAATACCGGAAAGATCAATAGGTAAAAAACATAGCCATCCCTTGCCACGTTTTGCTACTAGAGAGCTAATAAATGTCATGTTGTTATCAACATAACGCTTTACATCTAACCAAAGCATTGACCTAATGGCATTTGCATATCCTATCCAATCTTTAAAACTTATTTGAGAGAGGGACTGTACATCTTTAATGTCATATCGCTGATTAGAGAAATAATCCAAGAGAACTACTCGTACATTTTTCGATGATATACATGACAAAGCCTTGAATACAACATCTCTAGGTTTGATGTAGATCTGATTGCATAACGCATCAAAAACGATTTTCGCACGTACAGGATGAAGTGCTTCGATGGATCCATCATCACCTACCCTGATTAAATATTCATCCTTCAAACGTTTTATAGCAGAATTTATTGTAGAGCAATGAATTTCATTTTTTACAGAAGCAAGATTAACAGTACATCCCAATCGACCTACATAGCAAACCAACTGAAGCAGTTCTAACCATTCATCCGAGACACCATCTTGTAGCAATGCATCAACCTGGTCTTGAAGTCGTTGAGCCAAAGTCTGATTATTCGTCAACAAATAAACAAATTCAATTAATGGTCCTTGTCCGCCAAATGATTGCCATGCCTCTTCAAAAGTTCTGTGCTCAGCATGAGGTTGAGCTTCCGTAAACGAATGATAAATACGTGCTGCTTCTTCTTTCGATAAAGTCAAGTCTACAATTCCATGTTTGATTGCCTTTCCGTTAATTGGTGTTCGGTTATAATCTTCATCTCGTATAGAAATAAGAACAGGAACGGAAAGACCTCGAGCTTGTAACTCTTGGAGTAAAAATGCCCAAAGTGTTTCGCCAGGTTGAACATCAATATAGATAATGAGATGCCCATTATGCTTACCAAGTCCAGCTAAAGCTGAAACTAAGTTTTGTGCTTGTCCTTCGTTAGCAATGGAACGAACGCAAAATACGCAGCCTTCGGGATATCTATCAATTAAGTAGCGATAACAAAGAGTTGTCTTTCCTTGGCCAGATACACCCTTAAGAATGGCGACACCTTTATTGTTAATTACAGTTTGAATCTCTTCCATCCAATGATTTCTTTTAAAATCAAAATTGTTTCGAATATGTGTAGGATGTGCAGACACACCTTGCAAATACTCTTTTTCTAACTGTTCATGATTACCAGTAAGTTGCAATTCATCTAAACGTACAAGGGATTTGTTGTATTCCTTGTAAAACCCATCTATTGCTGCAATATTTGTTCCTATTTCGTGAATTTTTTCTTGCCACATTTTTAGTGTTGTGAATCCCTTGCTATTAGAAAGTACGGAAATGTGTTGAATTAATAGATCTTTTGCTAATGTAGGTGCAGACATTACAGGAACATATTTACTGATTTGCGTTTGAATATTTAACTCTAAATCATCGAGATTCACTTTTTCAAAGTGCAAAGAACTAAGCAACCATTCAGTATTCTCCTTAGACAAACCATGTTCATTCATAAGTTTATTCATTATAACTTTTTTTGTATTAGCATTACCCATTTGCAATTTCTGAAGTTCAGGACCTAAAGTATTGAAGTAGACAATCTTAATACATCTGAACCACGAATTTTGTTTATGCAAGCTACACATGCGATTAAAAAATCCTTCGCCACCTAGGGATGTTTTTGTTGAAGCAAGACTTGAAAGAGTTAAATCAGCAGAAATATTTTTAACCTGAACAGCCTCAATGACAACACCATTCTTTTTAATCACCAAATCCTCCACATCTTCTGGATAGTACTCATACGCACATTCATCAGATATTAATCTGGAGGCAATGTATAGTGTTTGGGACGAGAACCCTTTCCAGGCAGCTTGTGCACCCATGTCAGATTTTTGAAAAGTGCTCATTTTTACCTCCTTTACGACAGTACATTCAAAATCTATTATTGTGTTTATTTTTGGATAAATAAACGTATATACATTTTCAATATATTCATAATCATCATAACTTAAAGTAAGTATTGCGGTGCTTAGAACCACTCTATCCAAAACTGATAGTCACCTAACAAATTAGTCAGTACCAATTATACATTGTATAACAATATATCTACAATGCATGTATAGACTTTTACAGAGAATTCAATGATCTTCATCCACTTATTCAATAAGTTCACAAATAACTCCTTTGTCTAATATGAATTTAACCTTACCATTAGTCTCTTCACTAATCTTATCATACAGTCTTCCTGCACTATAGCTTTCTCCTAGTACTGTATAAGGACTATTGGCAACATATCCAATCTTTCCTAGACCTGGAAGGTTTACACTAATGGCTTCTGTATCATATTCATTATCTTTTTCTTTCTTTAAATAAACAATCATTTCTTTTTCTAGAAATGAATCTCCATAATAATGATGTAATCCTGTAATTGTAAAATATATGTTTGACATAAGTATGCCTCCTTTATATTTTCAAGTTACACCACAAATTGACACTATGCGTGTCTAAATAGTAAATAAATCATATTATTTTTTGAATAGATCATTGGACTATTTGGAAAATAAAGAATCATACGGTATATATAATAGACAATCATGAGTGTACACCAAATGATTAATATCATTTTTCTTTTCTCGGGTTTTAACAAGCATAGAACGCCACAAATTAGTGTTGGTATTAATAGGGCATGGTAATACAAAGATAATTGAATATTTCCTTTCAGAAGATAATACAGGCTTGTTTTCATGTTGCATCCTGGACATGGCAATCCTGTCATGAATTGAAAGGGGCATTTATAGAATAATAAAAGAAGGAATAGTATGAGAACTATTCCTAAATATTTAGTCTTTTGCGAAACCATTAATATGACTCTGTAGGATGCAATAGGATACTAAAGATAATTGAAGTATAGATAATACCATTAAAACGATACTGTCGTCACTAGGATGATGTCCATTACTTCTTGTAAGACTAGATACCATCTTACCAGCCTTCCATAAGTAGTATAGTAAGTAGATTCCACATGTCACAATACTTAATACAACAACAAGTCCTGGTTCAGCACCTTTTTCTTGGTTTTGACTTTCACATAAATCGTTTAAGTCATGTGCAATTGTATATAGCCAATAAATACTATAAATGCCACAAGTAACTAGACTTAATACTACACATAGTCCAATACTCTTTTCTTTTACGACTCCAGTAGTAAATGAAAAGCTTGGTTCTACATGCACTGTTTCATTACCTGCAAGTTCTGTATTCTTTAATCTCTGCCAATCTTGCATGCCTGTTTTCCATACAAAACTATTTCCAGTTAATACACCACTATCAATAAATCCTTTCATGTCTGATTCACTAAAAGGACCTTTAGAATCATTATTCTCTACATAATACCAATCATTCGAAGATGATGTAGAAATAAATTCATTTAATTCTGTATTCTCTAGTCTTTCCCAGTCTTTCATACTTGCCTTCCATACTAGAGTACTACCATTGATTTCACCAGAAGTAATCTTAGCCTTCATCTCATCTATACTGAATGATCCTTTAGAGTCATTATTTGATACGTAGTACCATTCTTTGACTGATGTAGTTGATTCATTCTCATTTACTGATTCTTCATTATTTGTTTCAACTTCAGATTCATTAACTTCTTCTTCAATCTTATCCACAACTGCAACAGGTACAACAATATCTTCTTCTACTTCTACCTTTGTTCCACAATTTGAACAAAACTTAGCATCATCACTTATTTCGTGCCCACAATTTTTACAAAACATATTCAATCTTCCTCTCGACTAATTCAATTATAAAATGAATACCTTCTTAACTCAACCACTTAAGAAAAACTTAAGATTCAAAAACAAGCTAGGATTATCCCCAGCTTGAATAACTATTCTTTAATCATGTCCATTAAGACTTCTTTGATTTGAAGTTTGTCGTCTGTTTGATTCATTAATTCTTTTAGCTTATTTAATTTAGAGTCTACTTCTTTTGAATCAATATCCATCTTTTCGTGTACAAAGATTAGATTGTTGTCCGTCTTATGACATTCTTCCATTTCTAAAGCTAATTCTTCAAACATCTTTTCTCCGGGACGCAATCCAATTTCTTGGATTTCAATATCTCTTCCTGGTACAAGTCCTGCCAAACGAATCATTTTGTCGGCTAAATCCCAAATTCTGACTGGTTTTCCCATATCTAGTACAAAGATTTCTCTTTCATTCGCATAGAATCCTGCTTGTAGTACTAATTGAGCTGCTTCTGGAATAGTCATAAAATAACGCTTAATGTCTTTGTGTGTTACAGTGACTGGACCGCCATTTTTAATTTGTTCTTTAAAGATAGGAATAACAGAACCATTGGATCCTAATACATTACCAAAGCGTACAGCCGCCATATGAATACCACCCTTAGTATTTCTTGATTGCATATACATTTCTGTCATACGCTTAGTAGCGCCCATTACGTTTGTTGGATTTACCGCTTTGTCTGTTGAAATCATAATAAAACGAGATATATCACAGTCACAACAAGCATCAATCACATTCTTCGTTCCAAAGATATTATTTCTAATAGCTTCGGTAGGACGATCTTCCATTAAAGGTACATGTTTATGTGCTGCTGCATGATAAACGACGTCTGGCTTATAGTTTCTCATTAGCTTATAGATTTCTTCTCTTTCACGAATAGAAACTATTAAAGATTCTAATTGAATCGAATCATTCATTTGTTTCTTTCGTTTCATAACTAAGAATTCTTGCTTAAGCATATATAGTGCATTTTCATTAATATCCACCATAATCAATTTGGATGGATTGAAATGAATAATTTGACGACACAATTCAGAACCAATAGATCCACCGGCTCCGGTAACACAAACCACTTTATTCGTAAGATAAGAACCAATCTGATCAACTTTTAAGTCAATGCTAGGACGGTTTAACAAATCCTTAATATCAATATCTTCAAATGAAATATGATTACTCTCATCATTTCCAACAAAGATATGCATGATTTTTGTTGGAATAGAAGTGGATGTACATAAATCTAAGATCTCTTGTTTTCTTTCGTCACTTACAGAAGAAATGGTAATAAAGATACAATGAACATTGTTCTCTTGACAAATACGCTCTACTTCAGAAATTGTTCCAAGTACTGGTTTACCACTTAGCATAGTTCCCTTTTTCTTAAAATCATCCAAGAAACCAATTACGTTATATGGATAGGCCATATTATGATAAATTTCATTCATCAATAAATATCCACCATTACCAGCACCCACAATCAAACAATTATCCACTCTATCCACATCAACTATATAGCGTCTCGCCATTCTATAGAGCATTCTTGCTCCTAAAAGGAATATAAAACATAGCAACTCAGCTAACGCGATTAATTCAATACTAAATAGATTAACTTTTAATACAAAGTAGGACATTACAAGAAAACATACTAAACAACTTAAAAATGTACGTATAATTTCATTTGGCCCTGTATATGTCCATAATGACATTTGTGTTTTAAACAATCGTAGAACAATAAAGTGTAGAAGCAACATGAATATTAATCCAAGACTTAACATCTTTGTCAGAGCGATTGTTTTCTCATTAATAAAGAAATTATTTTGAATCATGTATGCCACTAAATAAGAGAACATGACGATACATACATCAATGAGTGATATTAGAATTCCTCTATATTTTTGATAAATATTTGATTTATATAAACTATTCATAAGTTAAAAACCTCTTTTACAATTCTTTATTATAACTTAAAACATATAAAAAGTAAAAAAGCCATCTCTTTACGAAATGGCTAGTGGTATTCTATCCTGCATAATCCTCAGAATAATCATATTCTGCAGGTTCTTCTGGCTGATAGTAATATTCATCATTTTCCTCATAAGAAGGTTCTTCATACGTATAATAATCTTCATCTGTTTCTTCACTATTGTTGTTCATCTCAGCAAACTCTTGAGCATTACCTACTGAATTATCTTCACTCGGTTTTTGAGAAAAACCAGAAGTATCTTTTACAGAAGATGCCTTTTTACCATCCAAGATAGCTTGAATCTTCCTTCTTGCGATTTCATTCATTTCTTCATTTTGAACAATGACTGAAGCATAACCTGAAGAAGCATAACAGAACCTAGAATCTGAATCACCTACAAGTGAATATGATTCAAATTTCCAATCTGGCATATTATTCAATTCATACTTGATAAAATCACTAATTTCATCATTCGATAAGTTTGTATCAAAAGCTACAGCCAATGCATCCATAAACTTACCATAGTTTGTGATCATCTTAGGTGAAACAATACGTTTGAAAATAGCTTTAAATACTTTCTGTTGGTTACGAACACGCTGATTGTCACCATCCAAATAGGCATGTCTTTCACGTGCAAAGGCTAATGCCGTTTCACCATCCACATGATGTTGACCGACACTTAAACCAGGCTGTCCATTCGCATATAGAATATCAACTTCTTCACCCTTTTGAATATCCAAATCAATTCCGTCTAGTGCGTCGACTAAGTTTACTACACTAGAGAAGTTAATACGAATATTATAATTGATTTTTATACCCAATGCTTTTTCGATTGTTCTTTCCGTACACTTCACACCCATTAAACCAGAATGCGTTAATTTATCTTTACTATCTTCAGGACAAACATTATCCCCTGTTTCATCACATACCAAGTCTACATAATAGTCTCGAGGAATACTCGTCATTAAAATACGACCTGTTTTAGGATTCACCGTCAACAACATATTCGCATCACTACGCGTATTACTATCCTGTAAAGATCCATAAGAATCATTGCCACTCACTAAAATAGTAAACGCATCTTTAGTAATATTTTTAACAGGATCACTCGGGTTATCTGTCTTGTCTACTTTTGTATATTCTACATTTTGGTAAATTGTTTTCGAATCCGTTTGAAAACTAAAATACGCCTCACTCTCATGTAGAATATCACGATACTTTTCATTTAAACAAATCGCATCGACTTTATCATCATAGAAAGCCGTCATTAAATCATCTAATGAATCATAATCCTTTGTCTTATAAGATATCTTCTTCTTATCTAAAGAATCCAACATACGCTGAGTCGCTTTCTTATCCACACTCAACATTGTACCAATTGTCTTTTTCTTCAAATTATTCTCGTTCTTGATTGAAGAAGCTTTCTTAACAACAATCGAAGTCGTTGTTGCCTTACTATCCGCAAGACTTGTTACGACATCAAACGTATCCTTTGTCTTAAATAAGAAATAATTTCCATACGCAAGTCCAATGCACATACATAAAGAAATAATCCCCAATATAAAACGACTAAAGAACTTCTTTGCCTTAAACCTCATTAAAATAGTCAGAATTAGAGCTAATAGTATAAACACTAATGAAACTAATATTATTAATTTAAAAGGTAACAAATCCAAACGGATCATTTGAAAAATAAATGCACCCAACGCAATAAACATAAATACAGTTAAAAACTTGCTGATAGGACGCTTATTTTTCATTTTTTTTCTTTTTCACATTCTGTGAAAGTTTACATCCTTTTTAGACATATTAAAATCTCCTATAAACTCTTTTGTAGCTCACAATTACATATTATATAATAAATGACCATGAGTTGGCAAATTCACACAAAGAGTGCGAGATTACATGAACCTTTCACAACGAAATGCAAAGCCTTTAAATCCACCCTGTTTTGCTTCATATAAGTTCTTTTCATAGTTCAATAAATTAGCCTTATACTTACACTCCAATGACTTCGAAGAATAATCATTTAATACATCAAAGAATAATAAAAAGAGTCCTGCCAACACTAACACACAGGCAGAAAGAATCAACCATATTACTGGAACAATCAAATAAATAACATTCAAGATAAGAACACAAGTAAAACAACTAAAAGTAGAAATAAGCAATCCTATATGACATCTATGATACTTCTTGCTTAGTTCTTCAAACTTACGAACATTCGTATGAATTCTATTTTGTATATAATCAGTAGTTTCCATTTAAAACACCTCACTATACCAAGTATACACCTATAAAACAAAAAAAGAGCAAGGAATATATCCTTACTCTACATCATCCGCTGATTTACCAGCAAGAACAGCATTAATTTTATTTTTAGCCGTTGTTACTGTACTTTGATCTGGTACCATTACATAAGCCGCATTACCAAGCTCAGCACACATTAATGTATCACCAGTACCATTAACCATATATTGTTCCATTTTCCATTTTGGATTGCTGTTTAATTGATACTTAATTAAATCAGAGATTTCTTGACTTGACATTGTAGTTGAGAATGTGTCTGACATACTATCCATAATAGATGCATAGTTAGTTACAACTGCTGGACTTGTAATCTTATCAACAATACCCATTAGAACTTGTTGTTGGTTCTTCGTACGCTGACGATCCCCTTCACTATATGCATATCGCTCACGAGCATATCCTAATGCTTGTTCACCATTTAAGTGGTTAATACCTGCATGTACACTTAATCCTGGAGCATGCAAGAAGTTACTGCATTCATAACCTGGTTCAACATTTACATCAATACCACCAACAGCATCTACAATATCTGTTACTGTATCGAAACCTACTTTAAATGTGTAGTTAATTTCAATACCTAATAATTGTTCAACTGTACGCTTAGTTGTGTTAGTACCATGAATACCCGTATGCGTAATCTTATCTAAAGCACCTTGTTGACATCCATCACCAGCATCACAAGCAGTCGTTACATAGAAGTCACGTGGAACAGATGTTAATAAAATTGTTCCGGTTTTAGGATTTACAGTAGCGACCATAATAACATCACTACGCCCATTTTCGTCAAATCCACCACGAGTATCTGATCCTGAAATCAATACATTGAATGGAGTATTTGTAATATTACTAACAGCTTTCGCTTTATCAGTATTTTCTACTTTATAAGAAGTTTGGTAAACAACTCGAGTATTACTATCAAAGTTTGCATAAGCTTCCATATCGGTAATTTGGCTACGACTAGATTCACTAATAACAATAGAATCTACTTCACCATTATAGAATGATTCAAGCATTTCAGTCATACTACCGAATTCTTTTTGTTCCATTTGTATTCCAGAATTAGTCAATTCTCTTAAAATCTTTTTAGAACCTGTTGTATTAATATTTGCCAAAGTACCTACACTATGACCAGTAAGATCCGTTTTCTTTTTCATTTCACTGGATTCTTTAACTACAACACTCACTGTATTCTTAGAATGTTTAGCAACATTCGTCATACTTGAAAGTAGCCCACCAGTCTTTGACATATAATATCCACCTAAACAAGATCCCAAAGAAATAGCTAAGGCAAAAATAATACAAATGATTTTAGATACAACACCCTTTGTTGCAAAGCACAACAATAAGATGAAGATTAAATCTAATAATACAAATACAATTGTAATTAGGAATAATAGTTTTGTAGGCAATACATTCAATTTAATAATGTTAAACAACAAATACATTGTCGCAGCAATCATTACAATTGAAAAAATAACCCCAAATACTCTTCCTATATTACTTTGTTTTTTATTTTTTTTCATAATAAAAATCTCCTATACGTTAAATATAATACTACAAATATAAAAAGCTCTCAAGTTTTGAATTACATGGCACCTTCGCCATCTGATCCAAAGATGATATTGTCTTAATGTAATCAAATTGATTATGTCTTGATTTGATATAATTACCTTCTCATAAATCTAGTGGGAGGTAATTTAAATGAGAAAGGTTGAATTAAGAATGAATGAA
>ENA-OQBV01000388-OQBV01000388.1-human-gut-metagenome-genome-assembly--contig:-NODE-388-length-24949-cov-2.177907_pt1 | contig 24949 bp, 29 predicted proteins | sample MGYA00242750_ERZ504559 | MGnify/ENA primary metagenome ERZ504559 (study PRJEB26092, sample SAMD00036230) | human gut metagenome | host: Homo sapiens | study: EMG produced TPA metagenomics assembly of... | reverse complement strand
GCAACACAGAGCCGCTGCCAGTATGTGCTAGACTTATCACGAAAGGAAGTAAGAGACTATGTTTACGATCAGGTTTCTGCTATCCTTCACAGTGCAATATCCGCTACGTTAAGTGGGACATGAATCGTCAGTTAAGCGACCTTGGAAGCAGCTATCTGTCAGCAGATCATAAAGAAGAGCTGTTCCACCGCTATGTTTTGGGCGTTTACGAGCTGCAGGAGCGTCTTGTCACAGAGTTTCCAAATATGCTTTTAGAAAATTGTTCTGGCGGCGGTGCAAGATTTGATCCAGGTATGCTGTATTACTCGCCGCAGATCTGGTGCTCAGATGATACAGATGCAATTGAGCGTCTGCTTATTCAGGAGGGAACTTCACTGATTTATCCGCTTTGCTCAATGGGTGCACATGTAAGCGACTGCCCGAACCATACAGTCGGAAGAGTTACCCCATTTGAGACAAGAGGTCACGTGGCACTTGCCGGAACCTTTGGATACGAGCTTGATGTAACAAAGATTCCGAAAGAAGACCGGGAACAGATTCCACAGCAAATTGCGATGTACCATAAATATCATGAGCTTGTTCGTGAGGGTGATTATTATCGCATCGCATCCTACAGTGAGAATCATCTGTACGATTGTTGGGCTGTATCGGCAAAGGATAAGAGCGAAGTGCTTGTCACCTACGTTCAAGTCCTTTCAACGCCAAATGTACACAGCAGAAAACTTTATTTAAAAGGCTTTGAGCCACAGGCCGTATATCGTCTTGAAGAGACAGGAGAAACCTTTACAGGAGAAATTCTGGAAAAATACGGCTATCTGATTCGTCCATTATGGGGCGATTTTCGCAGCAAACTGCTGCACTTTACAAAGATTTAGATGTAAAACAGAAACTAAAAATATTGCGAATGCGTACTATGATACAAAAAGTATCAAGTGGTAAATGTGACACTTGTCTTTTTATTACTGGTGTAGTAAATTCTAGGTGTGAAATTCCTATTGGAGGAGACAGGTATCTGGTACGCGTAGAAAGGTGTGTCAGACTATGGAGAGAGAACCATTAAGTGCTTGTGAAGCTATGATTATGAAAGTAATCTGGGATCAAAAAGGAGATATTTCAGTTCCGGAGCTGATTGATTTGATCCAGGAGCGTTACAAGAGAGATTACAAGAGAACAACAGTAGTAACCTTCCTTACCCGCTTAAACGGAAAGGGTTTCATTAGCTCTCGCCGTGCAGGCAGAATTTCTTACATTCACGCAGAAAAGAGCGAGGAGAATACAAGGCAAAGCTCTCAGCGCGCGAGGTTAATTTCTGGTTCGACGGCAAGCCGGCCGAGTTCATCGCAGCACTTTCAAACAACCAGTCTCTTTCTAAAGAAGATATCAAACAGATAAGAGGCTTGTTGGATGAAATGGATCAATGATGTAGTATTTGCAATTTTGGCAGCACATGTCTGGGGCAGCCTGATGCTATTTGTTTGGCTGCAGGCAGTAAAAAGCTTAGTAAAAGAGGATATTCGCGAGCACTTTTTTGGTTATTACGATGTGTTGTAGTCGCAGTATCTTTTACCATTTGGATTTGTTGCTTATAGCAGTTGATGGCTATTTAGAGGTGGGATGGACGCTTATTTGAGTGGACGCCGATTATTACAGTGGTCAATCATGCACTTTTTATTGCATGGCTGATAGGTCTTTTCTTTAACTTTGGAAAGATCTGGTAGTCCCCTAGGAAGTAGATAGAGGTTGTCGCCAAAGACTTGTAGTAAACCGTCTAGAGGTAGCTTAAGGTGTTTTTTAACAAAATCATCCCAGAGCTGTTTTTGCTCCTTATTGAGGTTTGTTTTCCCCTCTTTGATGCATGACTGCTCAGGCATGCGCTTATCCTGGAATTTTGCCACAAACTGACCTTCACCCTTGAAACGATGCGGATACATGCGGGCTGTTTCTGGAAAATTAATGCCATCGCTCATGCCGTTCCATTTAGGGATTTCCACCAATTCAAGATCAGGGTAATTTTCTAAAATCCAAGCGACAACACCTTCGTTTTCCTCAGGAGACCAGGTACAAGTTGAGTAGATCAATTGTCCACCTGGAGCGAGCATCTTCAAACCGTTTGATAAGATGTCCTTCTGTAATTGTGCCAATTCACTAGGGTATTCATTGTGCCAATATTGGATTGCATCAGGGTCCTTACGGAACATTCCTTCGCCAGAACAGGGTCCATCAAAGACAATCGTATCAAAGTAATTTTTGAAAACTTTGGCTAGTTTATCCGCTGACGTGTTAGTCACAACAACATTTCTCGCCCCAAAACGTTCAATGTTTTCAACCAGAATTTTGCTACGCTTTGGATTGATTTCATTGCTGACGAGCAGTCCTGTATTGTCTAAGTAGCTTAGAAGATGAGTAGATTTTCCACCTGGAGCAGCTGCCAAGTCTAAGACTCGACTTCCCTTGGCCGGAGCTGCCACTTGAGCAACCATTTGAGCAGCTGGTTCCTGAGAATAAACCAAACCAGTTGCATGATCGGCAGATTTTCCAGAAATTTTTCCGTAATGGCCCCACGGTGTTTCAGGAATAGCATCAGGAAAGTTTTTCTGTTGCTTTTTCAGAGGGTTGGTACGGTAGGCGGACACGGCTTCTTGATCAAATGATGCAAAGAAGTCCTCTGCTTCATCTCCAAGGAGCTTATTATATTTTTTCTATAAAGTCTGATGGAAATTGCATAGTTTCCTTTCTATCAAAAAACTGGACTAACCAAGAGAACTTACTGTTCTGATTTGTCCAGTATGGTTTTTTGTTTTAAATTAATTTTCTGAGTCCATAATATCCTTGATTTCTTCAAGTCTGTCTTTAGGCACAAGCATCACAGCTTGACGACTAGAATAATCCAGTGGTTCTCCGGTAATGGTCTCAAGGTGATAACCCAATTTTTCTCCCATAATACTTGCTGCAGCATAGTCCCATGGGTAAATAACTGAAAAGTAAGCTAAAATTTGACCAGATAGGACTTTTGACATGCTTAAACCAGCACCACCGTAGACACGAACACCCAAGGTCTTATCAATAAGGTCTTTTAAGCCGTGAAAATTTTTAGCATACATAGCTCCATTGCTAGCGACTAGGCACCGGTCTAAAAGGTCGACTTTTATAGGCTGGAAGCAATTTGTCATTACAATATACATCAAACTGGCCACCACCATAGAAAAGTTGATCAGCCATGACGTTATAAATGAGACCAAATTTTCCTTGCCCCTCTTCATAGTAGGCAATCATCACACAAAAATTATCTTGTTGGACAATGAAATTGACCGTTCCATCAATTGGATCCAAGACCCAGACGTTTCCATCCTTGATATTATGCACCAAGCCATTTTCTTCAGCGAAAATATTGTCTGAAGGGAAGGCAGATTTAATACGTGCCACGAGTAAATCTTGTGTCTGTTTGTCAATATTAGTGACTAAATCATCAAAAGCTGTCTTTTCTTCGACCGTGATTGTTTTACTTAAACTTTCTTTAATAAAAGCACCAGCTTCTTTGATGATTTCTTTGGCGAAAATCAGTTTATTTTCCAAGTGATACAAATCCTTTATCTTTTGCTTTAGCAGCTTTGACAGCTTGATAGGTTGAAAAACCGCTAGCTTCTTCAAAGGCCTTGTCTAGTTGCTTTTCAGGCGCTTTGCCTGGAACAACGGTTTTAAATGCCTTATAGGCTTGCAAGAGTTGGTCACGGTCAACCTTGCTCTCGTATGCTTTTTCTACCTGACTCAAAAAATGAAGCACTGTGGTAATTTCCTCAGTGCTCCATGATGGATCGAGTGGGTAGGAATAATTTCCTTTAGTCATTGTTACCCTCAATTTCAGCTCGAATGGTCGCTTGACGCAATTCTTGCTTTCTATAATCACGAGGCAAAAAGGCACGAATTTCATCTTCGTTGAAACCGATTTGCATGCGTTTGTTGTCCATAATGATAGGTCGACGAAGAAGATTTGGATATTCAGAAATCAATTGAATGAGTTCCTTGATGGTCAAATCATCCACATCGATATTCAGCTTCTGAAAGACTTTTGAACGGGTTGAAATGATATCTTCAGTACCATTTTCCGTGTAAGACAAAATCTTCATCAACTCATCGTGAGTTAATGGGCTCGTGATAATATTGTGTTCGTCAAAAGCAACTTCATGATTGGTCAACCAGGCTCGTGCTTTCCTACAGCTGGTGCAGCTAGGTGATAAAAATAAAGTTACCATGCAAACACCCCTTTCACTTTAACATTCCTAATCATTATACATTATTTGATTAGTTTTGGCTACGCTTTCTTAAAATTTTTCCGCGATTTTTTTATCGGCCTCCAGTTGAGCGCATAGTTCGTCTATATTATTGAACTTAATCATATCACGGATATAATCCAGCCAAAAAACTTCAATTGTTTTTCCATAAATATCGCCTTCAAAATCAAAGATATTGGCTTCAAGGCGGAGTTCTGTTCCCCCAAAGGTAACGTTTTTACCTAGGCTAGTCATGGAACGATAGCGTTTACCATCAATCACCACATCAGCAACATAGACGCCATCAGCAGGTAGAAAAGTTCTGTCGATTGGTGCTAAATTAGCAGTTGGAAAACCAATGGTTCGTCCACGGGCATCACCATGTACCACGATGCCACGTGTCGAGAATTCGTGGCCAAGAAGTTTATTGGCTTCTTTAACATTACCTTCTCGTATTAATTGACGTACACGTGTTGACGAAATCTTTTCACCATCGCTTTGTTGCTCTTCAATGACATGGACATTACCAGAAAAATTACGGGCAAGATAGTCCACATCTGTTCGATGATGTCCAAACTTGTAATCAAAGCCCACAACAACCTCTTGAGCTTTTAAACGATCAATATAACGAGCAATAAAGTCATCCGAACTCGTTCGGGCAAAATCACTATTAAAATCTGTTAAATAAAGCTGATCAGTGCCATAGGCTTCAAAAAGATCACAACGTCTCTGAGGTGCTGTGATATGAAGGAGGAGATCATCCGTATACCTTTGAAAAGTCAATTGAGGACTCTCGTTAAATGTAAGGACAGCTACTTCAAGCTGTTTTTCATCAGCAATCTGGCGCGCCTTATCAAAAAGGACCTTATGACCACGGTGAAGAGCATCGAAATACCCTAAGACAAGAACCGTTTCCTTTTCCTGATGGATATCTTTATAATCATTAATAGAAGTTATTTTCATTGACTTAATACTTTTCTAGGTTTATAAACTTGATTTCGCTTTTCCATGATGGCTAGAACCTTGTCTCCTAAAAAGGCCGCAACCAAGGGTTCTTGGCTATCGATAGTAATAAAGCGACCAAATGAAATTTCTTTAGCATCATCCTCATTGACTTGAACAGCTGGTAGGTCCTGAACACCAAATTCGATGGGAAGGAGGAAGGATGTATCCCCTGCTTCTACCATTTCTGAAATTTGTGAGAGTGTTAGTGCCTTATCTAAGGTTAGACCAGCTGAGGCTGTTCGACGAAGAGCAGACATATGACTCGCGTAGCCGAGCTTAGCACCCAAATCAACAGATAAGGTACGGACATAAGTCCCCTTGCTACAAGCAACACGGAAGGTGAATCTTGCAGTGCCGTTTTCTAGCTCGATAGGTGAGGTACGGACAAATTCGGTAATGGTCACTTGACGTTGTGGACGTTCTACCTCTTCTCCAGCGCGTGCGTACTCATAAAGTTTCTTTCCGTTGACCTTAACTGCTGAGTACATAGGAGGAATTTGTGTGATTTCTCCCTCAAAGCTAGCCATTGCTTTGTCAACGGTTGCTTCTTCTAGCTCTGTTACTGGAGTTGTTTTGACGATTTCTCCACTAGCATCCTCGGTAGTTGTCGAAAAGCCAATGGTAATTTCTCCCTCGTAGACCTTCCCTGCTTCAGTCATGTATTCAATGACACGAGTCGCTTTTCCAACTGCTATAGGTAGGACACCGGTAACATCTGGATCAAGGGTACCACCATGTCCGATTTTTTTCTCTTGTAATATTTTGCGTAGTTTAAATACAGCATCATGACTGGTCATTCCAGCCTCTTTTTTTAGATTAATAATTCCTGAAATCATACTTTTAATTATATCAAAAGCAATCCTAAAGAGCTAGGTAGAAACATAAAGAGGCAGAGAGCAAAGTCTCTAACCTCTTAAGTATTATAGTCATAAGCAATCGCAAGACTACTAGCTTTTTTAATCAATATCTCTTTTAAGATCGGTTTCCAGTTCAAAGAAAGGTTTAATATCTTGCACAAACTCTAAGACGCCCTGAAAGTCTCCCTGGTCATCCCTGACAGCTGCATAGGTAGCATAGACGAATTTTCCTAAACGTTCAGATTTGAACCACATTGGAACTTGGTCACGCTCTCCACTTCTTAGTAATTCAAAGATTTTCTTGACCTTATCAAGCACTTTTGGCGGATGACAAAGTTCAACGTTTCGTCCAATTTGGCTAGGTGTTCGTTTAAAGACCATCTCATTGGCTGGAACATTATCATTATAGTATTGGAAAATATCGTCTTTATTGACGAAAGTAATTTCCAAAGGAAGATGATTGAGGATGAGATTGGCCTGCTCCACAGAAAGATAACCATTGCCAAAAGGTTGCGTTGTTTCTCTATCTACGACAGTTTCAGTTTTTGGTTTTGGGGTGAAGCTGATGGTGAATTGCCCTTCTGGGGTTTCAATAATTCGGGTATTGCCCGTATGTGCGTCAGTGCTCAGACCTGACTGTTCTTGCGATGTTTCCGTATTGTCTTCCTCAAAACGCTCACGCTTAGGTTGCCAGACGGCTGTAGGTTTTATAATTGCATAGCCATAGGCATCACTTTCTTCGGCAATTGAAAGCCAATCATCCTGCGTGAAGGTTTCAAGCAGAATCATCAGTAAGATAGCCTCTTCCTTGAAAATCATAGCTTCAAATTCTTCTGAAAAAGCTTCAAAGGACTTTGAAAATTCTTCTAAATCAGCATCTGGAAGTTCTTTTAGTTTAGCTTCTGCCGCTCGAAAAAGTTTTCGGATGTCATCGTCTACCCCCCACATCACTTTTGGAGGGGAGTCATGGCCGTAACGCTCCATTATTGGAAAGAAAAGCTTTTCTTTACGCGTATAATGATTATGGAATTGACCAAGTAGAGTCATCTGATGCTTCAGTCCATTGAACAGGTCAGATTTAAAATCTTCATTTTCAGGCTTACTAATATTTTCTATGATACGTCGGATACGGAGAATAGCTGAACGTAGGGCTAAATTCTCTTGTTTAAACACATAAACAGGGTGGCCCTCTTGATCAGCGTCTGCCACTTCCACATCTGCAATAGCACCTTTAAAGAGGTTAGCGTGTACATTACAGAGGCTCATTACATCTTCAAAGGTAACTCCATCTTCTGATGACATCAATTCATGCTCCATCATAGAGATTTCGAGGGCAGATACTCCCTTGAAGTGTTGATTGAAGCGCTCTTGAACACTCTCAGGACTGGCTCCATGGTGCAAATCTAGTAGAATTTCTTTCAGTATTTGAATACGATTGTTTTCCATATTAGTCTCCGATGACATCATAACCATTGGATAGTAAGGTTTGCTTGATCTTATCTAGGGGAATATTAGCTAACTTAGAGCCAGCTTTTAGACTAGTCACCTTACCGACAGTATTTAGCATAGCTGGGTTAGACAAGGGCTTAAAACCAAGGCCAATCAGTAAATCCTTAACTTCTGGATGCTCTTTTATGATTGTTGCGACTGGTTGTGATAAATCTATGGTGTTGGTAGTCATAATGACCTCCTAATAACATATTTACTACTTCCATTATACACGAGAATAATAAAAAAAGACCAACAAATCCTAGTTTGCTGGCTTTTGGTTAATTTCCAAATAGAGCTTCTGTAACATTATGCTGGATATTTTCCCACTCTTGCTTTGCACGAACCATCTTACGGTGGAAATCGGCACGACCACGTAGATAGGCGGCAATTTGGTAATCTTGCTTAACAATCGGTATTTCAGGTATTTTGATGTCCAAGAGGTCAGCTGTCGATAAATTGAGGACAGCCTTTCCCTTATCAGCATAGTCCAAATAGGCACGACCAATATCTGTCTCAAGAAAGAACTTGATGTAAAAACCACGAAGTTTTTCCTTAGGTCGTAATACTGTGATATTTGATGAGGCAACAACTTCACGCTTGCCTTGATCTTCGAAAACAGCAACTTTATGAACAGTTCCCTTAGATGCAATAAGTACATCTCCATCTTCTAAGAGAAAGCGTAAAAGTTTGCGGCGTTCCTCAGAAATGTTTTAGGTCATCGTAAGCAATGCCGTTGGGTGTCATATCCGATAGATTAATGACAGCGAATTCGCCAGGTTTTGCCTTAGCAGGGACAGCTTTTCCTTTAAATTGATCGACAACATCGCCTAAACGAACAAGTTTGTCTGTGTTAGCTTCGTAATCGATAATCAGTTGAGGTCTTTCTTTTTCAGACATTGAATCTCCTTTTTATATTTTACTATCCGTATTGAGTATTGCTATACAATAATAGCAAGAAGCTAATACTTTTGCAAGTAAAAACTGTAAGAAAGGCAAAATAAAAAAGAGACCGGGGCCCCTTTTTATAAGCTTTTAACTGCTGCTACTGCCGCTTCATAGTTTGGATCAGTATTGATATTGTCCAAATATTCGACATAAGTAATCTTGTTGTCAGCGTCTGCCACTAATACTGCACGCGCTAACAAGTGCCATTCTTCAATAAGGACACCATAGTCTTTACCGAAACTATTATCATAGTAGTCAGAAAGCATGATGGCATTTTCAAGTCCTTCAGCACCACACCAACGAGCTTGTGCAAATGGTAGGTCCACTGAAATAGTAATAACTACAGTATCATCTAGTTCTGACAATTCCTTGTTAAAGGTACGTGTTTGAGTTGAACAAATACCAGTATCGATTGATGGAACGATAGAGATAACTTTTTTCTTTCCATCGAATTCTGAAAGTGATTTTTTCGTTAAATCTGTTGCTGTCAAATTAAAGTCACGCAAGGTATCTCCAACTTGAAGTTGTTTGTCTTCTGCTACTGTAACTGGTTTTCCAATAAATGTTGGCATGCTAGTCCTCCAATACTTTTTTTACTATTGTACTGTAAATAGAGCAAGAAGACTAAGCATTTGTTTAGAACTTTTCAAACAGTTGTTTAATTTTTTTCGCAATCACTGTATTAATTGCAGGAATGACTTCATCCGCAAAGTCTTTCAGGTAAGGATAATTGCCAACTTGCACACCATATATAGCATTTTTGAAAAGAGAAATATCATTTTGGTCATTTCCAAAAGTTACAAAGTTTCTGCCAAAGTGGTTTAAAACTGTACTAGCCTTAGTCACTCCTTTAGGATTAATGTAGAGACACCTTTCTATATCGTGGTAAATAAGGTCTAAACATTCCAGTTTGTTTAGATTAAAGATAAGGTCTTCTCGGATATCCTCATGCTCTGCAAGTGGAATAACAGCTTTAATGGGCTTATTAAGTTCTTGGACAGGCAAAATCCTTGCTTTATTTAATGAGTCAACATTTGAAAGGAAAGGAATCTGTTCAGGATTTTGAATAGCATAATTAAAGGTATCATCAATAAAATAAGGGAGATTATAGGTATCACAGTAGCTAACAATCGTTCTGAGAGCATAAGAAGGTATTGTGTATTGCGATACTAAACACTCATCTTGAAAGACTTCACCACCGTTTAAGCCAAAACTACTGTCAGCTTTTTCAATTCTCCCTCCAAAATACTAAGACAGTCTCTGTAAGAGCGTGCTGTTGCAAAAATAATCTCATGACCGTATTTAGGTGCTGTTAAAAGAACCTCTTGTAGTTCTTTTGACATAGTCATACCATCAAAACATAGGGTTCCATCCAAATCAAAAACAAATTTCATAGGGGTAGTATAACAAAAAACCAGCTATAGAGCTGGTTAAAATATTTAGTATCAGAATACTTAAATTTTATCAAGGGCTAGTTTTAAATCTTCAATCAAATCATCTGCATTTCTAAACCAACTGAGATACGAATTTGATTTGGAGTGACACCACAAGCTAGCAAATCTGCTTCTGCCAATTGTTGGTGAGTTGTTGTTGCAGGGTGAACCACCAAAGATTTTGCATCAGCAACGTTAGCTAAATCTGAGAAGATTTCAAGATTATCAATAACGGTACGTGCTTCGTCTTGTCCACCTTTAACATGGAAAGTGAAAATAGAACCTGGTCCTTTAGGGAAGTATTTTTGTGCCAAGTCATAGTAAGGACTTGATGGCAATCCAGGATAGTTAACTTTTTCAACTTTTGGATGATTTTCCAAAAAGTCTACGATTTTTTTAGCATTTTCGACATGGCGTTCGACACGAAGTGAAAGTGTTTCAAGTCCTTGTAAAAGTAAGAAAGCATTGAAAGGTGCCAAGGCAGCCCCTGTGTCACGCAAAAGTTGTGTACGAAGGGCAGTTACAAATGCTGCTGGACCAACATCACGCGTATAGCTGATATTGTGGTAAGATGGGTCCTCGTCAACCAATTGTGGGAATTTGCCTGAAGCTTCCCAGTCAAATTTACCAGAATCGACGATAAGGCCACCGATAGTTGTTCCATGTCCACCGATAAACTTAGTCGCAGAATGAACTACGATATCTACACCATGGGAGATAACATTGATGAGATATGGAGTCCCAAAAGTATTGTCAGCAACCAATGGAATCTTATGACTGTGAGCAATTTCAGCAATCTTTTCAAAATCAGGAATGTTGATGAGCGGATTACCCAAAGACTCAATCAAGACTAGTTTGGTATTATCTTTGATAGCAGCTTCAATTTCTTCAGGATTGTCAACATCTACAAAAGTTGTTGTGACACCATAGCGTGGAAGAGTTTCTTTTAAGAGATTGAATGTTCCACCGTAGAGTGTTGTCGCAGCAACAACATGATCGCCAGCATGTGCCAAACCAAGGACCGCATAGGTGATTGCAGCCATACCTGAAGCCGTAGCCAAGGCACCAACACCACCTTCGAGGGCTGCAATACGTTCTTCAAGTACTGCTACTGTTGGATTGGTAATACGTGTGTAATATACCCGGTTTTCTAAGGCAAAGAGAATCTTCACCTTCTTGAGCATCGTCAAAAACATATGAAGTTGTTTGGTAAATTGGAACCGCACGTGATTTTGTTTCCTTGTCAGGTGTTTGTCCAAGCGTGTAATTGTAAGGTTTCAAATGAAAATTCTCGTGACATATGGGTGTCCTCCAAAACAAAAAGTTGACTTCATTCTACACCCAGAAAAGCTGGCTGTCTAATAGAAATTTTTTATCAATGTGATAGGGAGGGCTTATAAAAAGGACCTTTCGGTCCCTTTCTATTTCTTCTCAATAGGTGCTACACTTGCTAAAACCTTTTTAAGTCCAACTTCTGGGAATTTTATCTTAAGTTCTTGCGTCTTGCCACTTCCAGTTACTTCTAGAACGGTACCATCTCCCCACTTCTTGTGGTGAGCGATATCTCCGATTTCCCAGTCAGTAGCTGAATTGCCAGAGTCTGAAGTCTTGCCAAAAGGTAGTCCGCCAGTAGCTTTTGAAAATGGCTGAGCGCCCGTATGTCTTTGAGGTTGTGCATTTGCTTTTCTGGTCTGAAGCGCTTGTTGTAAACTCATGCCTTGACCAAAATTGTGTTGGCTCTTCCTTTGTAAAACGAACACCAAATGATGAATTGGCTGGACGTGCTAGACCTTGATATTGTAATAAATCATCTGAAATTTCACGTAAGAAACGGCTAGGACGATTATAGCTAGTCTTACCGAAAAGCGTACGTGTATTAGCGTTGGTAAGGAAAAGAATCTCTTCAGCACGGGTAATACCTACGTAAGCTAAGCGACGCTCTTCTTCGAGTTCTTCTGGATCTTCTGAGGCACGAGACAAAGGGAAGACCCCCTCTTCCATACCGATAAGAAAGACAACTGGAAATTCAAGTCCTTTAGCAGCATGGAGAGTCATCAAGGTTACTTCTGCTGCTTCCATATCACCATCGTCCGTATCAGCAATCAAGGCTAGATCGTTCAAGAAACGGCCTAAACGGTCAATACCAGTCTCGTCTTCCGTACCATCGGTGTTGGTTTCATCAAAATTCTTAGTAACAGACATGAATTCTTCAATATTTTCAATGCGTGCTTGACTTTCAAGTGTTTGTTGCATAGAAAGAGCATCCAGATAACCAGACTTATCTAAAACTGTCTCTACAGCTTCAGTGATGCTTAGCCCATCTAGCTGGTCACGTAGATTCAGAATCATGTTAGCAAAATCGTAAACGCCCTGAGCTGCTTTCCCCTTGATCGGTGACAACATAATATTAGCTGATGCATCTAGGAGACTCATGTTTTGCTCATAGGCAAAGGTGCGAATCTTTTCAAGCGTACCAGGCCCAACTCCACGTTTAGGTTCATTAATCACACGTTCAAAGCTAATATTATCCGCAGGATTGGCAACTAAGTTCAAGTAAGAAATGACATCACGGATTTCTTTACGGCTATAGAACTTGGTACCACCAACCATGGTATAAGGAATATTAGACTTGAGCAAGGCTTCCTCGATAGTACGAGACTGAGCATTAGTACGATAAAGTACAGCGAAATCCTTGAAGTTCTTACCCTCTTCACGAATAATGTTATCAATAGTTGAAGCAACAAAAACAGCTTCATCACGCTCGTCATTAGCACGGTAATAAACGATTTGTTCTACCGTCATCATTTTGAGTCCAAAGTTTTTTAGGACGGCGATTGCGGTTGTTCTTGATGACTTCGTTGGCCGCCTGGAGAATTTTCTTGGTTGAACGGTAGTTTTCTTCCAAGAGAACTACCTTGGCTTCAGGATAGTCCTTCTCAAAATCAAGGATATTCTGCATATCAGCCCCACGCCAACCGTAGATTGATTGGTCAGCATCACCTACGACACAGATATTCTTGAAGCGAGAAGCCAAGAGTTTTACCAACTGATATTGAGCATGGTTGGTATCTTGGTACTCATCCACGTGAATATACTGATAACGCTGCTGATAATAGGCGAGAACATCAGGATTTTTGTCAAAGAGACGCAAAGTCATCATAATTAAATCGTCAAAATCCATAGCTTCACTACGACGGAGCTCCTCTTGATAGGCCTTATAACATTTAGCAACAATTTGGGTGTACATATCACCGGCCTGGTGCTCGTAGGCCACTTCATCCAAGAGGTCGTTTTTGGCGTTAGAAATCGTCCCTAAGATGGCACGTTCATTCCACTTTTTAGGGTCCAGGTTCAGATTCTTGAGAATACGTTTCATCAAAGTACGTTGTTCCCCAGGATCTACGATAGTAAAGTTTCGGTTGTAGCCAATATGGTCCGCTTCACGACGAAGAATTCGCACGCACATACTATGGAAGGTCGCAATCAAGGTTTCTGAAGTTGCTGGATTTAAAGCCATAGCACGTTCACGCATCTCACGAGCTGCCTTATTGGTAAAGGTAATGGCTAGGATATTCCAGGGGTTAATCATTTTCTCGTCAATGAGGTAGGCAATGCGGTGGGTAAGCACACGTGTCTTCCCAGATCCTGCACCAGCCATAATCAATAAAGGCCCCTCAGTCGTTTGGACGGCTTCGGCCTGTTTGTCATTCATACCAGTTAATAATGGGTTCATCATATTCTCCATTCTCAAAAATAAGCTCTACTATTTTATCATTTTTTGGATGAAAATGCAGACTCTATTCATAATGAATCTGAAATAACTTTAGAAGATAATTGTTTGTTTTTATTGGAAGTACTTTGCTTAAGATTGCCCATATTCCTAGCTTTAGAGGAAGACATTCTAAAGAATAATATTCGGATTTTATTAGTTTGTATGAAAATTTAGTGTTGACACTGTTCGTTTTTTTCGATAAGATAGAATCACAATAAAATAAGAACCGAGTGATGTCATCAGGATGACTGGTGATTGACGGACTTCTGGAGAGATCTTGAAGCAGCCTTAGCTGTATACAAGACACCGAAGGGGCAAGGGGTAACAACCGAAACTCTCAGGTAAAAGGACAGAAAGCATCGCAAGTTTTTTAACTTGTAGTAATAGCTTTGTATTCTCAGAGGTCTGGTCAAGCCAAACCTCTTTTTTGACGTCTCGGTTAAAGGAGATTGTAAATTTATGTTAGACTTTTTTACTACCATTGATGATTTTGTCTGGGGTCCACCCCTTCTGGTCCTTCTTGTAGGAACTGGGATTTACCTTACAATTCGTCTTGGTCTTTTGCAAGTTCTTCGTCTTCCTAAAGCTTTTAAACTTATCTTTTCTGAAGATAAAGGGGAAGGAGATATTTCTAGTTTCGCAGCCCTTGCAACGGCTCTTGCTGCAACTGTTGGTACAGGTAACATTGTCGGTGTAGCTACTGCCATCAAAACGGGTGGACCTGGTGCCCTTTTCTGGATGTGGATTGCCGCTTTCTTTGGTATGGCAACCAAATATTCCGAAGGTCTTTTGGCTATTAAATTCCGTACACTTGACGACCAAGGTAATGTTTCTGGTGGTCCAATGTATTACATCACACACGGTTTTTCTGGGAAATGGCAAACAATTGCTAAACCTTTGGCCTACTTCTTTGCCTTTGCAGGTGTCCTAGTTGCATGGTTGGGGATTGGTACTTTCTCTCAAGTTAACTCAATCACCGCTTCGCTTCAAAATAGCTTTGACTGGTCACCAAAAATCGTAAGTGTCATTCTTGCTCTTATCACTGCTGCTATCATTTTTGGTGGTATCCAATCTATCTCTAAAGTTTCTGAAAAGGTCGTACCATTTATGGCTGGACTTTATATCCTAGCAGCTCTTGTGGTTATCTTTACAAACTTTAATCAACTTTTACCAGTTCTTGAAATGGTCTTCCAATCTGCCTTTACTGGGAAAGCAGCCGTAGGTGGTTTTGCTGGTGCAACAGTCATGGTCGCTATGCGACTTGGTATTGCGCGTGGGGTATTTTCTAATGAATCAGGTCTTGGTTCTGCCCCTATTGCCGCTGCTGCTGCCAAAACTGAAGAACCTGTTGAACAGGTTTGATTTCGATGACAGGTACTTTCATTGATACGATTATCATCTGTACGCTTACTGGTCTTGCTATCCTTGTAACTGGTCAATGGTCAGGTAGCCTTGAAGGTGCACCATTAACACAAGCGGCCTTCTCATCTGTTTTCGGAACTTTTGGTGAAATTGCCTTAACACTTTCTTTAGTTCTCTTTGCCTTTACGACTATTCTAGGTTGGTCATATTATGGGGAACGTTGTTTCGAATTCATTTTCAAATCAACTAAATTCCTTCCACTCTACCGCCTCATTTTTGTGGTTATGGTTGCTCTTGGTGGTTACCTCACACTTGATGTTGTTTGGAAAATTGCAGATATCGTTAACGGCTTGATGGCATTGCCTAACTTGATTGCTCTCCTAGTGCTTTCACCAATCATCATTAAAGAAACCAAATCATACTTTGAACGCCATAAATAAAGAAAAGAGCTCAGGCTCTTTTTTCTTGGCTTTATCAGCACCAATCCTTGCGACTACTGCTCTTTTGCGTTACAATGAAATTAAATCATTTTAAAACTTATACAGAAAAAATCCAAAGGAATAACTATGTCAATTACCAAAGAATTTGATACGATTACTGCCATTTCAACGCCCTTAGGTGAAGGTGCTATCGGTATCGTTCGCTTATCTGGAACCGATGCTATTGCTATTGCTAATAAAGTTTTCAAAGGAAAAAATCTAGAATCAGTTACTTCACATACTATCAATTACGGCCATATTGTCGAAAATGAGGAAACCATTGATGAAGTCATGGTAAGTGTTATGCGTGCGCCGAAGACCTTTACGCGTGAGGATGTCGTGGAGATTAACACTCACGGTGGGGTTGCTGTGACTAATGAAATCCTCCAACTCCTTATTCGTTCTGGAGCTCGTATGGCTGAACCTGGAGAATTTACCAAACGTGCCTTTTTGAATGGTCGTGTGGACTTGACTCAGGCTGAAGCTGTCATGGATTTGATTCGTGCTAAGACTGATAAGGCTATGGCCGTTGCCGTCTCTCAACTTGATGGGTCGCTCAAGGATCTCATTAACAACACTCGCCAAGAAATCCTTAACACCTTGGCTCAAGTCGAAGTTAATATTGATTACCCAGAATATGATGATGTTGAAGAAGTCACCACAGCTCTTGTCCGCGAAAAAACGCAAGAGTTCCAAGCACTTTTAGAAAATCTTCTTGCCACTGCTAACGAGGAAAAATCTTACGAGAAGGCCTTTCAACGGCAATCATTGGTCGTCCAAATGTCGGAAAATCTAGTCATTCTTAACAATCTCCTACGCGAGGAGAAAGCTATCGTAACAGACATTGAAGGTACCACCCGTGATGTCATTGAAGAATACGTTAATATCAAGGGTGTTCCACTTAAGTTAATCGATACCGCTGGTATTCGAGACACAGATGATGTGGTTGAAAAGATTGGTGTTGAGCGTTCTAAGAAAGCTCTCGAAGAGGCTGACCTGGTTCTCCTTGTGCTTAATAGCTCCGAACCGTTAACAGAGCAAGACCGTACATTACTCGAAATCAGCCAAAATAGCAATCGTATCATTCTCCTAAATAAGACAGACCTTCCACAAGCAATCCAAATGGAAGAGCTTCCCGAAGATGTCATTCCAATTTCAGTCCTCAAGAATGAAAACATTGACAAAATTGAAGATCGTATCAATCAGCTCTTCTTTGATAATGCTGGTCTAGTGGAGAAAGATGCTACTTATCTCTCAAATGCCCGTCACATTTCACTCATTGAAAAAGCCCTCGAAAGCCTTGAAGCAGTCAATCAAGGTCTTGAATTAGGCATGCCTGTTGACCTCCTACAGGTTGATATGACACGCACTTGGGAAATTCTGGGAGAAATTACTGGTGACGCTGCCCCAGATGAACTCATTACACAACTCTTTAGCCAGTTCTGTCTAGGAAAATAAACATAACTAAATTTATGTAAAAAGATGCTCTGTCATCTTTTTATTTTTGCATCATAAATACAGAAATAAAATTATGTAAAATAAAACCTATCAATACCATCAGACGATTTACTCAAGCTTTTTAAGAAAGAAAATGCTATCATGGTACTATCCTATGATTTTGAAAGGTTTGCCATGAGTCAAGCAACTACTGATACTGATTTAAAACATTTGATAGACTTTGACGATAATCTGCTTCCATTTCGATTGACGGAAACCAAGGTTGAAAATGGGCGCCCTGATATTCTTTTTCATTGGCATCCTGAGCTTGAGATTCAATATGTTTATGAGGGGACTGCTCGTTATCATATTGATTATGACTATTTTGATAGTCAGGCTGGAGATATCTTTTTAATACGTCCGAATGGCCTTCATTCGATTCACCCCGTAGATAATCAGCCTCATCATACGGACACCCTACATTTTCATTTGGATATGTTGGGGCAGTCGCTGGTGGATCCGCTTAGTCTACGCTACCTACAGCCTTTACAGAATTCTAATTTCAAGTTTAAACAATGCCTGAGACCGTCAGACGAGGGGTATAGGGAAATCAAAGCTCTCCTCTTTGAGATTTTTAAGATGATTCGTCAGAAAGATCGTCACTATGAACTTCTTCTCAAGTCAAAACTTGAAGAATTAATCTACCTCCTCTACTTCTATCGTTTGGTAGAGCGAAAAACTTCTGATGATCATTATCGTAAGAATGAAAAGATTCGGGAAATCATTGATTACATTAACCAACATTATTCCGAAAATCTCAACGATTGAAAAGTTATCAGAGCTTATGGGTATAGTAAGACCCACTTTATGACGATTTTTAAGCAACATACAGGTACCTCTTGTACAGAATTTATCATTCAGGCAAGAGTCAATGCTGCCTGCGAGGAGCTTCGTTAATAGCGTTAAACCAGTTTTGGAAATTGCTACTAATGTTGGTTTTAATAACCTATCCAATTTCAACAGCCAATTTAAACACTATTACGACCAAACACCTAAGCCAGTATCGAAAAACACATAGCAACAAGAAGAAAACAAAAAAGAGTTAGCCAAATGGTTAACTCTTTTTTTATCTGCAAACTTCTTAGTTTTTCTCTTTGCCTTTGTGTTTACCACTAAGTCCAAAGAGAGTGAGCAACATACCAAGTCCGAGGAGACCTGCGTGTGAGCCCTTGTCACCTGTTGTAGGAAGGATTTCAGTTTGGGCAGAAGCTTCTGTCACTTTTTCAGTTTCTTTAAGTGCTTCGCTTCTTGTTGAAATGAAGAATACTTTACCATTAGGAGTCGTTACTACTTTAGAAACCACTGGTTTGCTAGTTTCTAAATCTTTAGCAATAGTTGATGGAGTGACTGGTGCCAAAGGATTAAGTGTAGGGTCTGCTGCATTTTCTTTTTTGTTCAAGGCAGCAAAATCAGCACTTGAAATTGAAATGGTACGTGAGTTTGGATTGATAACTGCATACTTAGAAAGGTCTGCACGTGTCAAGTAATCCGCAAAGACGGTATCCATTGAAGGACCTTCTTCACGAGGGCCACCCAACATTGTGAAGCCATCACCACCAGCAGCCAAGAAGTCGTTGGTTACAAGATAGTATGTTTCGTTTGTGTTAAGTGGTTTATAAACACCAGTTTCTGGATCCAAAATGTCAATTGACAAGATACGTTTTTCAGCTGGAAGAGTTGTGTCATAATAAACACGAGCTCCTGAGACTTGAAGGAAACCACCAGATGGTTCAAGGAGAGGTTGACCATTTTCATCCAGAACAGTTTTACCACTTTCGTCAACTTGGAGAATAGAACCAAGAGATTTGACAAACATATCATGGATATTTTGACCTGTCACTTGAATTTGAGCAACTGAGTTACCAAAATGGAAGAACGGCAATGATATCACCTTTAGTGATTGGTTTGTCTTTGGCAATTGTTTCACGAAGACCACCACCGTTTGTTACGGCAAGGTTAGACTTGTGTGTGAAAGCTGATTGTCCGTAATCTAAGAGAGCATCGGCGACCACATTACCAAGGTTAGTTTCGCGAACACGAACGTCCATACGGTCACCGCTAAGTTTAACTGGGCTATTTTCAATAACGACTTTTGAAGAATCCGCCTTGTACTTAGCTTGGATATCATCAATCATAGCTTTAACTGTTGGGTTAACTTGATAATTTTTCTTAGCTTCGTCGTGTGAGATCACACCATGTGACAAGACACGGTCAGAATTATAAACGACGCGGCCAACATTGTTAAGGTAGCTACCAGTTTGGTTGTAAGTAACGTTATCGCCGTATGTCGCTGTGTGAAGAGTGTGTGAGTGACCATCAAGGACAAGAACACGTTTTCCTTTCAAAGGTGCATAATTTGAAAGAGCTTCTGCCAAAGTTGATCCACGCCATTCAACTGGAGTTGTTGTATCAATCCCCAAGTGACTAAGGACAACATAAGTCTTGTATTCCTTACCTTCGGCACGGGCATTTGATTCCACTTGGTCAACAACAGCCTTAACTTCAGTAATAGGATCAGTGAAAGAGACACCAGGGATATTACGTGGGTGTGTCTTAGTAGCTGTCTCAGGTGTAGTGACACCAATAACGACTACTTCATCTCCATCAACACCAGGTGTTTTGTCAACGATTGTAGATGGTTGGAAAAGACGGACGCCATCTACATATACGTTAGATGTGATGATTGGGAAATTGATTTGTTTGCTCAAACGACGCAATTGGTCGAGACCAAAGTCAAATTCATGGTTACCCACTGTCATGGCATCAAAACCAACAGCATTCATGACGCTTGCCATGTCTTCACCCTTAGAACTGTTTGAAATCGGAAGACCTTGGAATGAGTCCCCAGAGTCAAAGACAAGAGTTGTTCCTTTTGAACGAGAATCATTTACGATACCAGACAAAAGAGCATCACCAATAACCCCGTTACGATCATCTTCAACCATACGACCATGAACATCGTTGGTGTGAAGGACAGTTACAGTGTCGTTGCTGGCACTTGTGCTAGCATTTGTCACGACTTCTGTTGTAGGAGTTGCTGCTACAGTTGCAGTTTCACTTGCTGTAGCAGCGGGTGTTTCGCTTGTTTCAGCTGTTGAAGCAGTAACAACTGATGTTGAACTAGCTACTGGTGCTGCAGACTCGCTAGATGCAGTTGTTGCTACAGTAGATGTCGCATTGGTAGTTGCCTCTGTAGCTACTACTTCAGTGCTTGGTGCTGTTATAGTTGCATGAGTTTCTACCTCGTCAGCATGGACAGCATTGGCCAAGATGGCAGTTGAGACAAGTAGGGTTGATACGGTCGTTGCAACGACTGTTTTCTTCTTCATTCCAAAATACCTTTCTGATTTTTAAATCGTTTTTATTATACCACATTTATAAGATTAGAATTAAATAAATTTCAACATTTTATTAGATATTCAAACAATTTTTTCAAAAGTCAATAGGTAGCTAAACGTTTTTCAAGATAGCCTTGAAGCAGTTCTAAAGTAAAGCTCAAAGTCCAGTAAATAAGGGCGATTAGGATATACATAGACATGTAGTCATACTCACGCCCACCGATAATCTTAGCATTTTGGAAAATGTCAGGCACTGTAATCATAGCCGCCAACGAGGAACTCTTTACCATGTCGATAATGACATTACCAAGTGGTGCTACCGCTATACGCATGGCCTGAGGTAAGATAATCCGACGGATAATAGACTTCTGAGGAAGCCCCAGAGAGCGAGCGGCTTCCCACTGCCCCTTATCTACGGCAGCTATGGATGAACGGAAAATCTCTGCCATATAAGCCGCACTAACACAAGAGAAACCAATAAAGGCACAAAGAAGGGCAGGCAGCTGAACACCAATGTAAGGCAAACCAAAATAAAGAATGAAGAGCACGACCAACATAGGGACCCCACGCATGATGGAAATATAAACACGGGCAGGATACTTCAACCAAGGTTTTTGCGACATCCGCATAAAGGCAAGGATGATAGCAAATACATTCCCAACCATAAAGCTTAAAAGGGAAATCCCCAAAGTATAGGGCAGACCAGACAGGACATAGGGAATGCTTTTTAGAATCAGTGAAAAATCAATAATCATAAGTCTATCTTTCTAAACATTTCTTTAGTAAATAAGCGATCCAATTGGATCGCTCATATTATTCAACATCAGAGATGTCAATCTCAGTGTAGTCAACTTTCGTTTTCTTTGTAACGTCTTGACCAGCAAAGAACTTCTCTGAAATTTTGGTAAGGGTACCATCTTTCTTCATGTCTTTGATAGCTTATTAACTTTTTCTTGAAGGGTTTTATTCTCAATGGAAAGTAAAGCTTGTCGAGTAAGGGTTACTGTAGATACCGTCGTTGATCTTAACAGGGTACTTATCTTTGATAGCAGCTACTGCCATCTTTTGCAAATAGTAATCGTTGACGATAACGTCTGTACGACCATTTACCAAGTCTTGCATATAAACGTCATTGGTAACATTATCATAGACGACAAGTTCAGCACCCATTTTTTTGGCAATCTTCATGTACTTAGTACTTGCAGCACCTGCTGCTTTCTTGCCTTTGAGGTCCTTCCATGAAGAAATTCCTGAGTTATCTGATTCACGAACTACCATGGATGTAAATGAATACTTATATGGTTCAGAACGCAAGAATTTTTTAACGTTCTTATTGTCATCTTCGAGTGAGTAGTTAGCGATATCGACTTGACCACTATTTACAGCAGTAAGCATGCCATCCACGCCCATCTCCGTGAAGTCAATTTTCAACTTAAGACGTTTTCCAACTTCTTTGAGAATCTCAACGTCATAACCAGTCAAATTGTTCTTATCATCGTGGTAGCTTTGTGGGTAAAGAGTTCCAGCAGTCGCAACCTTGATGCTTCCACGTTTCTCAATCTTTTCCCAGTTCTTCTCACCTGTACTCTGTGACGAGCAGGCAACCAAAAAGACCGCAGCCAAAATTAGGCTAAATACGGCGAAAAATCTCTTTTTCATCTATGTGTCTCTCCTTAAAAAATGAAGTTAAGTTAAAAACTTATAATCTTAGCCTACACTATTTGAAAGGGTTTCACAAAATATTGAACCGGAAATGAGACTGTCTAGCTAAAAAACGAACGTTCTTCCATCTGTTGGGCCAAGTGTAGCAAGAGGTCCTCTCTTCCCTTGGCGGCTGTCAGTTGAACACCAAGTGAAAGACCTTGCTCATCCCGATAGACAGGTAAAGAAATTGATGGTTGTCCCGTCAGGTTAGCTTGTTGAGTAAAAGGTGTCCAATCTAAGCTGTCCGCAAACATTTCCCAAATAAGTTCCTGTTGCTTTGGCCAGTCAAAATCAGCCATATGTTTGAGTTGATTTTGTAAGTTTTCAGAGAGGGCAAACTGTCCATGCTTAGGTGCCACATCAGCAACTGTTGGTGTCAGAAGAATATCGTAAGACTCATGAAAATTTCGCCATCTGATGGCTATACTGATCCCACTGGGCAAGGATTTTAGAGTAAATTTTAGCAGGAATCTTTTGCCCAGATTGGAAAATAGCCCAAGTCATCAACTCCATATCTTTCAAAAGGTCATCTTCCGTCCCAAACCAGCCTCTATGGAATCAAACATGGCTGCTGTCTCCACACTATTCATGATGTAATAAGACTGCATGGCTTCAATCCCATTCAAGGGCTGATCGCTGATTTCATGCACAGATGTCCTAGACTTTCCAAGGCTCTAGCAGCCTTTTTTGTCGCCGCAATAGCAGATTCAGACACCTTACCACCAATAGGAGAGAGAGTCGAAAAAGCAATCTTCAAAGGTCTAACTGCTTCTTCTAAAGACACTTTGCTAAGCTTCGGTATAATAAAGGGACTTTCCATCTGACACGTCTGCATGTGATGGAGCAAGCGTTTTGTATCGCGTACAGTCTTAGTCAAAGCAAACTGGACAGAGGCTCCCTGCCATCCGCGGAAAGAACTAGGACCGACAGGAATCCGTCCTCTTGTAGGCTTAAGACCAATTAGGCCGTTAAAGGAGGCTGGAATACGAATAGAGCCTCCACCGTCACTAGCTGGTGCCAAGGGAGAAATGCCAGAACTCACAAGAGCTGCCGCACCACCACTTGAGCCACCAGCATTACGTGTCAGATCGTCGGGCAGGTTAACAGGACCATGAATCTGAGCATCACTGATATTTTTGAATCCAAACTCAGGAGTGCTAGAACGCCCTAAAATAATGAAGCCCAATTCCTCAAGTTTCTTAACATAATTATCGCTTTCCTTAGCACGATAACTTGTAAATAGTAGAGAACCTGCAGTTGAAGGCTCACCAGCTTGCTCCTGCCCCAAATCCTTTAGGAAAATTGGAACTCCAGCAAAAGGTTTCTCTGAAAAGTCTCTAGTTTCTGCTTCTTTCAATGCTTTCTCGTAGCGTTGACTGACGATAGCATTTATCTTAGGATTCGTTCTCTCCGATTCACGAATGGTAGCCTCCACTAGTTCTCGGGGACTGACCGTCTTATTTTGCACGGCTTGAGCCATTGCTGTTGCATCTGACCACTCATTAATTGTCATCTTATACTCTCCCTGCTTATCTTTTCCTAAATTATACTAAAAAAAGCGAAACGCCTAAAACGTTCCGCCTTAAATCTTGATAATTAGTCTTGCCAAGTTTCTTGATTTTCTTTGAATTTTTTCAAAAGTTGAAGTCCATCTGCTGTGATGTAGCCTTGAACTTTAGCGACTTTGATCAACTCAGTGTAGTTTGAAAGAGTGACCAATTTCACACCAGCATCCGCAAAGTTTTTCTCAGCTTTTGGCAATTCGTAAGTGAAGATAGCCACAACACCGATAACATCAGCCCCTTCACGCTCTGCAGCTGCTACAGCATCAAGTACTGAACCACCAGTTGAAATCAAGTCTTCAACAACAACCATTTTTTCGCCTTTAACCACACGGCCTTCGATCTGGTTACCAGCACCGTGATCTTTTGGCTTGCTACGGATGTAAGCAAATGGAAGGTTCATTTTGTCTGCAATGATCGCACCGTGAGGAATACCCGCAGTTGCAGTACCAGCAATTACTTCTACTTCCGGAAACTCTTCTTTAATCTTTTTCACGAACCCATTTTCAATAAGCGTACGTGTTTCAGGATAAGACAAAGTGATACGGTTATCAGTGTAGATTGGTGATTTAATTCCTGATGCCCATGTAAATGGTTCTTCAGGTTTAAGGTAAACCGCTTTGATATCTAGCAAGTCTGAAGCAATTTGTGATGCTAATGTCATAATTATGTTCCTCCGTAAAGCGTTTTCTATAGTTTATTATAACCCAATTCTTTCTATTTTTCTTAAGAAATCAGGTATTTTTGAAAATTTATTGATCGTTCCATTGGGCCTTGATGTCGTGATAAGCTGCCACTGGATCTTCAGCTTGCGTAATTGGGCGACCGACAACAATGTAGTCTGAACCAATTTTGATGAGCATCAGCAGGTGTCATGACCCGTTTTTGGTCACCAACCGCTGCTCCTGCTGGACGAATACCAGGTGTCAACAAACGAAGTCTTGGTTAGTTGCTTCTTTGATTTTGGCTACTTCGTGTGCTGAACAGACAACACCATCGAGACCTGCTTCAGCAGTTTTCTGAGCATAATGAACCACTGATTCTTTGAAGTGTGGTTTGGATATTTTGAAAATCACGCATCTGCTCTTCAGACGTAGAGGTCAACTGGGTTACAGCAATCAAGATTGGTCCATCTCCCAAGCCTTCACGCGCAGCTTTCATCATCTCCACACCACCAGCCGCATGCACATTTGTCATATCAATGCCAAGGTTAGACAAGACACGCATAGCTGATTT
>ENA-OQBV01000387-OQBV01000387.1-human-gut-metagenome-genome-assembly--contig:-NODE-387-length-25031-cov-3.865805_pt1 | contig 25031 bp, 30 predicted proteins | sample MGYA00242750_ERZ504559 | MGnify/ENA primary metagenome ERZ504559 (study PRJEB26092, sample SAMD00036230) | human gut metagenome | host: Homo sapiens | study: EMG produced TPA metagenomics assembly of... | reverse complement strand
TGCGATTTTTCATTGTTTGTTCTTGTATTGTGATTCTTCATGACGTATACAATGCGTGAGAAAACGGCAGATATTGCAGGTGCATTGGGACTGATCGATATGATGTTTACAGTTTTGGAATCCGGGCAGGTCTTAAGGGACGTCAGGAGCCGGAAAAAAGACATTTTACGTGCTGGCTCGGAATCGTACTTAACGGGCTGGTATTGCTGGTTCTGATCATGATAATTTTTAGGAGGACTCTCATAGATGAAATTGGAAACATGGCAGCGAGATAGAAACGAGAGATGTATGGAACGCCACCAGCTCTCAATAGAAAGACTGCAGATGATCGATCAGGAAGAGACTGTGCAGGACAGGTATCGGCCGTATTTCCGGATGTGTGCCGCTTTTTTGCTCAAACTGGAATCACTTCGCAGAACAATAGAAGACCACAGTTTTGAAACCTTCACTCTGGAAGAGAGGAAGAGATGGAATCAGGAGCTGTATGTAGATATTCTGGGGGAAAACTATAAGAAGAGTTTTGCTGATCCGACATATGCGGTAAAGATGCTTTCAGAAGTCTATGGACAGCTCCTGAGTTTTTTGTATACAGAATTGCGCAGCGGGATTCTGTATGCATTTTCGAACAGACTGGATTATCTGACGATCTTAAATGAGTTGTTTCTGGAGATCTATCAGTGTTTTGAAGCGCAGGAACAGCCGGAATACAGGAATTTAAGAGAGTGTGTGTACTGGTATGCAAGCGATTACTGCGATGTATTTCTGGCAGATCATCTCAGAGAGTCCATAAATCCAGTGTACACAAAATCAGTCATTGACAGGATCAGGGAAATGGATCTTTCAGATAACCGGTATCTGTATTCTTACGGGGAATATGTGGGAGAGAAAGAACTGGAAACGGCAGAATATTTCAGAAATCTTTCCGAGGAGGCTCTTTGGAAAATAGCAGACACGTATACAAGAAGATATCGCAAAGAGGATTGCCAGGCTGAAAAGTCAGTGGTACAGATCTTTTATCGTCCGGGATTTGAGCGGCTTGTTTTGGCTGTGCTGGCAGATTTGGAAAAACAGGGAATCGAACCTGTCATCTGCATTCCGGCATCCGGTGTGATTGCAAGAGACGAACTGCATGGGAATGTAAATCCGCAGTATGAAGCAGATCATAAATGTGATGAGGCGCTGTTTCTGGATAAGAAATATATCGAGCGAAAACTGGATGTGATGAAGTACGGATATGAGCGTGAGAAGGAGTGGACAGCCAGAGTGACAGGAAGAATACGACTGGATCGGGCGGAAGAAGCGTTGTGCGGACAAGCCGGTCCTGATGCAGTTTCCTACATGGAGGAACAAAAGGAATGTCTGCGCATATTTGATGAAAAATCAGTTCAGCTTATGAATCAATACGGTTTAGATATAACCACACCTTATGAAGAGTTAGAAGAAATAAGTGTATTAACAAAAGAAGGAAAAAATATTATACTATTGGAGGACGGAAGATTCGTGACTGAGGGCAAAAAGATGCCGGACGGATCTTTTGAGAAATAGACAGGGAATACACAAAAGTTAAGAAAGGTGGACAAGATATGCCAAAAGTAGGAATTGTAATGGGCAGTGATTCAGACCTTAAGGTGATGAGCAAAGCTGCGGACATGCTGGAAAAACTGGGAATTGATTACGAGATGACGATCATTTCCGCACACCGTATGCCTGATGTGTTTTTTGACTGGGCAAAGGCGGCCGAAGGAAAGGGGATCAAAGTGATCATCGCAGGAGCAGGAATGGCAGCACATCTTCCGGGAATGTGTGCGGCACTTTTCCCGATGCCAGTAGTAGGAGTTCCGATGTCCGGAAAGAATCTGGATGGAATGGATGCACTCTATTCGATCGTTCAGATGCCGCCGGGAATTCCGGTTGCCACTGTTGCGATTGACGGAGGTATGAATGCGGCAATTCTGGCAGCAAAGATTCTTGCGACCTCAGATGAGGAAGTTTTGAAAAAACTCAAAGCATATTCAGAAGAGATGAAAGAGACAGTTCAGAAAAAAGCAGAAAAGCTGGACGAGATCGGATATCAGGCGTATCTGGAAAAATAGAGCACAGACGATGTAAGAAATGGAGAATAGTTATGGATTATAAGAATGCAGGTGTGGATATTGAGGCTGGTTACAAATCAGTGGAACTTATGAAAGAACACGTAAAGAAAACAATGCGTCCGGAAGTACTCGGTGGACTGGGTGGATTTTCCGGTGCGTTTTCTCTTGCAAAGATCAAAGAGATGGAAGAGCCGGTACTGCTTTCCGGAACAGACGGATGCGGTACAAAAGTCAAACTGGCAATGATCATGGACAAGCATGATACGATCGGAATCGATGCAGTTGCGATGTGTGTCAATGATATTGCATGTGCAGGAGGAGAACCATTATTTTTCCTGGATTACATCGCATGTGGAAAGAATTACCCGGAAAAGATCGCATCGATCGTAAGCGGTGTTGCAGAAGGATGTTTGCAGTCAGAAGCAGCGCTGATCGGTGGTGAGACAGCAGAGCATCCGGGACTGATAGCCGGAGGAAGATTATGATCTGGCCGGATTTGCAGTAGGTGTCTGTGATAAAAAAGAGATGATCACAGGAGAAGACTTAAAAGCAGGAGATGTACTGATCGGGATGGCGTCTTCCGGTGTGCACAGCAACGGATTCTCTCTGGTGAGAAAAGTGTTTGAGATGACAAAAGAAAATCTGGAGACATATCATGAGAGTCTTGGATGTACATTGGGCGAAGCACATTTTAGCACCTACCAGAATTTATGTCAAAGCACTCAAGAGCATCAAAGCAGCGGGTGTGACAGTCAAAGCCTGCAGCCATATTACAGGCGGCGGATTCTATGAGAATATTCCACGTATGCTTAAAGAAGGAACGCATGCAGTGATCGAAAAGGACAGTTATCCGGTGCTTCCGATTTTTGATATGCTGGCAAAAGAAGGGGATATCGAAGAACAGATGATGTACAACACATTCAACATGGGACTTGGTATGGTTCTGGCAGTAGACGCCGCAGATGTGGAGAAGACAATGGAAGCAATCAAAGCGGCCGGAGATACTCCATATGTAGTAGGTAAGATCGAAGCCGGAGAAAAAGGAGTTACTTTATGCTAAGAGTAGTCGTGATGGTTTCCGGAGGCGGAACCAACCTTCAGGCGATCATAGATCGTGTGGCAGACGGTACGATCACTAATGCGGAAATTGTCGGTGTGATCAGTAATAACGCCAATGCATATGCGCTGGAACGTGCAAAAGAACACGGAATTTCGGCGTGTTGTATCTCGCCGAAGGAGTTTGAATCCAGAGAAATCTTTAATGAGAAGCTTCTGGAAGCAGTCGATGCATATGCGCCTGATCTGATCGTGCTTGCAGGATTCCTGGTGGTGATCCCGCCGGAGATGATTGCAAAATACCGCAACCGTATGATCAATATTCATCCGTCTTTGATCCCTTCCTTCTGTGGAAAAGGATTTTACGGACTGAAGGTACATGAGGCAGCTCTAGAGCGCGGTGTAAAGGTAGTCGGTGCAACGGTTCATTTTGTGGATGAGGGGACGGATACCGGTCCGATCCTGTTACAGAAAGCAGTAGAAACACAGCCGGATGATACTCCTGAGATTTTGCAGCGCCGGGTGATGGAGCAGGCAGAATGGAAGATTCTGCCGGAAGCGATCGATCTGATCGCCAATGGAAAAGTAACGGTAAAAGACGGAAGAACTGTGATCACACAGTAGAAGAGGAGACTGCCATGAAAGTTTTAATAGTCGGAAGCGGCGGAAGAGAACATGCGATCGCAGCCAGCGCCGCAAAGAGCAGCAAAGTAGAAAAGATGTACTGTGCACCGGGAAATGCAGGGATTGAAGAATTCGCAGAGTGTGTGCCGATCGGCGCCATGGAATTTGAAAAACTGGTCGCATTTGCAAAAGAAAAATCGATCGATCTTTGTATTGTGGGAATGGATGATCCTCTGGTGGGAGGTCTTGTGGATGAGATGGAAGCAGCCGGTATCCGCACATTCGGACCAAGAAAGAATGCAGCGATCCTGGAGGGATCCAAAGCGTTTTCAAAGGACCTGATGAAGAAATATCATATTCCGACAGCCGCATATGAGAATTTTACAGATCCGGATGCAGCAATCGCATATCTGGAGACTGCAAAATTCCCAATCGTGCTCAAAGCAGACGGACTGGCACTTGGAAAAGGTGTTTTAATCTGTCAGAATTTTGAAGAGGCAAAAGAAGGCGTGCGTACGATCATGCTGGATAAGAAGTTCGGAACAGCCGGAAATGAGATGGTCATCGAAGAATTTATGACAGGCCGGGAGGTTTCTGTTCTTTCTTTCGTAGACGGAAAGACCATTAAGACCATGACTTCTGCACAGGATCACAAGCGTGCGGGAGATGGAGATACAGGCCTGAACACAGGTGGAATGGGAACATTTTCACCAAGCCCGTTCTACACAAAAGAAGTGGAAGAATTTTGTAGCGAACACATTTATCAGGCAACGGTGGATGCTATGGCAGCAGAGGGGAGAGAGTTTAAAGGCGTGATCTTTTTTGGACTGATGCTGACAGAAGAGGGACCGAAGGTACTGGAATACAATGCACGCTTCGGGGATCCGGAAGCGCAGGTTGTACTGCCGCGTATGAAGAATGATTTGATTGAAGTTGTGGAAGCATGTATTGACGGAACACTGGATCAGGTAGATCTGCAGTTTGAAGACAATGCAGCAGTATGCGTGGTACTGGCATCCGAAGGATATCCGGTAAGTTATGAAAAAGGTTTCCCGATTCAGGGGTTGGAAGAATTTAACAAGCATGAAGGGTATTACTGTTTCCATGCCGGCACAAAGCTTCAGGACGGACAGATTGTGACAAACGGCGGGCGTGTGCTCGGTGTGACAGCAAAGGGAAAAGATCTCAAAGAAGCGAGAGCCAATGCCTATGCTGCAACAGAGTGGGTGCAGTTTGAAAACAAATATATGCGTCATGATATTGGAAAAGCAATTGACGAGGTATAAAACAATATAAAATGTATAAAGAAAGAAGCTGCCTGGCGGATTTGATTTAAATTTGATCTGCCGGGCTGTTTTTTGTGCGAATTAAACGATAAAAAATTGAAATATAAAGAAAAATTGAGGGAAAATAAAAGTGTAATGCGAAAAAAAGGACTCCAGTCCTTTTCTTGATTATAAAAAGTGTCTAAAATGTGAACTATAGAAAAGACGGAATTGGCAAATTTGAAAGGCGGATTAAAAAATGGAAAAGAAACGAGTTTTTCTGATTGTTCTGGACAGTTATGGAATCGGAGAGATGACAGATGCAGCTGATTTTGGAGATGTCGGAGCAAACACATTGAAGACGATCACCAAAGTGAAGGAGTATGATACCCCGAACATGAAAAGGATCGGGCTTTTCAACATCGATGGCGTGGACTGGATGGAGAAAGAAGAGCACCCTATCGGTTCATATGCACGTATGAAGGAGCAGTCCAGAGGGAAAGATACGACGATTGGGCACTGGGAGATTGCCGGAGTGATCTCTCCAAAACCGCTTCCGACGTATCCGGATGGATTTCCGAAGGAAGTGCTGGATGCGTTTGAGCGTGAGACGGGAAGGAAGGTTCTGTGCAACAAGCCGTACTCCGGAACAGACGTGATCCGGGATTACGGGCAGGAGCATGTAGAGACAGGAGCGCTGATTGTATATACTTCTGCGGACAGTGTATTTCAGATTGCAGCACATGAAGATGTGGTTCCGATCGAAGAACTGTATCGGGACTGTGAGATCGCAAGAAGGATTCTTGTGGGAGAGCATGGGGTTGGACGTGTCATTGCAAGACCGTTTATCGGGACAGCACCGAATTTTACCAGAACTGCGAACCGGCATGATTTTTCCTTACTGCCGCCAAAAGACACGATGCTGGATGCACTTGTAAAAGCCGGATATGATACGTATGGTGTAGGAAAAATCTATGATATTTTTGCAGGACAAGGAATCCAGCATACACAGCGTATCCAGAATAATGTGGACGGAATGGAAAAAACCATCGAGACACAGGATGTAGATTTTAACGGAATCTGTTTTGTGAATCTGGTGGATTTTGACATGGTGTACGGACACAGGAACAATAGGAAAGGCTATGCAGAGGCGGCGACAACATTTGACCGTCAGCTGGGAACCTTTATGGAACGGATGAGAGATGACGATATTCTGATGATCACTGCCGATCACGGATGCGATCCGGGATTTCCGGGAACGGATCACACACGGGAGCACACACCGTTTCTTGTTTACGGCAAGAGCATCCGGGAAGATGTGAATCTCGGAACAAGAGAAAGTTTTGCAGATATTGCAGCAACGATCCTTGATATTTTCAATGTGGAAAAATAATACGGACGGAACAAGTATGAAAGAATACATTTTAAAGAAATAAAAGAGAAAGGGAGGAAGCGAATGTGGAATATGTAATTGAAATGAACCACATCACCAAACAGTTTGGAAATTTCAAAGCAAACGATGATATCACCCTCCAGGTAAAAAAAGGCGAGATCCACGCGCTGCTCGGTGAAAATGGAGCAGGAAAGTCAACACTGATGAGCGTTCTCTTCGGTCTGTACCAGCCGGAGGAAGGAGAGATCCGCATCAATGGGAAAACAGTGAACATCAACAACCCGAATGACGCCAATGATCTTGGAATCGGAATGGTACACCAGCACTTCAAGCTGGTACACAACTTCACAGTTCTGGAAAGTATTGTTCTGGGACGTGAGACAACAAAGATGGGTGTGCTCAAAAATGGATGCAGCCCGTAAAAAAGTAATGGAGCTCAAGTGAGAAGTACAAATTCAAGATCGATCCGGATGCGTATATTTCGGATATCACAGTTGGGATGCAGCAGAGAGTGGAGATCTTAAAGATGCTCTACTGCGACAATGATATCCTGATCTTTGACGAGCCGACAGCAGTTCTGACACCACAGGAAATCAGTGAACTGATGAAGGTGATGAAGCAGCTGATCGCAGAAGGAAAATCCATTATCTTTATCACACATAAGCTCAATGAGATCAAAGAAGTTGCAAATCGATGCAGTGTTCTGAGAAAAGGAAAATACATCGGAACTGTCGAGGTGGCAGAGACATCCAAAGAGCAGATGTCTGAGATGATGGTCGGACGCAAGGTCAACTTTATCGTAGACAAACCGGAGATGACACCGGGAGAACCGGTTCTGGAAGTGAAAAATCTGACTGTAAAATCCAGACATCATGGAAAAGCTGCGGTTGACAATGTATCTTTCCAGGTAAGAAAAGGCGAGATTCTCTGCGTGGCAGGTATTGACGGAAACGGACAGTCTGAGCTGGTATATGGAATCACAGGTCTGATACCGATCGAGCATGGACAGGTGATCTTAAAATGGAAAGGATATCACCAAAGAGAGTATTCGTCAGAAAATGTCTGGACGGAGTGGCGCATATTCCGGAAGATCGTCACAAAGACGGACTGGTTTTAGATTACACACTTCAGGAAAAACCTGGTTCTGCAGTCTTACTATACCAGGAGATTCCAGAATCACGGCTTTTTAAAAATTTGATGCGATTCGTCAGTATGCGAAAAATGCTGATCGAGAAATTTGATATCCGTTCCAGTCAGGGGGAGAAGAGTATTGCCAGAGCATGTCGGGAGGAAATCAGCAGAAAGCGATTATTGCCAGAGAGCTGGACCGTAATCCGGAAATTGTCATTGCAGTACAGCCGGTACGAGGTCTGGACGTAGGTGCGATCGAGTACATCCACAAACAGCTCATTGAGCAGCGGGACGCAGGAAAGGCAGTTCTTCTCGTTTCACTGGAACTGGATGAGGTGATGAATGTCAGTGACAGGATCATCGTCATGTACGAGGGTGAGATTGTTGCAGATCTGGATCCGAAGAAGATTACGACAGAAGAACTCGGACTTTACATGGCAGGAGCGAAAAGGAGTGTGAAGAATGAAGATTAAGAATTTGTTTAAAGGAGAAGGCTTTGTCAATTTCAGTTCCTCCATTCTTGCGATCGTCTGCGGTCTGTTGTTTGGTCTGATCATTCTTCTGATCAGTAATCCAAGCCAGGCATTCGGCGGATTTATGATGATCATTCAGGGTGGGTTTACGGATGGAATGCAGGGATTCGGACAGGTGCTGTATATGGCGACACCGCTGATCATGACAGGACTTTCCGTAGGATTTGCATTTAAGACCGGATTGTTTAATATCGGAGCGTCCGGACAGTTTACAGCCGGTGCGTTTGCAGCGGTATATGTGGGAGTCAAATTCACATTTCTCCCGCCGGGAGTTCATTGTCTGGCGGCACTTCTGGCAGCGATTCTGGCAGGAGCGCTCTGGGGCATGGTTCCTGGACTTTTAAAAGCATTTTTCAATGTAAATGAAGTAATTTCATCCATTATGATGAACTATATCGGAATGTATCTGACCAATATGCTGATTCAGAATACCGTATATGATCAGGTAAAGAATCAGTCCATGGCAGTAGCAGAGGGAGCAAATCTTCCGAAAGGCGGACTGGATAAACTGTTCCCGGGAGCAAGCATCAATGTCGGAATTTTGATCGCCATTGGATGCGTGATCTTAATTTACATTCTGTTGAATAAGACGATTTTCGGATACGAACTGAAAGCCTGCGGAATGAATCCGGATGCCAGCCGGTATGCAGGTATCAATGAAAAGCGCAATATCGTACTTTCCATGGTGATCGCAGGTGCGCTCTCCGGACTCGGCGGAGCACTGTTATATCTGGCAAACTCCGGAAAATATATGCAGGTACTGGACGTGATCGCACCGGAAGGATTCTCCGGAATTTCCGTTGCACTGCTCGGACTTTCCAATCCGATCGGAATTTTATTTGCAGGACTTTTCATCGGATATATCACAGTAGGCGGAAACAATATGCAGCTGTTTGATTTTGCACCGGAAGTGATTGATATTATTATTGCAGCGATTATTTACTGCGGAGCGCTTTCCCTGTTATTTAAAAATACGATTTATAAATTTCAGATGAGAAAAGCGAAAAAGGCAGAGAAAAAATCAGGAACAGATCGTGCAGGGAAGGAGGGACAGTCATGAATGTAGCATATTTCGTTGTACAGCAGACGATGTATTTTGCCATTCCGCTTTTGATCGTTGCAATCGGAGCAATGTATTCGGAACGAAGCGGTGTGATCAATATCGCACTGGAAGGTATCATGGTCATGGGAGCCTTTGCGGGGATCTTCTTTATCAATATTTTCCAGGGGACATTAAGTGGTCAGGGATTGTTCCTGCTCGCCATGCTGGTAGCGGGACTGACCGGAGGACTGTTCAGTCTTCTGCATGCATTTGCTTCGATCAATATGAAAGCAGATCAGACCATCAGCGGTACGGCGCTGAACCTCTTTGCACCGGCTTTTGCGATTTTTACAGCACGTATGATCCAGGGAATGCAGCAGATCCAGTTTACGGACACATTCCATATCAATAAAGTGCCGGTATTGGGAGATATTCCGGTAATCGGAGATTTGTTCTTCCAGAATTGCTATATTTCTACTTATATTGGAATCCTGATTTTTGCGGTAGCCGCATTTGTGATCAAAAACACAAGATTCGGACTCCGACTGCGCGCCTGTGGAGAACATCCGGGAGCAGCAGATTCTGTGGGAGTCAACGTCTACAAAATTCGTTATGCCGGAGTGATTATTTCCGGTGTACTCGGAGGAATCGGAGGACTGATCTTTGTTGTTCCGACTTCTACAAACTTCAATGCAAGTGTAGCCGGATACGGATTTTTGGCAATCGCGGTTCTGATCTTCGGACAGTGGCGAAGCAACAAGATTTTAATGGCAGCATTCTTCTTTGGAATCATGAAAACACTCTCCAGTGCATACTCTACGATTCCATTCCTGAAATCACTGCCGATACCGAATGAGGTATACAAGATGATTCCTTATATTGCAACACTGGTTGTTCTGGCATTCTTCTCCAAGAATTCACAGGCTCCGAAAGCAGAGGGAATCCCATATGACAAGGGAAGCAGATAGTCGAGGAAAGGCAGGGATAAGACAATGAGAATGTATGACCTGATCATGAAAAAAAGAAACGGAGAAGCTTTAAACCACCAAGAGATTCAGTATCTGGTAGAAGAATACGTAGCGGGAAATATTCCTGATTATCAGATGTCTGCATTTTTGATGGCAGTGTATTTTCAGGGAATGACAGAGGAAGAGACACTTGCCATGACACTGGCAGTGGCTCATTCCGGGGATATGGTAGATCTTTCCGGGATTGAAGGAACTAAGGTGGATAAACATTCTACCGGTGGAGTCGGAGACAAGACTACACTGATCATTGCACCGATTGTAGCGGCATGTGGTGCAAAAGTGGCAAAAATGTCCGGTCGGGGTCTGGGACATACCGGAGGAACTGTAGATAAACTGGAATCGATTCCCGGACTTCGGACGACTCTGACAAGAGAAGAATTTTTTGAGGTAGTAAATAAGACGGGAGTCAGTGTAATCGGACAGTCCGGCAATCTGGCTCCGGCAGATAAAAAACTGTATGCGCTTCGGGATGTGACAGCGACTGTGGACAGTATTCCACTGATCGCAGTTTCCATTATGAGTAAAAAGCTGGCAGCCGGAAACGACTGTATCCTGTTGGATGTCAAGACTGGAAGCGGAGCTTTTATGAAGACACTGGAAGATTCCGTGGCACTTGCAAAAGAGATGGTCTCCATTGGGGAAAATGCAGGAAAACGTACGGTTGCCCTGATTACCAATATGGACATTCCGCTGGGACATAATATCGGAAACAGCCTGGAAGTGATCGAGGCAGTGGAGACACTCAAAGGAAACGGACCACAGGATCTGACAGTGGTTTGTATGCATCTTGCCTCTAATATGCTCTATCTGGCAGGAAAAGGAACGCTGGATGAGTGTAAGAGTATGGTAAAAGAAGTGATCGCAAACGGGAAGGCACTGGAGCATCTGGCAGCTATGGTGAGAGCCCAGGGCGGTGATGATGCGGTGATCTGGGATACGCAGAAGTTTGCAAAAGCTCCATATTCTTATGAAGTTTGCGCGAAGGAATCTGGATATATTACATTTATGGATACGGAGAGCTGTGGAATCGCTTCTGCAATGCTGGGAGCCGGAAGAGAGACGAAAGACAGTGGGATTGATTTCGCGGCAGGTATTATCATTCACAAAAAAGTGGGAGATTATGTGGAAAAAGGCGAGTCTCTGGCGACTATGTATGCTTCCAGAGAAGAATTATTTGAAGCGGCAGCGAAGCGTTATTTGTCAGCAGTGACACAAAAAAGTATACGTGCAGAAGAGGAAAAGCTTGTTTACGCACGTGTTACAAAAGAGCAGGTAGAGTATTTTTAAAAAGAAAGGCGGCGAACAAAAATGGATCAGAAAGAAATTTTGAAACATGTGGATCACACACAGCTGAGGGCATTTGCCACTTGGGAAGACATTCAGAAATTATGTGAGGAAGCGATCGAATACGAGACAGCTTCTGTATGTATCCCGCCATGCTACATCAAGCGGGTGCATGATACGTATGGAGAGAAGATCAATATTTGTACAGTAGTGGGATTTCCACTGGGGTACAGCGTTACAGAGGCAAAGGCGGCGGAGACAAAAAAAGCACTGGAAGACGGTGCATCTGAAGTAGATATGGTAGTGAATATTTCCGATGTGAAAAACGGAAATTACGATGCGGTACAGGCAGAAATTGCGGCACTCAAGAAGATTACAGGCGATAAGATCTTAAAAGTGATCATTGAGACCTGCTATCTGACAGAGGAAGAAAAGATCGCGATGTGTAAAGCTGTGACAGCGGCGGGAGCAGATTACATCAAGACTTCCACCGGATTTGGAACAGCCGGAGCAACACTGGAAGACATCCGTTTATTTAGAGAGAATATCGGACCGGACGTAAAAATGAAAGCAGCGGGCGGAGTCAAGACAGTGGCTGATATGGAAGCATTCCTGGAAGCAGGATGTGATAGAATTGGTACCAGCTCTGCAATTCAACTGATTCAGGGCGAACAGACCAGTGGATATTAAGGAGGAGAAGACATGAAAAAGAAAATCTTAAGTCTGCTTATGGCAGCAACACTCGTTGTCGGAATGACAGGATGTGTACAGAAACCAGGAAGTGAAGGATCTGATGCAAAAGATGGAGACAAAGGCGGAAAAGGCGGTTATGAGCTGGCACTGATCACAGACGTTGGAACCATTGATGACAAGTCATTTAACCAGGGAACATGGGAAGGACTTGAAAAATACGCAAAAGACAACAACCTGACACACAAATATTACAAACCAACAGAAAAATCTGATGAGGCTTGTATGAATGCCATTGATCTGGCAGTAAAAGGCGGGGCAAAAGTTATTGCAACACCGGGATTCTTGTTTGAGTATCCGATCATGGAGGCACAGACAAAATATCCGGATGTAAGCTTTATCCTTGTAGATGCAGAGCCAAAGGATAAGGACGGAAATGTACAGATCGAAGACAATGTAATGTCTATCATGTATGCGGAAGAGCAGGCCGGATATCTGGCTGGATATGCAGCGGTGACAGAAGGATACAAGAATCTTGGATTTATGGGTGGTATCGCGGTACCTGCGGTTATCCGCTATGGATATGGATTTATCCAGGGAGCAGATGCGGCAGCAAAAGATATGGGACTCAAAGCAGGGGACATCAAAATGAAATATACTTATGTAGGAAACTTTGATGCATCTCCGGAAAACAACGCAAAAGCAGCAGCATGGTACAATGAAGGAACAGAGTGTATCTTTGCATGTGGCGGCGGAGTTGGAAACTCTGTTATGAAAGCGGCAGAGACAGCAGACAAAGTTGTGATCGGTGTAGACGTTGACCAGTCTGTAGAGTCTGAGACAGTCATCACTTCCGCAATGAAGAACCTTGGAGATTCTATTTATGGAGCACTGGAAGATTACTATAATGACAGCTTCCAGGGAGGAAAAACAGTGACTCTGGACGCTTCTCAGGATGGTGTAAAACTTCCAATGGAAACTTCTAAATTTAAAGTATTCACACAGGAAAAATATGATGAACTGTATGCACAGTTAAAAGACGGTACAATTAAAGTTGGAAATGACCAGACAGCAGAGGATGCAACAGGTGTTCCGACAGAAGTTGTAAAAGTAGAGCTGATCAAATAAGAATGGCGTACATGTATCCGGCTGGCAGATTTTAAATGTCAGCCGGAAATTTTTTCACGGAAATGTAAGAACTTCTGTTTTTTTCGGCGATTTGTTTTATAATAGTAAGGAGAATATTTACCAGATACAAAGGAAGGGGATGTATGGGAACAGATCGTCTATATCAAGTGCTCCCTATTATGCGGGAGCTGAAAAAAGAACGACGGGAAGAGGTTGAACAGTTTTTTCAGGATGCTCCAGATTGGCTGCTGGATTCTTTCCGTGTGGTGGAACTGGATAAAAATGTTGTATTTATCAGAGAAAATCAGCCAGTAGATACCGTACACATTATTGTGAGGGGGATGTTTAAAATCACAGACTACCGGGTATACGGCATTGCCTATGACTTTATGCAGTTTGACGGGATCAATGCCATGGGCGGGATGGAGCTGATCATGGATCTGGATACGTATCAGGCAACCCTGCAGACGATCACACCGTGTACGTCGATCCGCATTCCGGCCGATGTCTATGCAAGGTGGCTTCGCACAGATATCCGTGCGCTGAAGCAGGAAGCCAAGATCATGGGACATTATCTGTATGAGCAGGGAGTGACCAGCCGGACCTATATGTTTGTGCCGGGGACAGACCGGGTGGCGGTTCTTTTTGAACACAGATATAAAAAAATATGCAAAAAAACGGAAAATTAACATTTACCAATACAAGACAGGAACTGGCAGAATATTCGGGCTTAAGTGTAAAGACCGTGAACCGTGCGGTAAAAAAGTTTGAAGAGCAGGGGCTGATCAGCCGTAGCGGAAAAACATTTTATATTGATGAAAGGCAATATGAGCAGCTTCATGCACTGGTATCCAAATTAATTGAGCCATTGATAGAAAGGGGTCGAAATGATGAACCAGATTTATGAAAAATTAGTAAAATGCGCAGATGCAGTGAAAAGTAAAATTAAATTTCAGCCGAAGGTGGCATTGATCTTAGGATCCGGTCTGGGAGACTATGCAGAGACCATGCAGGTGGAAGAGACGATGGAATACACTGAGATTGAAGGATTTCCGGTGTCTACCGTGGCCGGACACAAGGGAAGATTTTTATTTGGTTATGTAGAAGGTGTCCCGGTTGTGGCAATGCAGGGAAGAGTGCATTTCTATGAGGGATACCCGATGCAGGATGTGGTACTTCCGGTACGTCTGATGGGAATGCTGGGAGCAAAAATCGTGATGCTGACCAACGCAGCAGGAGGTGTGAATTTTGACTTTCATCCGGGAGATCTGATGCTGATCACAGATCAGATTACGACAGCGGTTCCGAGCCCTCTGATCGGACCGAATATCGAAGAACTGGGCGTTCGTTTTCCGGATATGAGTGAAGTGTATAACAAAGAATTGCAGGATGTGATCCGCAAAGCCGGGGCAAACACAGGTGTTGCTCTTAAGGAAGGTGTTTATATGCAGTTTACAGGTCCAAGCTATGAGACACCGGCAGAGATCAGAATGTGCAGAACACTGGGAGGAGATGCGGCCGGAATGAGCACAGCATGTGAAGCTATGGCAGCAAGACATATGGGAATGAAGGTGTGCGGAATTTCCTGTATCACGAATCTGGCAGCAGGAATGTCCACGCAGAAGCTGGATCACAAAGAAGTACAGGAGACTGCAGACAGAGTGGCAGAGGACTTTAAGTGTCTTGTCACAGAATCGATTCGTCTGATTGGAGAAACTCTGGCGTAGGATGTGCAGCAGTGCAAGGAGAGTGCGCAATGAAAAAAGAATTTAAATTTGGAACAGATCTGGATGGAAAAGCAAAAGAGGAATTGATCCGTCTGGCATATGAGGGAAAAGAGAGATCATACTCTCCTTACTCCGGATTTTCAGGTAGGCGCTGCCCTTCGGCAGAAAACGGGAACGGTTTATCTAGGATGTAATATCGAAAATTGCGGCATACAGTGCTACAAACTGTGCAGAAAGAACTGCGCTTTTTCAGGCAGTGTCAGAGGGCGATGAAAGAATTTCGGGCGATTGCGATTGTCGGAGGTCCGAAAGGGAGTAAAAAAGGAGAACTTTGTGCGCCTTGTGGAGTATGCCGTCAGGTGATGATGGAATTTTGTGACCCAAAAGAATTTCAGATCGTTCTGGAGGACGGAAACGGTGGATGTTTTGCAAAAACACTGGAAGAGATACTGCCGTTTGGATTTGGACCGGCAAATTTGAGAGAAGAGGAGTGAAAACGCGTATGACGGGAAAAAACAGACTTCCCAGGCTGGATCTGCACTGTCATCTGGATGGATCCTTAAGTCAGGGATGTATTGAAGAACTTCTGGGAAGAAGTGTAAAACTGGAAGAGCTGCAGGCAGATATGGATTGTCAGAGTCTGGCAGAATATCTGGAGAAATTTGAGATTCCGCTGGAATGTCTGCAGACAGAAAAGGGGCTTGAGCGAGCCGGTTATGATTTGATGAAAAGTGCCGCATCAGACCAGGTCGATTATATCGAGGCACGGTTTGCACCGCTTTTTTCCGGACAGAGAGGTCTGTCTACAGAGCAGGTCATTGAGTCTGTACTGCGGGGAATGGAGCAGGGCAAGAAGGAATTTGACATTGATTATGGTGTGATTGTGTGTGCCATGCGCCATGAGAAGGAAGAGGCAAATCTACAGATGTTAAAAGCTGCGAGAGAGTTTCTTGGAAACGGTGTCTGTGCAGCGGATCTGGCAGGAAATGAAGCGGCATTTCCGATGTCGCAGTTTATGAACCTGTTTGCGGAAGTAAAACGGATGGAGATGCCGTTCACACTTCATGCAGGTGAGTGCGGCAGTGTGCAGAATATTCTGGATGCAGTGCAGTGCGGTGCTTCCAGAGTGGGCCATGGAATTGCGCTTCGCGGGCAGAAAGAAGCAATCCGGATCTGCAGAGACAGACACATTGGAATCGAGATGTGTCCGCTCAGCAATATGCAGACAAAAGCGGTAAAGGATCCTGCGGATTATCCCATCCAGGAGTTTTTGCGGGAGAACCTTCTTGTTACGATCAATACGGATAATCGGATGGTCAGCCAGACAACGCTGGAAAAAGAGTTTGCGTTTCTCAGAGAACAGTATGCAGTGACCAGAGAACAAGAAGTGCAGATGACAAAAAATGCCATTGAGGTGGCGTTTGCGTCTGATGAAGTGAAAGCACAGTTGTGGAAGGCGATGGAATTATAAGAGTAACAGAGATCATATTCAGGGTTTGAGAATATGGTCTCTGTTTTTTGTATTGCAGACGATGAAAAAACTGTTGTATAAGAGGAATTTATGGTAAAAAGTGCATAAAAATAGAGAACAAAAATTGTTTAAATCATAGAAAACAAATAAATGAACATATAAATGATAAACGAACATATAAGTACGTTGTAAAAAATCATAAAAGATGCTAATATGCATATAACGAAACAAAAAACAATCGTAAAACGAAGGAGGAAGCAACGTGAGCAAGATTGATGAAATCACAAGAGAAAATTGGATCATGAGTACATTTCCGGAGTGGGGAACCTGGCTGAATGAAGAGATTGAGAATGAAGAAGTAAAGCCGGGAACCGTTGCAATGTGGTGGCTTGGATGCACCGGAATGTGGTTCAAGACTCCGGGAGGATGCAACATCACCGTGGATCTCTGGTGCGGAAATGGAAAGAGATCTCACGGAGACGGAAAGATGAAGGTTGGCCATCAGATGGCGAATATGTGTGGTGCGAGAGCAATGCAGCCGAACTTAAGAGCCGTTCCATTTGTAATCGATCCATTTGCAATCAAAGGTGTGGATGCTGTGCTTGCAACACATTATCATCAGGATCACATGAGTGCGGAATATGCAGCCCACGTGATCAAGAGCGGTATGATGACAACAGATGAGAATGGAAAAGAAATTCCGGTTCCGTTTATCGGGCCGAAAAAATCCGTAGAGCTCTGGGAGAAATGGGGAGTTCCGGCAGACCGGTGTATTACGGTGAGACCGGGAGACAGCATCAAGATTAAAGACATTGAGATTATCGCGTTGGATTCCTTTGACCGTACCTGTATTGTGACAACAGATTCTCAAGGAGAGGACAGAGAAGAATTGACAGGAAAATGCCCGACAGATATGGATGATAAGGCAGTCAATTACCTGATCAAGACACCGGGAGGAAATATTTACCACAGTGGAGATTCTCACTACTCAATCTACTTTGCAAAACATGGAAAAGATTATGACATTGATGTGGCATTCGGATCCTACGGAGAGAATCCGGTAGGTATGCAGGACAAGATGACTTCTGTAGATATTCTCCGTATGGCAGAAGCACTTCGCTGTAAAGTTGTTGTCCCGATTCACTATGATGTATGGACGAACTTCATGGCAGATGTCAACGAGATCAACGTTCTCTATCATATGAAAAAAGATCGTCTCGGATATGAGTTTCATCCATTCGTCTGGGAGGTCGGAGGAAAATACGTTTATCCGACAGACAAGGAGAAAAGAGCATATCATCACAGAAGAGGTTTCGAGGACTGCTTTGAAGCACCACAGAATATTCCATTCCGTTCTCTTCTGTAATTGCCGGAGGTGGAAGTGATGCTGAGAGAATTTGTAGAGAAAAAACATGTAAAGTTTGCAGACAGTGCACCGGATTGGCGGGAGGCCATCCGGATGAGCTGTGAAGTGCTGGAGGCAGATGGAACAATAGAAGAAAATTATAAAGAAGATATTATCGCATGTGTGGAAAAATATGGACCTTATATTGTGATCGCGCCGAACATTGCGATGCCGCATTCTCAGGAGGGTGCAAAAGGAGTGCATAAAACAGAGATTGCGTTTATGAAACTGAAAAAACCGGTGAGCTTCGAAGAAGGCAATCCGGAATTGGATGCACAGCTATTCTTTACATTGGCTGCCTGCAATAATGAGCAGCATCTTCAGAATATGAGCAGACTTTCCGAAATGCTGATGAATGAAGAATTGGTTGAGGAACTTGCCGATGTCGAAACCGAAGAAGATCTTTTAAAACTCCAGGAAAAATATCTGGACGCATAAGGAAACGGCAAAGGAAACGAGAGGTAAAAAAGAAAGCATAGATACAGGGGTGAACAAATGGATATATTAATGACTGTATGGTCGTATTTTGCGACAAATATTCTTCAGCAGCCGGCGTTTATGATTGGTTTGATCGTTATGGTAGGTTATATACTTCTGGGAAAACCGTGGTATGATACTCTTGGCGGTACACTCAAAGCAATTGTAGGATATCTGATCTTGACAGTTGGTTCCGGTGGACTGACAAATAACTTCCGGCCGGTGCTGGTAGGACTCAAAGACCGATTTAATATGGATGCGATGGTGATTGATCCATATTTTGGACAGAATGCAGTAACAGTAGGTGTAGAAGAGGTATTTGGAAAAGGCTTTGGAGATGCTATGATTCTTCTGTTTATTGCATTTATTGTCAACATTCTTCTGGTACGCTTTACAAAGTACACAAAGATGCGTGCACTTTTTACTACAGGTAATGTACAGGTACAGCAGGCAGCGACTGCTTACTGGCTGATTATGTTTGCCTGTCCGGCGCTTCTGACAAATAGAGTCGGAATGCTGATCGTTATGGCATTGCTTCTTGGAGCGTATTGGGCAGTTGGTTCGAACCTGACGATCAAACCTTGTCAGGAGGTAACAGATGGAGCAGGTTTCTGTTTGGCGCATCAGCAGATGTTTGGGGTTGCATTTTTCTACTGGCTGGCAGGAAAACTGTTTGGTAATGAGAATAAGAAAAATAAAGGCAAAAAAGTAAAAAGAATCGAAGATATCGAGCTTCCAGGATTCATGTCTATGTTCAATGACAATATGGTTTCCGCGTCTATTTTGATGCTGGCATTCTTTGGAGCAATCCTGTGTGTACTTGGAAGAGATTATCTGATCGAAGGCGGATTTATGCAGGAAGGACAGAGCATGGTATTCTATGTGATCCAGACTTGTCTGTACTTTGCAGTATATCTGGCAATCCTTCAGCTTGGGGTTCGTACTTTCGTTGCTGAGCTGACAGCATCCTTCCAGGGAATCGCAGACAAACTGCTTCCTGGATCTGTTCCTGGTGTGGACTGTGCGGTAATCTTCGGATTCGGAGCTCCAAACGCAGTGACACTTTGGATTTTTGGCAGGTTTCATCGGACAGATCGTTGCAATTGCAACACTGGTACTGTTAAAGAGCCCGGTACTTGTAATCTGCGGATTCGTTCCGGTATTCTTCGACAATGCGACCATTGGTGTATTTGTCAATGAAAAAGGCGGTTTGAAGGCAACATTGATCCTTCCGTTTATTTCCGGTCTCTGCCAAGTATTTGGTTCAGCGCTCATTGCAGGATGGGTTGGAATGGCTGCATACGGCGGATACTTAGGTATGTGGGACTGGGCAGTGGTATGGCCGGTATTTACAGTTGTGATGAAGTACTTAAGCTACGCAGGTATTGCGATCGTATTTATTGCTCTGTTGGCAATTCCACAGATTCAGTACCGCAAGGATAAAGAAGGATATTTCCTGATGACAGAAGATTACGAGGCTTATAAAGAAACTGAAAGCGAAAAAGGCTCGGGCAGAATAGCCTGAAATAATTGAAAGAAACATCATATCGTCATATAATTAAGAAAAAGAGCAAAGGAGAGATTCACAATGACAAATCAGAATTTGAAATTTTTAGTATGCTGCGCAAATGGTTCCGGTTCCAGCCTGATGGCTCAGATGGCACTTGAGAAGGTTCTGAAAAAGAATAACATCAAACCTGGCAAGGTACATCATTGTCCGCTCTCAGAAGGAAAGAGCAGTGCAGTTCAGTACGATGTACTTGTGTGTGCACAGAATTTTGCAAATATGTTTGAAGATGCAAAAGCAAAGGGTGTAGTTGTAATTCCGCTGAAAAATGTGATGTCAGCTCCTGAAATCGAGACAAAATTAAAAGAGAACGGAATTCTGTAGATTTGTTGAAAGACAGCAGAAAAGAAGTGAGGTGAGGAAGATGAAGAGAGAAAAAGCATATGTAGATGCAAGAAGGAAGAGTATTCTGGAGCTGTTGCGTGAAAATCCAACCGTACGGGTGGATGAACTGGCAAAGCGGATGGGAGTTTCTTTGATTACGATCCGCAGAGATCTGCAGTATCTGGAAGAGCAGAAGCTGTTGGTCAGATTTTACGGAGGCGCCCAGGTGGCAGACCGGGAGACTGCGGAGAAAAATGAAGTGCAGATGTACCGTAAGCTGATCGCGAGGTATGCGGCAGGACTGGTAGAAGACGGCGATTCTCTCTTCATCAATACAAGCCGCAACGCATTGCAGATGCTGGATTATATCCAGTGTCGCAATGTGACTGTGATCACGAACAATGGAAAAGCAATCGGCAGAGAATATTATGATGGAATCAGTATTATTCTGACCGGAGGAGAACTACGGCATCCCAAAGATGCCATGGTCGGCGATTTTGCAATCCGAAGTGTACAGAATGTATTCCCGAAGAAAGCGTTTATGGGGTGTTCCGGAATTTCTATGCTTTCCGGAATGACAACGGAGATTGCGGCGGAAGTAAAAGTAAATGAGGTGATGATCCAGAATGTGACAGAGGATGTATATCTTCTGGCAGATCATACAAAAATCGGAAAAAACAGCAGCTTTACAAGTTCGCCGATCCAGGGAATCAAGCATTTGATCACAGATGAAAAAGCACCTCAGGATGTACTGGATGAACTGCGCAGTGCGGGCGTTTTGATTCATCAGGTACACAAAGGAGATTTTGAAATATGAAACCATATACCTTAGGAATATATGAGAAAGCAATGCCGGCAGAATTAAGCTGGAAGGAAAAGATGGAGACAGCAAAAGCTGCGGGCTATGATTTTATAGAGATCAGTATTGATGAGACAGAAGAAAAGCTGAAACGTCTTGACATGGGAAAACAAGAGCGTCTGGAACTGGTCCGTCTGATGTATGAGACGGGAATGCCAATCCGTACAATGTGCCTGAGCGGACATCGAAAATATCCGTTGGGAAGCAGCCAGCCGGAAGTTTCCGGTCGTGGTATGGAGATTATGGAGAAAGCACTTGAACTGGCAGAGGATCTCGGAATCCGTATCATTCAGCTGGCAGGGTATGATGTATATTATGAAGAGGGCAGTGAAGAGACCAGAAAACGGTTTGCCAAGAATCTGAAAAAAGCAGTTGAGATGGCAGCGGCAAAGGGCATTGTCCTTGGATTCGAGACAATGGAGACTCCGTTTATGAATACCGTTCAAAAATCCATGAAATATGTAAATCTCGTTGATTCGCTGTATCTGAATGTGTATCCGGATCTCGGCAATATCACCAATGCCGCAAAGGCAGAGGGCGGAGATGTACTTAAGGATCTGGAGACCGGAAGAGGAAGGCTGGCAGCCATGCATCTGAAGGAAACAGTTCCGGGCAAGTTTCGGGAGATTCCGTTTGGAACCGGACATGTAGATTTTGAATCCAGTATCCGCAAAGCCTGGGAACTGGGCGTGCGTCGCTATGTGACGGAATTCTGGTATACAGGCAGTCCGGCGTGGAAAGAAGATATTGATTTTGCTGTGAAGATGATGACAGAGATTCTGGACAGGCAGACCGTATAATGAAAGAGAGGGAAGATCAGGTCATGAAAGTGAGTAAAAAAGTCATATCAAATCTTACAAAATGTTATTCGATTGCACCGCTTACATATCAGGGAAAGAGACATATTCTGGTAGCGGCAGAAAAGCAGGATCCATGTTATCTGTTTGATCTGGAGGGCAATCAGGAAGAGACAGTATGGGAAGGTCCGGGAGGAGTCATGAGTATGGTGCAGGTTCCGGGAAGTGATGGTGTTTTTCTGGCAACGCACAAATTCTACTCTCCGAATGATTCCAAGGAGGCAAAGATCATCATTGCATCGCCGGGACCAGACGGAATCTGGGAAATCCGTACGCTGGTCGATCTTCCGCACGTACATCGGTTTGATATTGTGACAAGAAACGGTGTGAATTATCTCATCGTGTGTGCACTGAAATCCGGACATGAATATAAGGATGACTGGTCTATGCCCGGCAAGGTTTATGCGGCAGTGCTTCCGGATGATCTGAGTGGATTTGATGAGGAGCATCAGCTGAGTCTGCAGGTGATCCGGGAGAATATGCTGAAGAATCATGGATATTACAAGGTGACAGAAGATGGTGTGGAGCAGTGTCTGATTTCCTGTGACGATGGTGTATACCGTTTTACACCGCCGGAATCAGAAGAACAGGACTGGACAGTGGAAAAACTGGTGGATGAGGCAGCAAGTGATGCTGTACTAGTAGATCTGGATCAGGATGGAGAAAAGGAACTGATTTTGATCTCTCCATTCCATGGGGAACATATTTATTTCTATAAAAAGATTGATGGAGACTACAAGAAGGTATATACTTATGATACTGCAGATTTTGCACATGCGATCTATGGCGGGACACTGCTTGGCAAGCCGGCAGTGATCATCGGACACAGAAAAGGAGAGAGAAACCTTCTTCTCTTTACCTGGGAGCAGGAAAAAGGGCAGTATCAGGTTGAGATTCTGGATCGGGACTGCGGACCGGCCAATGTGTTCAAGTATGAACGGGGCACAGAAGAGGTTCTTATTTCTACGAACCGTGAGATCGATGAAGTTGCAATGTATACGTTTGAAAAGTAGATGGGGAGGAAATGCAAAATGCTGGAACAGTTAAAAAAAGAAGTGTATGAGGCGAATATGCTGCTTCCAAAATACGGACTTGTCACTTTTACCTGGGGAAATGTCAGCGGGATCGACCGAGAGAGCGGATTGTTTGTGATCAAGCCAAGCGGTGTAGAATATGACAAACTGACTCCGGATGATATGGTTGTGGTAGATCTGAATGGAAATAAAGTGGAGGGAAGATACAATCCGTCTTCTGATACGCCGACACATGTGGTTCTTTACAACCGGTTTCCGAAGATTGGCGGAGTGGTTCATACACATTCCACATGGGCAACCAGCTGGGCACAGGCAGGAAGAGATATTCCATGTTATGGAACAACGCACGCGGACTATATTTACGGAGAGATTCCATGTGTGCGGAATCTGACAAAGGAAGAAATCGAAGAAGCATATGAGAAGAATACCGGTGTTCTGATCGCAGATGAATTTGAGAGAAAAGCAAAGGATTATCTGGCGGTGCCGGCAGTCCTCTGCAAGAATCACGGTGTATTTACATGGGGCAAGGATGCGCACGAAGCAGTTCATAATGCGGTAGTGGCAGAAGAGGTTGCAAAGATGGCGGCACGCTGTGAGATCATCAATCCGGATGTGAAGCCTGCGCCGCAGGAATTACAGGACAAGCACTATTACAGAAAACATGGTGCGAATGCCTACTACGGACAGAAATAAGAGGAAACAGATATGGTAAAAGCGTTTTTTTCGACCTTGACGATACACTGTATGATTATACAACGGCAGATATTCTGGCAAAAGAAGCGGTACGTGAGTACTGCCTGCAGAATCTGTCGATTTCAGGAGCTGTATATGACAGGCAGCTTGCGAAAGCGTATGTTGTGGCAGAGGAGCGGATCGGAAGAGAATGTGCGGCAGTGCATAATCGTCTGATCCGGTATCAGTGTATGCTGGAGATGTTGAAAAAGCCGCTTTTTCCGCATGCATACAAGATGTACAGGCTGTACTGGGATACACTGATGAAACAGATGACGTTGGAAGAAGGGGTCTCTCTGGTGATGAAGCAGCTGAAGGAACAGGGCGTGTATGTGGGGATCTGTACGAATATGACAGCAGAGATCCAATATCAGAAAATAGAAAAGCTCGGAATCACCAGATGGATCGATGGTGTTGTTACCAGTGAAGAAGCAGGTGTGGAAAAGCCGGACTACCGAATTTTTTCTCTGTGCAGAGAAAAAGCAGAGGTGCTGCCTGAAGACTGTGTTTTTATAGGGGACAGTCTACGGCATGATATAGAGGGGGCAAAACAGGCGGGAATGCAGGTCATCTGGTATCATAAAGCAGAACTTTCGGAAGAAGAGCAGCAAAAAGCAGCGCAGGAGAACATTCCGGTGATGCGGCAGTTTTCGCAGTGCATCGAATTGCTGCAGCCATATGTTCAGAGAGGAAGAGGGCAAAAGAGATGTTTGGAGGATTGACGATACAGGCAGTATTTCTGGTAGTGATCGGAGCTGCACTTCTGGTGACAGGAACCAGCGGGCTGAGACGCAGTATCCGGATGAAGAAGCAAAAAGCACAGAGAACAGGGAAGATTCTTCGGATCAGTCATGTGGAAAAGCGGGATGAAGAAGGATTTCTGATTCAGAATTATTATGAGACGAGGATCGAATATGTGGAAAATGGTCACCGTCAGCAGGCCACTGTCAAGAGTGTGGATGAGTTTCAGGAAGGGGAAGAAGTCAGGATCCTCAAGGACAATGAGCGGGGCGGACAGCTGCGGATTGTAGAGAATGAAAAGTCTGCTGTATTCGGTCCGTGGATTTTGATCGGAGCGGGAATTTTGATTATTTCCATGCCTTTTGTCCAGAAACAATATGGAGACGCCTATGTTTCAGCAATTCTGGCAGCATTGATGTTCCTTACAGGTGCAGCGCTGTGTGCATCATATGGAAAAGACAAAAAAAGAAATACCGAAGAAATCAAAGCAGTTCTTACAGATGTCTTAAAATGGCAGAATGGACAGAAGAAAAAGTGGTCTACACCGGCCGCATCGTACTACCCGATCCT
>ENA-OQBV01000386-OQBV01000386.1-human-gut-metagenome-genome-assembly--contig:-NODE-386-length-25077-cov-2.676513_pt1 | contig 25077 bp, 34 predicted proteins | sample MGYA00242750_ERZ504559 | MGnify/ENA primary metagenome ERZ504559 (study PRJEB26092, sample SAMD00036230) | human gut metagenome | host: Homo sapiens | study: EMG produced TPA metagenomics assembly of... | reverse complement strand
CCCTGAGGTAATATCAACCGGCAAGCAGATGGGGAGAGTTTGAACAGCTTCGTGCTACGTGCAGCATCTTTTTTGAAAGAATTGAGCAAAAAAGAAGAATATGAGGATAGCACGATTCTTGTTTCTACACATGGTGCCTGTTTGTGCGCACTCTTAAATGTGATCAAGGACAGTACGATCGATCAGTTTGGGCAGGAGGACTTCATAAGAATTGTGGGCTTTCAATTGTAGAGATAAAAGATGGAAAAGCAGAGATCTTAAAAGAGGCAATTGTATTGTATCCGGAAAACAAATAGGAAAAGAAAAAATCGTTATCTTGACGGGAAAGATGTAGAAGTGATACACTAGAAAGAAGATTAGACTTGGAGGAATGGAATCATGATCAATGATAAAAAAGTATTATTCAGTGGGATGCAGGCAACGGGAAATTTGACACTTGGAAACTATCTTGGGGCATTAAAGAACTGGATTACACTGAGTGATGAATATGAGTGCTTTTACAGTGTGGTCGATATGCACTCGATTACAGTGAGGCAGGATCCGGCCACATTGAGAAAACGTGCAAGAGCATTATTGACATTATATATTGCGGCAGGACTTGATCCGGAAAAAAATTGTATTTATTATCAGTCTCATGTCTCAGGACATGCGGAGCTGGCATGGATTTTGAATTGCTATACATATATGGGTGAACTGAATCGTATGACACAGTTCAAAGACAAGTCTGCAAAACATGCGGACAATATCAACGCAGGATTGTTTACTTATCCGGTATTGATGGCGGCAGATATTTTGTTATTCCAGTCAGACGTTGTTCCTGTAGGAATAGACCAGATGCAGCATTTAGAACTGACACGTGACATTGCACAGCGATTTAATGGTGTCTATGGGGATGTATTTACAATTCCGGAAGCATATATCGGAAAAGTGGGAGCGAAGATCATGAGTCTTCAGGATCCTGCAAAGAAGATGTCAAAATCAGATGAGAATGTAAATGGAAGTATTTATCTGATGGATGATCCTGACACGATTATGAGAAAATGCAAGCGTGCAGTTACAGATTCGGAAGCACAGATTTTATATCGTGAAGAGCAACCCGGAGTGAAGAATCTGATTGATATCTACAGTGCATGTATGAATGTGACACCGCAGGATGTTGTCAAAGAATTCGATGGAAAAGGATATGGAGATTTTAAAACGGCAGTCGGAGAGGCAGTTATCTCAGTGCTGAAACCATTGCAGGATGAAGTTGCCAGACTGGAAAAAGATAAGGCATATATTGATTCTATCATCAAGAACAATGCAGAAAAGGCGAATTATTATGCGACAAAGACCTTGAGAAAGGTGCAGAGAAAAGTGGGATTTCCGGATCGTATCCGCTAAATATAAAATAATTATAAAGTATCTTGTAAGTAGAAGCAAAAGATGATATAATCCTCCTAAAATTATGTCAAAAGGCATAGATTAAAGGAGGATTATTTTTACTATGGAAACAGACCCTGACGGGACACAGATTTTAATGCAACTATTCATACTGGTGCTTCTGACACTGGTGAATGCTTTTTTTGCCGGAGCCGAGATGGCAGTTGTCTCTGTCAATAAGAACAGAGTCAAGGTGCTGGCTGAGGAAGGAAATAAAAAGGCGTTACTCATTCAATCTCTTTTTGGAGGATTCTACAAAGTTCTTGTCGACGATACAGGTGGCAATCACATGTGCGGGATTTTTCTCAAGTGCATCGGCTGCAACCGGAATATCGCAAGTGTTAAGTCGCTGGCTGGAACAGTTTCAGATTCCGTATTCCGGAACGATTTCTTTTTTTGGAGTGACAATCTTATTAATGTATTTTAATCTTGTATTTGGTGAACTGGTGCCGAAGCGGATCGCACTGCAAAAAGCGGAGGCTTTCTGTTTTTTTACGGTACAGCCGATTTATACGGTTTCAAAAATATTATCGCCGTTTATTAAGTTACTTTCTGTATCAACCAATGCATTTTTACATTTAATTGGTATGAAGACGGAGGATTTAGAGGAGGCGGTCTCAGAAGAAGAGATTAAAGCTTTGCTGGAGATGGGAAACAGCCGTGGGATTTTTGAGGAACACGAGTATGAGATGATCAATTCGGTATTCTCTTTTGATGATAAGAGTGCAAGAGATGTAATGACACCGAGAAGAGAAGTGTTTACGATAGATATCGCTGATTCGTTTGAAGACAATATTGAGGCGGTTTTAGAGTCAAGACATTCTAGAATTCCTGTTTATGAAGAAAGTATAGATAATATTATCGGAATTTTACATATGAAAGATCTTATGATCGCAATGCAGAAAAAGCTTGTGGATCAAGAAGATATACGACCGTTTTTGGAAAAGCCATTTTTTGTGCCAGATAGCAAGGATGCTGATGAATTGTTTCGGGAATTGCAAAGAACACAGAATCATATGGCAGTTTTGATTGATGAGTATGGAGGATTTTCAGGAATTGTCACTGTGGAAGATTTGGTTGAAGAGATTGTAGGAGAGATTAATGAAGAGCATGACTGTGTGACACCGGAGATTGTGCAGATTGAAGAGAAGAGATATATGGTAGATGGAACAATGCTGATTGAAGATTTGAATGAAAAACTAGATTTGAATCTGAAGACAGAGAATTATGATACCGTTTCCGGATTTTTGATTGAAATTTTGGGATATATTCCGGAAAGCTTAAAACATGAAAAGGTTGTTGTGGAGAATGTTTCTTTTGAAATTCGAGAGCTAAAAGATAACCGCATCTCAAAAGTATTGCTGACAATTGAATAGAGATGATCCCAAATAAATAATGGAGCTGATGCAATGCGGATAAAAAATATCCGCAGAGCACCAGCTCTGTTTTTAGTTGTCTTCCTCTGAATTGTCCATAGTGTAAGTCTGACGTTTTCTAGCCATCTCATCACTCTCTAAATATTCATCGTAAGTTGTAATCTTATCAATTAATTTTCCGCCCGGAACAATCTCCATGATACGGTTTGCAGTTGTCTGTACAACCTGATGGTCACGGGATGCGAATAAAAGTACCCCTGGGAATTTGATCAATCCGTTGTTCAGTGCAGTGATAGATTCCATATCAAGATGGTCAGTAGGCTCGTCAAGTACCAATACGTTAGCGCCTGAGATCATCATTTTAGATAAAAGACAACGTACTTTTTCTCCACCGGAGAGTACTTTTACTTTTTTGACACCGTCGTCTCCGGCAAATAACATTCTGCCGAGGAAACCACGTACATAAGTGACATCTTTCTCTTCGGAATACTGTGTCAGCCATTCAACGATTGTATCGTCATTGTCAAATTCACGAGTACTGTCTTTCGGGAAATATGCCTGAGAAGTTGTCACTCCCCATTTGTATGTTCCTTCGTCCGGCTCCATTTCGCCCATTAAGATTTTAAATAAAGTTGTCTTTGCAAGTTCATTGCCTCCGACAAAAGCGACTTTGTCTTCACGGTTGATTGTGAAAGAAAGGTTGTCTAACACTTTTACACCGTCGATTGTCTTAGATAAACCTTCCACAGAAAGCACTTCGTTTCCGATTGTACGGTTTGGACGGAAATCGATGTATGGGTATTTCTGCTTGATGGTCGGATATCATCTAACTCGATTTTTTCAAGGGCACGTTACGAGAAGTTGCCTGTTTTGATTTGGAAGCGTTGGCGCTGAATCGAGAAATAAAGTCCTGCAGCTCTTTGATTTTTCTTCTTTTTGCGGTTCGCTTCTTTCATTTGACGAATGATAAGCTGGCTTGACTCATACCAGAAGTCATAATTTCCGGCGAATAACTGAATCTTTCCGTAATCAATATCTGCAATCTGTGTACATACTTTATTCAGGAAGTAACGGTCGTGGGATACGACAATTACTGTGTTATCAAAGTTGATCAAAAATTCTTCCAGCCATGCGATGGCATCTAAATCCAAGTGGTTTGTAGGCTCGTCCAGAAGAAGAATATCCGGATTTCCAAATAAAGCCTGTGCAAGAAGTACTTTGACTTTTTCTGAACCAGTCAGATCTTTTAAGTATTTGTAATGCAGCTCGGTATCAATTCCGAGACCATTCAATAATGTAGCGGCATCAGACTCTGCCTCCCAACCGTTCATTGTGGCAAATTCGCCTTCTAATTCACTTGCTTTGATTCCGTCCTCGTCAGTGAAATCTTCTTTTGCATATAACGCTTCTTTTTCTTTCATGATTTCATACAGTCTCTGGTTTCCCATAATAACGGTATCTAAAACAAGGTATTCGTCATATTTGAAGTGATCCTGTTGCAAAAATGAGAGACGTTCTCCGGGAGTGATGATAACCTCTCCTTTTGTCGGCTCTAACTGTCCGGATAAGATTTTTAAAAATGTGGATTTACCGGCGCCGTTGGCACCAATCAAACCATAGCAGTTGCCTTCTGTAAATTTTACATTTACATCTTCAAACAATGCCTTTTTGCCGACACGCAATGTAATATTACTTGTGCTAATCATATATGCATTCCCTCCATGAGATTTCTTTTCTTATTTTAATAAGTTTTCGGTGTTTTCCACCGCCTATCTTACCACGGGAAAGGGAAAATGGCAAGACGAGAACATCTTAATCTGTTAATTTGCGGAAAATAGGTATATAATAAAGAACGGAAAGCGAGGGAAACAGTATGACAAAGGCTAGTTTAGTTTTAGAAGGCGGAGCAACAAGAGGAGTGTTTACATCAGGAGCGTTGGATTATCTGATGGAGAAAAATGTGTACCTGTCACATGTGATTGGGGTATCTGCCGGATCCTGCAATGGAGTCGATTATGTCTCGAAACAGATAGGAAGAACAAGAGACTGTATGATTCACAAAGAAAAAGAGTATGATTATTATATGGGAATCCGAAAATTTATCAAAGAAAAAAGCTTGCTGAACATGGATATGATTTTTGATAAGTATCCGAATGAGATTTTTCCATTTGACTATGATACGTATTTTGCGTCAGATATGGAGTTTGAAGTTGTGACGACGAATTGTATTACTGGAAAGGCAGAATATATGAAGGAAAAAAGTGATAAGGAACGACTGATGAAGATCTGCCGTGCATCCAGCAGTATGCCACTTGTCTCCCCAATCGTCAATGTAGATGGAGTTCCGTATCTGGACGGAGGACTTGCAGATTCCATTCCGATCAACAGAGCAACAAAGCTTGGCAATAAAAAGGTTGTGCTGATACTTACAAGAAATATGAAATACCGAAAGAAACTGATGACAAGAGGGGAACATCGCCTGTATCAGTCTGCATATAAAAAATATCCGAAACTGGTGGAAAGTATTCGAAGAAGACCGATTGTGTACAACCGGACGATGGATTGGGTGGAAAGTTTGGAAAAGAGAGGAAAAATTTTTGTGCTGCGTCCTCAGATCAAACCGGTATCTCGGTTGGAAAAGAACTATGATTCTCTGATGAACTTTTATGAGCATGGATATCATCTGATGGAACGACAGTATGATGCACTGATGGAATATTTGGAAAAATAAAAAGAAGGATGGGATTATGAAAAAACATAGTCCTGTCCTTCTTGACTGTCCCTATTGATAGAGTACTTCCTGAAGGTATAATCCTTTCGGGTCAGCAGGTGCACTTGCTGCCACGTCTGAGTTTGAATCAAAAATCAGTTCAATATCTTCTTTTTTTCGATTGCCGACACCGATATCGAGAAGTGTTGCCAAGTATCATACGCGCCATGTTATGGAGAAAATCATTGCCGTGCAGCGTGATCTGAAGTTCCTCTCCGTCATCGTAAACGTCAATGTCATAAATTTCTTTGACAGTAGATTTATTTTTCTTTACCGTAGAAAATTTTTTGAAATCATGTTTCCCAACAAGCAGAATTGCTGCCTGTTTCATCAGATCCACATCAGGTCTTTTGAAAGAGTGATAAACGTATTTGCGTTCGAATACACTTGGAACTTCGCTGACAGAGATGCGGTACATGTATATTTTGGAAGTTGCATTCAGGCTCGCATGAAAGCGCTCAGGTTTCTCCTCAATATCAGTAATCGCAATATCCATCGGAAGATAGCGGTTCAAGTAATGCTGAATCTCGATCAGGGTCATATCTGTTGTAGTCTTAAAACTTGCGACCTGACCGTACGCATGCACGCCAACTTCAGTTCTTGATCCACAGAAAAGCTCGATATCTTCGTTTGTCATCTTTTTGATCACTTCTGTAATCTTGTTCGCAATAGTGTTGGTTGATTCGTCTTTGCCAAGGCGCTGCCAGCCTTGATAACGGCTTCCGTCATATTCGATTGTCAATTTTATATTTCGCATAATGTTCTCCTTGTGTTATACTATGTTTTGTTCAGTATAGCAAAAAATAAGAAAGAAGAAAAGACGTTTGCAAGAAAGGAATCAGGATGAGTATAGAAAAGAAAAAAGTAGAAGATTCTAGAGTGGAGACAGTGCACATTGTAAGACCAAATCATTTGAATGGAGCAAACCGTCTGTTTGGCGGAATTTTGATGCAGTGGATTGATGAGGTTGCGGGACTTGTCGCAAAAAGACATGCCAAAACGAATGTGATAACTGCATCTGTAGATAACTTGAGGTTCCTGAAGGGGGCTTATCAAAATGAAGTGATTGTTTTGATAGGAAAACTTACGTATGTTGGAACTACTTCTATGGAAGTGCGGGTGGACACTTATGTCGAGGATGCAGAAGGTATCCGTCGTCCAATCAACAGAGCATATTTTTGTATGGTGGCATTGGATGAAAATGATAAGCCGGTTAAAGTGCCGGGATTGATTTTGGAGACGGAATCGGAAAAGGCAGAATGGGAGAGTGGAAAAAGAAGGCGACAGATGAGAAATATTCGAAAAATGGAAGGATTTTAAACGAGGACACGAGCCTGGCTTGTGTCCTCATTTAAACATGCGCTGTGAGGAATCTTAGGGATTCTGTTTTTTCAGCATGGACATTACCATTTGAATCGTCCGGTCAATCTGTTCCTTTTCTTTCTGCGTTTTCCCCTCTTTTATCAATTCTAGAATCAATGAAATTTCATCAGGGGAAAACCGGATTCCTTTTTTATTTGCGTTTGTGATAAGTGTCATCAAAACAGGGGCGAGTGCACGACCGGATTTTCCGGACGTCTTGGGCGGCAGCTGTCTTGATCAACTCTACCTTTATCGGATCCATATTTTTTAGCATAGGGTCATTTAACCAATCAATCATGTTCTTGTTCTCCTTCTTTGTTTTGGGTTTCGTTTTGAGGTTCTGTTTCAGTTTCGCTTTGGGTTTCTTGTGAAGACATTGTGTTGTACATATCAAACATAGCCTGCTGTTCTGGCGCAAGCATATTTTTCATCATGGCCATCGGATCAAAGTCCGGGTCTGTGTTCCCATCAGAATCTGCAGTTTCATTCATATTTTGAAACACCTCCATCATATCCATCATATTCATGAGCATGTCAAATGTTTCTCCAAACTGTGCAGGAATATAAGGTCGGATTTCCTGAATGATATGAAAAGGAGAGAATGTTTTCTTTTTAAAATCCTGTGAGTAGACATCGCTGTGAAAGCGTTGAAAAAAATCTATGGTGTGCTGCAGTTCCAAAAATTTTGTGTATACAGCTAGAAAGCGTTGGTTTTCCGGAGGGGTATATGGAATCAGCAGCTTCAGGATTTGCAGACTTTGTGTGGAAATCAGTTGATCAAAAGGGGTCATTTTTTCAAAATCATGATCTTCCATAGTCACTCCTAAATCTAACGTTGTAAATATATATGAGGAGAAGGGCGAAATTATGAAATGAACATATAATATAACATAGAATAACTGGAGGTATAGGCAAATGAAACATAAGCTCATTATAGATGGAAATGCAGTTTATGAACTGGATTTGAAATGTGCAGCAAAAAAGCAGGAAAAAAACTGTGAAAACAAACAAGGACAAAATAGGGAGACGAAAAATAAATTCCGGCCGGTTTAAACCAGCCGGAATTTTTGGAAGGATTAGCAGCAGCCATCTCCGAATCCATTGCCACAGCCACAACCGTTGTTGGATCCGCTTCCAAATCCGCCACAGCAGAATAACAGAAGGATAATCCAGATACAGCTGTCTCCACAGCCGTTGTTGTTGCCGCTAAATCCGTTGCCGCATCCGCCGCAGCAGAATAAAAGTAAAATAATCCATAAGCAGGAATTGTTTCCAAATCCAGATCTTTCGTTTCTTTCACAGCCACATCCACAGTTTGTTGCACTTAAATCACTCATAATTGAGCCTCCATATAATTTGTTTACACTTCATAATATGTAGCAGGGCTTATTTATGTTTCCTGAAAAAAGAAAATATTTAGAGGGGAAAGAAAACGAACAAAAAAAGGACTGTTTCATATTTTAAATTAAAAAGGAAACAGATCCTTATGAAACGGGTAAAGCAAATCGTTCAATATTGGTGTGATGATGTTATAAAGGGAAAATATCTTGGGAAAGGGGTGGTGGCAGTAGTGCTGGATACAGGGATTGCTCCCCATCCGGATTTTCAGAATAAAGTGCTGGCATTTCGAGATTTTGTAAATGGACAGGAAGTCATCTATGATGACAATGGTCATGGGACGCATGTGTGCGGAGTCCTGGCTGGGAATGGAAATTCCTCTGAGGGAATATACGGGGGAATTGCTCCGGAGTGTGATTTGATCGTCTTAAAGGTATTAGATCAAAAAGGAAATGGTAATGTGACGGAAGTGATGAAGGCGTTTCGATGGCTCTTAGAAAATCAAAAAAGATATCATATACGTATTGTAAATATTTCTGTGGGAATGCTGCCGCAATCAGACGAGAGAGAAGAAGAAAGATTAATCAATGGCGTGGAGGCGCTTTGGGATGCGGGGTTGGTTGTCGTGGCTGCTGCGGGAAACTTAGGACCGAAGGAGGGGACGATTACAACACCGGGGGACAGCAAAAAGATTATCACGGTTGGATCTTCTGATGACCAGTATTATATAGACCAAAGGGGAAGCACGAAGAAACACTATTCCGGGAGAGGACCCACAAAAGAATGTGTATGTAAGCCGGATGTTGTAGCGCCAGGCTCCTATATTCGCTCCTGCAATGCGAAATTTGCGAGGCAGAGAGGACAGCCGTATGTGGTGAAAAGCGGCACATCGATGGCAACACCAATTGTATCCGGTGCGATTGCGGATTTATTGAGTAAATATCCGGAGATGTCCAATGTGGAAGTCAAGCTCAAACTTCGCGAGAGCAGCAGTGATATGGGGGCAGATTACAATCGTCAGGGGTGGGGGGCAACTAAATATAAAAAAACTTTTAGGAATAATTCCAGTTTTAAATTGACAGTAAAAACATTTTTTTATATAGATAGATAGAAATACTTAAAGAAAGTAAGCGAATAAAAAGACAGGTCGAGGAAGGTATCCGATATGAAACTATTAGAAGAAAGAATCAAAAGGATGGAATAATTAAAGGAAGGAAATGTTCTGAAAGTAGACAGCTTTTTGAACCATCAGATGGATATTGATTTGTTCAATGAGATGGGAAAAGAGTTTAAACGTCTGTTTGCAGACAAACCAATCAACAAAATTTTGACAATTGAGGCTTCGGGAATTGGGATTGCCTGTGTAGTAGCACAGCATTTTGGTGTTCCTGTTGTGTTTGCAAAAAAGACACAGAGCATCAATATTGACGGAGAAGTGTATTCTACAAAGATTGAATCGTTCACGCATAAAAAAGTATATGATGTCATCGTATCAAAAAAATACATTGGTCCGGAAGATCATATTTTAATCATTGATGATTTCCTTGCAAATGGGTGTGCAATGGAGGGGTTGATTGACCTGGTACAAAGTGCAGGAGCGACTGTTGAGGGAATTGGAATTGTGATTTGAAAAAAGGGACAGCAAAAAGGCGGGGATATGATTCGAAGCAAAGGGCTGCATTTGGAATCGCTTGCAATCATAGAAGATATGGATTGTGTAAATAAAACGATTACATTTCGTTAAAAAGTAAAGGTGTCAAGAAAAAAAGCTTGACACCTTATTTAAAATCGTTTATGATAGCAAAGGTGATGAAAATGAATGAGATTCTAGAACAGGCACTATTATATGATTTTTATGGTGAACTGCTTACCAGTCACCAAAAAGAAATATACGAGCAATTCGTATTGGAGGATTTATCTCTGAGTGAGATTGCGGAAGATGCAGGAATCAGCAGACAGGGTGTGCATGACCTGATTAAACGTTGCAACAAGACGTTGGAAGGTTATGAAGCAAAACTGCATTTGGTAGAAAAGTTCCTGTCAATCAAAGAAAAGGTTCACCGCATGAATGAGCTTTTGGAAAAGGAAGATGTGAGAAACAGCGGGGAAGACCAATTGATACAGGAAATCAGAAAGATTTCAGGAGAGATAATAGAGGAGTTATAATATGGCATTTGACAGTTTATCAGAAAAACTACAGAATGTATTCAAAAATCTTCGGAGCAAGGGACGTTTGACGGAGAATGATGTCAAGGCGGCGCTCAAAGAAGTGAAGATGGCTCTCTTAGAAGCAGATGTTAACTTTAAAGTAGTGAAAGGCTTTGTGAAGGATGTTCAGGAACGTGCAATAGGACAGGACGTTATGAATGGACTGAATCCGGGGCAGATGGTAATCAAGATCGTAAATGAAGAGTTGATCAAGCTGATGGGCTCTGAGACGACAGAGATTAAGCTGGAACCTGGACAGGCGACAACCGTGATTATGATGGCGGGTCTGCAAGGTGCCGGTAAGACGACAACAACTGCTAAGATTGCCGGAAAGTTAAAATTAAAAGGGAAAAAGCCATTGTTGGTAGCGTGTGATGTGTACAGACCGGCTGCGATCAAGCAGCTGCAGATTAACGGTGAGAAGCAGGGTGTGGAAGTATTCTCTATGGGAGAAAATCACAAACCGGCGAATATCGCCAAGGCAGCTTTGGAACATGCGGCGAAGAATGGTAACAATATAGTAATTTTAGATACGGCGGGTCGACTTCATATTGATGAAGATATGATGGCAGAGCTGCAGGAGATTAAAGAAACTGTGACGGTGCATCAGACGATTTTAGTTGTGGATGCCATGACCGGACAAGATGCGGTCAATGTGGCGAGCAGTTTCAATGAGAAAATCGGAATTGACGGTGTGATTGTTACAAAGCTAGATGGTGATACAAGAGGTGGTGCTGCACTTTCCATCAAAGCAGTTACCGGAAAACCGATTCTTTATGTTGGTATGGGTGAAAAGCTTTCCGATTTGGAACAGTTTTATCCAGATAGAATGGCTTCCCGTATATTGGGTATGGGAGATGTCTTGAGTCTGATCGAGAAGGTCGGAGAAGATATTGACGAAGAGAAAGCCAAAGAGATGTCGCAGAAGTTGAAAAAAGCACAGTTCGATTTTGAAGATTACCTTGAGAGTATGAAGCAAATGAAGAAGATGGGTGGCCTTGCGAACATCATGAGTATGATGCCGGGACTTGGCGGAGCTAAGATGAAAGACATTGATTCAGAAGAGAGTGAGAAAAGTGCGCAGATTGAGTCCATTATCTACTCGATGACGATCAAAGAACGCCGGAATCCGGATATTTAAATCCATCCAGAAAGCGCAGAATTGCGAAAGGCGCAGGGGTGGACATCAGTGAAGTGAACCGGCTCGTGAAGCAGTTTGAGCAGTCTAAGAAGATGATGAAACAGCTTCCGGGTATGATGGGTGGCATTGGTGGTAAAAAGGAAAGTTCAGACTCCTTTTAACACATAGATAAAAAGAAAAGAAAGTTAAAAGAAGAGGTGACTACAAATGGCAGTAAAAATTAGATTAAAAAAGAATGGGACAGAAAAAAGCTCCCTTTTTACAGAATCGTTGTTGCAGATGCAAGATCTCCAAGAGATGGTAAATTTATCGAAGAAATCGGTACTTACGATCCAAACCAGGAACCAAGCGTATTCAAAGTAGACGAAGAAGCAGCTAAAAAATGGTTAAACAACGGAGCTCAGCCAACAGAAATGGTTGGTAAGATTTTCAAAGCAGCTGGTATTGAAAAATAGGCTGTACCACGGAGGTGGGTGTAATGAAGGAATTAGTAGAAGTAATTACAAAAGCATTAGTAGATGATCCGGAAAGCGTTGTCGTTACGGAAAAAGTGGAAGGAAAAACTATTATCGTTGAAGTGCGTGTGGCAGATTCTGACATGGGAAAAGTAATCGGCAAGCAAGGAAGAATCGCGAAAGCAATTCGCTCCGTCGTAAAGGCAGCGGCTGCTAAAGAAGATAAAAAAGTAATCGTAGACATCGCGTAATTGCGGTGTCTATTTTATCATAAAACGTAGAGTGGAAAGGAGAATTTCATGGAGCAGTTATTGCAGGTGGGAGTGATTTCCTCCACACACGGTGTGCGTGGAGAAGTAAAAGTATTTCCGACAACTGACGATGTGAAACGATTTAAAAAGTTAAAAAAAGTAATTTTGGATACAGGAAAAGAACAATTGCCGTTGGAAATTGAAGGAGTTAAATTTTTTAAACAATTTGTAATCCTGAAATTCAGAGGGATTGATAATATAAATGATATTGAAAAATATAAAGGGAAGCGTCTTTTGGTTGACCGTGAACATGCAGTGAAATTAAAAAAAGATGAATATTTTATTGCTGATATGATTGGGATGGACGTATTCACGGAAGATGGAGAACTGTTTGGAGCGCTGAAGGATGTGATGGAAACAGGAGCAAATGATGTCTATATCATCGAGATGTCAGATGGCAAAGAAGTTCTTGTCCCTGCAATCAAGCAGTGTATTTTAGATGTAGATATTGAGAATAGAAAGATGGTAATTCATTTACTGGAAGGGCTGGTATAGAGGATGCATTTTCATATATTAACATTATTTCCGGATATGGTGATGAACGGATTGAGCACGAGTATTATCGGGAGAGCAATGGCAAATGAGCTTTTGACGATTGAAGCAGTGAACATCCGAGATTTTTGCAGAAAACAAACATAATCGTGTGGACGATTACACATACGGTGGAGGAGCGGGAATGCTTATGCAGGCAGGACCTGTCTACGGCGCTTATCGGTCAGTGGCAGAAAAGGCAAAGAGTAAGCCCAGAGTGATTTATCTTTCACCACAGGGACAGACATTTTCGCAGAGTATGGCGGAAGAATTCGCGCAAGAAGAAGAGCTTATCTTTTTGTGTGGACATTATGAGGGGATTGATGAACGCGTTCTGGAAGAAATAGTAACAGACTATGTATCAATCGGGGACTATGTGCTGACAGGAGGGGAACTTCCGGCGATGGTAATGATCGATGCGGTATCACGATTGATTCCCGGGGTGCTCCATAATGATACATCTGCGGAATTTGAAAGCTTTCAGGACAATCTGTTGGAATATCCGCAGTATACAAGACCAGAAGAATGGCATGGAAAGAAAGTGCCGGAGATTCTGCTTTCCGGACATCATGCAAATATTGAGAAGTGGAGAAGAGAACAATCTGTGATTCGTACAGCGGAAAGAAGGCCTGATTTGTTAGAAAAAGCAGATTTGACACAAAAAGAAAAGAATTAGTAAAAACACTTGTCAAGGAAAACTAAGTATGGTAGAATAAAGAGCGTTGTGAGAAGAAAGAGATGGTCCTCTGATACAGAATATGTATTAAGAACGTCCAAATTATAAGGAGGTCACACAAGATGAACGATATTATTAAAAAATTGAAGCTGAACAATTAAAAGCTGAAGTACCAGAATTTAACGTTGGTGATACTGTAAAAGTTTACGGTAAAATCAAAGAAGGAAACCGTGAAAGAATTCAGGTTTTCGAAGGTACAGTGCTTAAGAAACAAGGTGGAAGCACAAGAGCAACATTTACAGTTAGAAAGAATTCTAACGGAGTTGGTGTTGAAAAGACTTGGCCATTACACTCACCAAACGTAGAAAAAGTAGAAGTTGTTCGTAAAGGTAAAGTAAGAAGAGCAAAACTGAACTACTTAAGAGGACGCGTTGGTAAGAGAGCTAAAGTAAAAGAATTAGTAAAATAGTAAATGTGAGGAAGGGACAAGTACATACTGTATATTGTCCCTTTTGTGTTATTAGGGAGAATAGATGGGTCGTTTAAAATTTGGAAAAGAAAAGAAGAGAGTGAATTTTGATCTGCTTCGTGTAGTGGGAATATGGACTTTTCAGATTGCAGTTGTATGTCTGATCGCCTTTGTATTTGTGTGGTATTTTGGACAGAGAGTGAGTACGATCGGAGATTCTATGAAACCGGTATTAGAAAATGGAGATATCACACTCATCAATCGGATTATATATAATGCAAGCAGTCCGAAACGAGGGGACATTATTGCGTTTAAACCGAATGGAAATGAAAATTCGCATTATTATATCAAGCGAATCATTGGGCTTCCGGGGGAGACGGTAGAGATTAAGGACGGAGAGATTCTGATTAACGGAGAAAAGATTGAGGAAGACTATAAGACGACGAAAATCGATGATCCGGGAATTGTAGAAGAGCCAATTACATTGGGCGGTGATGAATTTTTTGTTTTGGGAGATGACAGACAGAATAGTGAAGATAGCCGTATGGCGGATATTGGCAATGTGAAAAGAACAGAGATTGAAGGAAAAGTGTGGTTTGTAATAGCGCCAAAGGATCACTTTGGTTTTGTGAAATAGAGGAGGATAATATGCATTTTCAGTGGTATCCGGGTCATATGACTAAAGCAAAGCGTATGATGCAGGAAAATATAAAGCTGATCGATCTTGTGATTGAACTTGTGGATGCAAGAGTGCCGATCAGCAGCAGAAATCCAGATATTGATGAATTGGGAAAAAATAAGGCAAGATTAATTTTGCTGAATAAATCGGATCTGGCAGAAGATAAACAGAATGACGCATGGGCAGAATACTTTAAGAAAAAGGGATTTGCAGTTGTAAAAGTAAATTCTAAGAAGGGCGGTGGAATCAAATCCATTCAGGGAGTGATTCAGGAAGCCTGTAAAGAAAAGATGGAAAGAGACCGAAAACGCGGTATCTTGAACCGTCCGGTGCGCGCCATGGTTGTTGGAATTCCGAACGTAGGAAAGTCTACATTTATCAACTCGTTGGCGGGGAAGGCGTGTGCAAAGACTGGAAATAAACCGGGAGTTACAAAAGGGAAACAGTGGATCCGTTTGAATAAGAATGTAGAATTATTGGATACACCTGGAATTTTGTGGCCGAAATTTGAAGATCAGACAGTAGGACTGCGACTTGCATTTATCGGCTCTATTAAAGATGAGATTTTAAATACCGAGGAGTTGGCAGCAGAACTGATTCAGTTTATGAAAAAGCATTATGCGGGTGTTTTTGGCAGGAAAAATATGACTATTACCGAGGTCGAAGATCCGTATGCATGTCTGACTGATATTGCGAAAAACAGACATTGCCTGTTGAGGGGAAGCGAGCTGGACACGAATAAAGCAGCAATGCTTTTGATTGATGATTTCAGAAACGGAAGACTGGGAAAGATTACACTGGAATTTCCGGAAGATTATGAATAGGACAGTCAGAAAAGAGGAGTATTAGATGGAAGAACCAAAGGGAATCTTAAAAGAATTATTAGGTTGGATTGTGTATATCGCGGTTATTATCGGGTTGACATGGCTGATTATAACGTTTGTAGGGCAGCGTACACGAGTAAGCGGGCACTCTATGGAGGCAACTTTACATGATGGGGATAATCTCATTGTGGATAAGCTGTCTTACCGTTTCCGGGATCCGAAGCGATTTGAAATTATTGTATTCCCATATAGACATAAAGAAAATACATATTATATCAAGAGAATCATAGGGCTTCCGGGAGAAACAGTTCAGGTGAAGGACGGATATGTTTATATTGACGGAGAGAAGCTGGATGAAAATTATGGGCTGGAAGTGATGGAAGATGCCGGGATTGCGGCAGAGCCGATTGAACTTGGTGAGGATGAATATTTTGTGCTTGGCGATAACAGAAATCATAGCTCAGACAGCCGTGATCCAAGCGTTGGAATTCTTCACATAGATGAGTTGATTGGAAGGGCATGGATTCGGATCTGGCCATTAGACAGTATTGGGGTGATTCCTCATGAATAAAAAAAATTAGTGAAATCAAAGCAGAATTTGAAGCTACAGATAAAGTGATGCTGAACGAGTTGTATGCAAAATATGAGAAGGATGAGCGTACAGGAGTAGTCAATCTGATTCAAAAATATAAAAAACAGGAACAAAAACTTTGTATGGAGCGAGAACGAATTGAGAATATGCGTATTTACGAAAGAAAATACGCACATTTTTCATATATATGCGGCATTGACGAAGTGGGGAGAGAACCGCTTGCGGGACCGGTGGTTGCCGGTGCGGTGATTTTGCCGAAAGATTGTGAGATTCTTTATCTGAATGACTCGAAAAAGCTTTCGGAAAAGAGACGAGAAGAGTTGTATGATGAGATTATGGAAAAAGCGATTGCGACAGGAATTGGCATTGTGAGTCCGGCACGAATTGATGAGATCAATATACTGCAGGCGACTTATGAGGCAATGCGTATAGCGATTCAACAATTAGAGACAGAGCCTGATCTGTTGTTGAATGATGCTGTGACGATTCCGGGAGTGACGATTGATCAGGTGCCAATTATCAAGGGTGATGCGAAAAGTGTTTCTATTGCAGCGGCAAGTATCATTGCAAAGGTTACAAGAGACCGTCTTATGGTTCAGTATGATGATGTGCTGCCTGGATATGGATTTGCGAGTAACAAAGGATATGGTTCTGCGGAACATATCACGGCGTTGAAAACGCTTGGAGCTACACCGATTCATAGAATGAGCTTTATTAAAAATTTTGTTTGAGACTGAAGTGTTAAGTTATAATAGAAGAGATATATAGTGGAAAATAGACGAAAAATAGGAACGAACTATGAGAGGCTTGCAGGAAAATATCTGGAAGCACACGGATATCAGATTATAGAATATAATTTCAAATGCAATGCAGGGGAAATTGACATCATTGCAAAAGATCAGGAGTATCTTGTCTTTTGTGAAGTGAAATACAGAAGGACGGCGAGAGCAGGTTACCCGATGGAAGCAGTATCACTGGCGAAGCGGCGAAGAATTTCAAAGTGTGCACAGTATTACGTTTATAAAAATCAGTGGCATGAGATGCCGTGCCGTTTTGATGTGGTAGGTATTTTGGGAACAGAAGTACAGCTTTTAAAGAATGCATTTGATTTTGTGGAGTGAAAGATAGAATATGAGTATAGGGTTTTCATATAAAAACGATGAAAAAATTTTTACGGAAAAAGTAGAAAATGGTGTTCCGTATTTGGAATACCCACTTCTGGCAGACACCGGATTGGTCCGTCATGGATTTTCGACAAGACTTGGGGGCGTCAGCGAAGGTGTTTGCAGTACGATGAATTTAAGCTTTTCAAGAGGGGATGACGAGTCGGCTGTCCGGGAAAACTATCGGAGGATGGCAAATGCAATCGGTGTAGAGGATGATAGTTTTGTGTTTTCCATGCAGACACACACGACAAATATTCGCGTTGTCACGTCAAAAGACAAGGGAAAAGGCTTGACTACACCGCTTGACTATTCGGATGTGGATGGTCTTGTGACAGATGAACCGGGACTTTGTCTGACAACATTCTATGCGGATTGTGTCCCTTTGTTTTTCTTGGATCCGGTGAAAAAAAGTGATCGGTCTAAGTCATTCCGGTTGGAGAGGAACTGTCGGGAAAATAGGGAAAAAGACAGTGGAAGTGATGCGAAGCGAATATGGATGTCATCCAGAAGATATCTTGGCGGCAATCGGACCGTCTATCTGTCAGACGTGTTATGAAGTAAGCGAGGACGTCATTGATGCGTTTAGACAAAATTTTCACCAGCAGTACTGGGAGAAACTGTTTTATAGGAAAACAAATGGCAAATATCAACTGAATCTTTGGAAAGCAAATGAGTTGATATTGGAGGAAGCTGGGATTTTGAAAACACATTTGGCTGTGACGAACTTGTGCACGTGCTGCAACCATGAACTGTTGTTTTCACATCGGGCATCCAATGGAAAGAGGGGAAATTTAGCAGCATTTTTGGCATTGAAATAGGAGGTATATATGATATTACTGGCAGATACAGTAGGAGATGGGGCAGTTACAAAAGAAGTGACGGAAGCTACATCGGAGGCAGTACAAGAAGTCGGAAAGTTTGCGGAATATGTGAATGATAATATTCCGGAACTGATTGGTTTTGGAGTGCGCGTGCTTCTTGCGCTGGTTGTATTTTTTATTGGAACAAAAATTATCAAGCTGCTTCGGAAGATTGTCAGACGCTCTTTACAAAAATCAACGGTAGACAAAGGAGTAGAGCAGTTTGTCGATTCGATGTTAAAGTTTGTATTGTATATTATTTTGATTTTTTCAATTGGAAGTAATTTTGGCATCGACACGACATCGGTAGCGGCATTGCTGGCATCCGGAGGTGTGGCAATTGGTCTTGCTCTGCAAGGCGCACTATCGGGAACTTTGCGAGGCGGTATTTTGATTTTGATTTTGAAACCATTTGTAGTGGGAGATTATATTATTGAAGACACGAATAAGTGTGAAGGTACTGTAAAAAGAAATCCAAAATTTTTTATACAAAAACTTTCCACTGTTTGACAACAAAGACTATTGTAATTCCGAATGGTGCATTGGCAAATAACAGTCTTACCAATGTGACTGCAAAGAATGAGCGGAGAATGGATCTTTTGATAGACATATCCTACGAAGCAGATCTAGAAAGGCAAAACAGTTGATTGAGCAGATCCTAATGGAAGAGGAAGCGGTATTAAAAGAGGAAGAAGTGTTAGTGTTTGTAGATAGTCTTGGGGCAAGTTCTGTAGTGATTGGAACAAGATCATGGGTGAAGACGGAGGAGTATTGGCCGACGAGATGGAGGCTGCTAGAAAGAATTAAGCTGACAATGGACGAAAATGGTATTGAAATACCTTATCAGCAGATGACTGTGCATTTACCGAAAGAAGAGGCTAAACAGTAAATTTTTGAAAAAAGTGTTGCATATTTTTGAAAATGCGATATAATAAAGCTTGTGATTTGTTTTAATCACTTGCTGAAATAGCTCAGTTGGTAGAGCACTTCACTCGTAATGAAGGGGTCGTCGGTTCAAGTCCGATTTTCAGCTGACTAGATTAGAAGTACCGTAACTTCAAGGGAAATCAGTATTTCCAAGAGGGTGCGGTACTTTTTTGTTTAAATGTTTACATGAATGGAGAAGGAGGCAAACAATATGAGTCGAAAAATGCTTTTTTTTGACATTGACGGAACACTTGTGGCAGAGGGAACACATTACCTTCCACAAAGTGCGGTGAATGCAATTCGCAAGGCAAGAGAAAATGGGCATTTGGTGTTTATCAATACGGGACGAACGAGATTTAGTATTGATGATTTTTTAGAAGAGATAGGTTTTGATGGTTATGTCTGTGGATGCGGAACGGCAATTTATGTTGGAGAAAAGACGATTTTTAAAAATACACTTACAAAAGAATATTGTAGGGAAATTATTAAGATGTTAAGAACATGCAATATCACAGCGGTGTTTGAGGAGGAAAATCGTGTGTTCTTTGATGAAGAGCTTCCAGATCATAAAATTCTTCATGATTTAAGAGCAAGGTTCGGTACGAAAGCATTTGATATTCCAAAGTCGCTGGAAGATGGAGAAATTTTATTTGATAAATTTGTAGTATGGGTGAATACAGTGAGTGACTATAAGATGTTCTACAACTATATTTCAGAGAAATTTGATTGTATAGACAGAGGCGCTGGAATGTATGAGATTGTTCCAAAGGGGATTTCGAAAGCGTCCGGTATTCAGATGCTTATGGATTATTATGGAATTTTGCTGGAAGATTGCTATGCGTTTGGAGACAGCACGAACGATCTTCAGATGCTTCAGTTTGTACCAAACAGTGTTGCGATGGGGAATAGCATGAAAGAGATTTTTCCATATTGTGCGTACCGGACTGCAGATTTGGAAGATGACGGGATCGAAAAGGCATTAAGACATTATGGAATTATTTAAAAAATAAGATGAAAAAACAGAGTGCAAGAAGTTGCAGAAATACTTCTTGCACTCTATTTTGATAGTTAGAACTTTTTTAAATACCATTTTTCCAACAGATTAATCAAAGCATACAGCCCCATAGCCATAATACACAAAAGTACAATTGACATGAGTAGCCAGTCTAGCTTAAAGACCTGACTGGAGTAGATAATCAGGTATCCGAGACCATTTCTTGCCGCCAGAAATTCTCCGATAATGACACCCACAAGACATAGACCGATATTGACTTTCATATTGCTGATGATAGCGGGAATGGAGCTTGGCAGTACTACTTTCATCAGTGCATGGAATCTGTTCCCGTGGAGCGTGTAGATCAGTTTGATTTTTTCTTTGTCAGCGTTGATAAATGTTGTGTATAGGTTCAGGATGCTTCCAAAAATTGCGACAGACATGCCGGCGACAATGATTGTAGTGCGAGTTGCACCAAGCCACACAATTAAAAGTGGTGCAAGCGCAGATTTTGGCAGACTGTTTAAAACGACAAGAAACGGTTCTAATATTTCGGAGAGTTTTGGACTGAACCATAAAAGAATTGTCACAAGAAGACTGCACAAAATGACGAGAAAAAAGCTGACAAGTGTCTCGTAAAGTGTGACTGTGATGTGCAGAAAAATACTTTTATCACAGACCATAGACCAAAAACAGGCTGCCACTTTTGAAGGACTGCTGAAAATAAAGGAATCAATAAATCCTTTTGAGGCAGTGAATTCCCAAATTCCCAAAAACAAGATGAGAATGAGAAAACGGGAACTGTGAACAATGCGCTTATGCTGTCTCTTTTTTTTGCAGAAAATTTTGTTGGGAGACAGAAGTCTCACTCATTGCGGTTCAACTCCTTCCAAATGAGATTAAAATAGGTTTTGAATTCGGGTGCATTTCGTCTGTGGAGCGGCGTGTCTTCTTCGAGAGAGAAGGACAAAGGGATTGTCTGTTGTACGGTGGCAGGTCTTTCGGAGAGAACGATTACCCGGTCTCCCAGGCTGATTGCCTCGGAAAGATCATGTGTGACGAGGATGGCTGTTTTTTGTTCTTTTTTGATAATCTGTCCAATGTCATCTCCTACAGTGAGCCGAGTCTGATAATCAAGAGCTGAGAAGGGCTCATCTAATAGAAGAAGATCCGGTTCCAACACGAGAGTACGGATTAAAGCAGCGCGCTGTCTCATGCCTCCGGACAGTTCAGATGGTCTTGCGTTTGCGAAAGATTCCAGACCATATTGTTCCAACAACTGATGTGCTTTTCTGCGTGTGCGGGCGGTGAGCATATGCTGGATTTCTAAACCTAGAATGACATTGTTATAAATCGTTCGCCATTCAAACAGATGATCTCTTTGTAACATGTATCCAATATTTGTAGTGCTTTCTTTTAATTGTTTTCCATTGATTAGTATTGTTCCGCTTTCCGGAACGAGCAATCCTGCAATGAGTGACAGCAACGTGGATTTTCCACAGCCTGAAGGACCGACAATGCTTATGAATTCCCCCTTTTTCAGGAAGAAAGAAAGGTCTTTTAGTGCAGGTGTTTCTCCTTCTGTATTATGATAAGAATGACTGATGTTTTTCAGTTCAAGAACATGTTCCATAATGCGCCTCCATTTCATATATATCTATTTTATGTGAAAAGGGGAAAAGGGTGCTTGCTAGAAGTAAGAGAAAATAGTATAATCAAGCCTGTGAGGTTACGTGGAAAAGGTGAAAAAGATGAATTATCAAAAAGAACTGGAAAAGCTGATTGTAAAGCTTGAAAAAGAAGAAAAAGTGCCGAGGCTTTTGCTGCACAGCTGCTGTGCACCATGTAGCAGTTATGTCTTAGAGTATTTGAGCAATTATTTTGACATTACTGTTTTCTATTATAATCCTAATATTTTTCCGGAAAGTGAATATACAAAAAGGATTTTAGAACAGCAGATGCTGATCGGAGAGATGAAAGGAAAGCATCCAATCTCTTTTGTTGCGGGCAATTATGACAGGGAGAAGTTTTATGAGCTCGCAAAAGGCTTGGAACACTTGAAAGAAGGCGGAGAGCGGTGTTTTAAGTGCTATGCGCTCCGATTGGAAGAGACAGCGAGAATGGCAAAGGAAGCGGAATTTGATTACTTTACGACGACGCTTACAATCAGTCCAATGAAAAATGCGGAAAAGCTGAATACGATTGGCGCAAAATAGGTGAAAAATATGGCGTGAAGTATTTACAGTCAGATTTTAAAAAGAAGAATGGATACAAACGTTCCATTGAGCTTTCCAATGAATTTGGACTTTACAGACAAGATTACTGTGGGTGCGAGTTTTCTGTCAGAGACAGGAAACAAGAAAGCACCGGAATCAAGAAAAAATGAAACGAAAGAAGGGGACAATATGGCACAGTTATGGGGCGGTCGTTTTACAAAGGAGACGGATCAGCTGGTTTACAATTTCAATGCATCGATTTCGTTTGATCAGAAATTCTATGCACAGGATATGAGAGGAAGTATTGCGCATGTGAAGATGCTCGCAAAACAAGGGATTTTGACCGAGGATGAGCGAGATCAGATCATTGCGGGAATCGAAGGGATTTTGAGTGATGTGGAACGAGGCGTACTTGAAATTTCGGATAAATATGAGGATATTCACAGCTTTGTGGAGGCAACACTTATTGATCGTATTGGAGAACCGGGCAAGAAACTGCATACAGGAAGAAGCCGGAATGATCAGGTTGCACTGGATATGAAACTGTACACAAGGGATGAGATTCAGGTGTTGGATGGACTTTTAAAAGAATTACTGGAAGTTCTTCTTCATATCATGGAAGAAAACACCGAGACATTTATGCCGGGATTCACACATCTTCAAAAAGCACAGCCGATTACACTTGCGCATCATATGGGGGCATATTTTGAGATGTTCCGACGTGATCGTTCCAAACTATACGATATTTACCAAAGGATGAATTATTGTCCGCTTGGTTCGGGAGCACTCGCCGGAACGACATACCCTCTTGACAGAGAGTATACTGCCGAACTTTTGGGATTTGCCGGACCTACATTGAACAGCATGGATTCTGTTGCGGACAGAGATTATGTAATTGAGCTGATGTCAGCATTGTCTACGATCATGATGCATTTGAGCCGTTTTTCGGAAGAGGTGATTATTTGGAATTCGAACGAATATCAGTTTGTGGATATTGATGATGCCTACAGTACGGGAAGCAGCATTATGCCACAGAAAAAGAATCCGGATATCGCAGAATTGGTTCGAGGAAAGACAGGACGTGTCTATGGGGCATTAATGTCGATTTTGACAACGATGAAAGGAATTCCGCTTGCTTATAATAAAGATATGCAGGAAGATAAAGAGTTGGCATTTGATGCGATTGACACAGCAAAAGGATGCCTTGCATTGTTTACAGGGATGCTTCGAACGATGAAATTCCGCAAGGAGAATATGGAAAACAGTGCAAAGAATGGGTTTACCAATGCGACAGATGCAGCGGACTATCTGGTAAATCATGGTGTTGCATTCCGCGATGCACACGGAATTGTAGGACAGCTTGTGCTGTACTGCCTGGAAAAGGATATCGCGTTGGATGACATGACACTAGAAGAATTTAAGGCGATTTCACCGGTTTTTGAGGCGGATATCTATGAGGCAATCAGCATGGAGACATGCGTCAATAAACGTATGACGATTGGCGCGCCTGGAAAAGAAGCGATGGAAAAGGTAATTGCCATCTATGCAAAATATTTGCAGGAATGCGAAAAAACACTTGCATAATCAATTAAAATGCGATAGTATATTTCGAGTAAACACATTTGTTTGCGTGAGAAAGACTTTTGGAAATGAGGAGATAATTATGGAACAGAAATTGAGAGTTGGAATTTTAGGAGCAACAGGTATGGTTGGACAACGTTTTATTTCTCTGTTGGAAAATCATCCGTGGTATGAAGTCGTGACAGTGGCAGCGAGCCCGAGATCAGCAGGAAAGACTTACGAAGAAGCGGTTGGGGATCGTTGGAAAATGAAGACACCAATGCCGGAGGCAGTGAAAAAATTAGTTGTTGCCAATGTAAATGAAGTAGAGAAAGTGGCTGCAGATGTTGACTTTGTGTTCAGTGCGGTGGATATGACAAAAGAAGAGATCAAAGCGATTGAAGATGCATATGCAAAGACAGAGACACCGGTTGTTTCAAACAATAGTGCGCACCGTTGGACAAAGGATGTGCCGATGGTAGTTCCAGAGATTAATCCAGAACATTTTGAAGTAATAGAAGCTCAGAAAAAACGTCTTGGAACAGAAAGAGGATTTGTGGCGGTAAAACCAAACTGTTCGATTCAAAGCTATGCTCCGGTTCTGACAGCATGGAAAGAATTTGAGCCGACAGAAGTAGTGGCAACTACATATCAGGCAATCTCAGGGGCAGGAAAGACATTCAAAGACTGGCCAGAGATGGTAGAAAATATTATTCCGTTTATCGGTGGTGAAGAAGAAAAAAGTGAACAAGAACCACTTCGTATCTGGGGAAAAGTAGTTGATGGAGAGATTGTAAAAGCGGATGGACCGGTAATTACAACTCAGTGTATCCGCGTACCGGTTTTGGACGGACATACAGCAGCTGTATTTGTGAGATTTGCAAAGAAGCCAACGAAAGAGCAGCTGATTGAAAAGCTTGTGAACTTTAAGGGACTGCCGCAGGAATTGGAGCTTCCAAGTGCGCCGAAGCAGTTTATTCAATACTTAGAGGAAGATAATCGTCCACAGGTACAATTGGATGTCAATTTTGAAAATGGTATGGGAATTTCGGTAGGACGTTTGAGAGAAGACAGTGTATAACGATTTAATTTGTCGGACTTTCTCATAACACAGTACGTGGCGCAGCAGGTGGTGCAATCCTCTGTGCAGAGACACTGACTGCAAAGGATATATCAAAGCAAAATCAAATAAAAATAACA
>ENA-OQBV01000385-OQBV01000385.1-human-gut-metagenome-genome-assembly--contig:-NODE-385-length-25114-cov-3.506383_pt1 | contig 25114 bp, 28 predicted proteins | sample MGYA00242750_ERZ504559 | MGnify/ENA primary metagenome ERZ504559 (study PRJEB26092, sample SAMD00036230) | human gut metagenome | host: Homo sapiens | study: EMG produced TPA metagenomics assembly of... | reverse complement strand
CGTGTCCGGCGGCTCCCTGAACGTGTTTGGGTGTGGAAATGAACGGTGTCAGGCAACGTCAATTCAAACCCAAGCGTGCTGATATTGGTTTTCGTGTTCCAAGATCCGGGTAGTTCATTCAATCCGCTGATGACCATCGCGGAGAATGTGGCAGAACCGCTGATCGTGCATAAAAAGTACTCGTCTGTGTCGGAAGCGAGCGACTATGTGGGAGATCTGCTCGAAATGGTGCAGTTGCCGCGTGCATATATGAACCGGTTCCCGCATGAGCTTTCCGGCGGTCAGCGTCAGCGTGCCTCCTTGGCACGAGCGCTGGCGCTTAAGCCGAGCCTGCTGATCGCCGACGAGCCGACTTCTGCATTGGATGTGTCGGTACAGGCGAAGGTGTTGGAGCTGTTCAAGAAACTGCAGGCGGAAATAGGTTTCGCATGCTTGTTCATCACCCATGATCTTGCCGTGGTCGATATGCTGGCCGATCGCATTATGGTGATGCATAAGGGCGAGATTGTGGAACATGGTGATGCCGATCAGGTTATGAATAACCCGCAGAATCCCTACACGCAGAAGTTGTTGGCATCGCTGCCGGTGCCTGATCCGCGTGAACAGCGAAAACATCGCGCCCAGCTGCACGAGTTGCTCGCCAAAGGAATTTGATTCCGAAGTGAGTTTCGTGGCTTCCTGACATACACAAGAGCTGGTGTGACGGTTCATGATCGTCACACCAGCTCCTAGTTTATATATTCAATTGTGACTGTATTCAGCGAATCGCACCGTTGAAGGAGAATTGCGCGTGTGCGTCGCCGTTCGCCTTGTTCTTGAGGTACTCACGCACGTAGCCCATGCGTTCCACTGTGGTGTCGGCCAGGGGCTGAGGCAGGTCATTAGGGGAGAACCAACCCACGTTGAGGCTTTCCTCGTCACCTACGAACGGTTCGGCATTACCATTCGGATCGGGCTTGCACACGAACAGGTGATCCATATACATGGTGTTGTCGCCGTTCGCATACGTAAGCACCTTGCGGGAAGACTTCACCGACACCAAATCGGTGACGATAACATCCACGCCAGTCTCTTCCTTGACCTCACGCGCCACCGTGTCGGCAGGTTCCTCGCTAGGCTCATTAATGCCATACACCATGGCCCACTCGCCGGTATCGGAACGCCTGCCAAGCAGCACACGACCTTGCTCGTCTTCAACATAGCCGGAGACGCCCATCAGCCACAGGAGATCGTGACCGACTTTCTTGCGTAACTCGAGAATGAATTCAGGCGTTGGCATATCAGGCCTTTGCACCTTCGGCAGCCATGCTGGCCATCCACTCTTCGACCTCATCGATCTGCTTTGGAATGCCGGCGGAAATCCATTCCGGACCATCCTCAGTCATCAGTACATCATCCTCAACGCGAATGCCGATGCCGCGATACTCCGGCGGAATCAACAGATCATCCTCACGGAAATACAGACCCGGCTCAATCGTGAAAATCATGCCAGGACGAATCGCAGCACCCTGATACGACTCATAACGTGCCTGAGCGCAATCATGCACATCCAAACCAAGATGATGGGCCACACCACAGGCGAGCCAACGGCGATGCTGCTGTCCTTCCGGAGAAAGCGACTCCTCGACATCGACCGGAAGAATGCCCCAATCATGCAGACGCTCGGCGATCACACGCATGCACGCATGATGAATGTCGGAATACGTGGCACCCGGCTTGGCAGCTTCAAAACCAGCCTGCTGGGAGTCCAAAACCGCCTGATACAGCTTTTTCTGGAAATCAGTGAACTTCCCGTTGGTCGGGAACGTGCGCGTGATATCGGCCGTATACAAGCTATTGACTTCCACACCGGCATCAATCAGCAGCAGATCGCCGGACTCCACGGTACCGGTGTTACGCATCCAATGCAGAATCGGCGCATGAGCGCCGGAAGCGATGATCGTATCGTAGCCGACCTCATTGCCTTCCTCACGGGAAATGGCATTGAACGCGCCTTCCAGCATACGTTCCGAACGAGGCTTGTCGAGCGACGACGGCAGCTTGCGCAGAATATTGTCGAAACCATGCTTGGTTGCGGCAACGGCCTTGCGCATTTCACGAATCTCATATTCGTCCTTGCACATGCGAGCCTCGGCGGCAAACTCATGAAGCTTGTCATCGGCATGCGTATTGCCATCCGGATCGGCGAAACCGTTCGCCTCGCGAATATCCTCCACCATTTCGGTGATCTGCGGATCAGCCTCGCGAATCACACGCACACGCACGGCACCAGCTTCAGAACCGACATCCTTGCTCAGTGCGTCAGCCAACTGCGCAATGTCATTGGTCTCAATACCGGTCATTGCAGTCATCTCCTGCAAGCCGGCACGAGGTCCAACCCAATATTCGCCATAATGGGCATTCATGAAAAAGTCCTGCGTGTAATGGTTCGCACGCGGAGCCACAAACAATTCCGGCACATGCGTCTTGCCGGCCGCAGCCTCCGGAGAATCGGGATCAACCGGATTCAACACCAGCACGGCACCGGCTTCGTAGTCTTCACCCAAACCGGTGTAATACGAAAACGTCGTATCCGGACGGAACGCATAATCGCAGTCGTTGTTGCGCGCCTTCGGCTGACCGGCCGGGATCACAATACGCTCTCCGGGAAAAGCCTTACCCAGCGTGTCAAGACGAGCCTGAATGTAATGGGAAGATTCCAACGGTTCAATAGCCGGCTCATTATCATCCCAACCGGTGGTCATGAACTCCGTGAACGCCTCGGAACGCGGGCGCAGCGAACGATTGTTCACACGGTCGCTCATCGCCTGATCAGGGCCGGGAGCGCTGGACTGCTCCATGGCTTCATACTCCTTGTCTTTATCGGTAATGACTTCGTTCATCACATCTCCTGAATATGGTTGTCCATGCTTACGCAATTACCGCAAACCATCCTATAACTTTTTGCGCCGCGCAACGTTCATGCAAGCACATAGAATAAGGGAGATTGAGTGAGCAATCCCAAGGTAGGGGAGGAATCCGAAAGAATATGTCATTCGAACATCCGAATCGCAACAATGAAAGCATGATCGACGTCGAACGCGACATCATGAGCCGCCCATCAGAGCGCAATACCACCAATCTTGACCTGCAACGCATGAAGATGATCCTCGACATCATGGGACATCCCGAGCAGTCGTTCCGTGTGATTCACATCACCGGAACCAACGGCAAAGGATCTACCGCGCGCATGGCCGAGGCGATCTGCCGTGCCTACGGCATGCGAACCGGTTTATACACGTCACCGCATCTTGAACATGTCAACGAGCGCATCGCCATCGACGGCCAGCAGCTTTCCGACGACGATTTCGTTGATACCTGGGATCAAATCAAAGACCTTGTAGCCATGGTCGACATGAAGATGGAAGAACTCGACAAGCCAAAAATGAGCTTCTTCGAAGTGCTCACCGCCATGGCCATCTGGAAGTTCGCCGACGCTCCGGTCGATGTGGCCATCGTGGAGGTCGGTATGGGCGGCCGCTGGGATGCCACCAACGTGCTCGATGCCGATGCGGCCATTATCGGACCGATCGACATGGATCATATGGCATGGCTTGGCAATACCGTGGAACAGATCGCATCCGAAAAAGTCGGCATTATCAAGCCGGGCTGCACCGCGGTCATCGGGCGTCAACCGCATGAAGAGGCCGTCATGCCGATTATCGAGGAAGCGGCGAGGCAGAACCATGCCAATCTGGTGAGGGATGGCATCGAAGCGGAAGTTGTGACCCGCATTCCGGCAGTCGGCGGTCAGGTTGCGACCCTGCGTACGCCGAATGGCACGTACGCGGAAGTGCCGATCGCCAAATTCGGCGAGCATCAGGCCCATAACGCGCTCGCGGCCTTGTGCGCGGCGGAAGTGGTGATTCCCGTCAACGGTGCGCTTGACGGTGATCTTGTGGCTGAGGCGTTGAGCACGGTGAGGATTCCAGGCCGCATCGAGCAGATTCGTACATCGCCAACGATCATTCTGGATGGCGGGCATAATGTGAATGCGGCAGAATCGTTGCGTGCCGCGATTGAGGAAAATTACGATTTCCAGCAACTCGTCGGCGTGATCGCCATGATGGGAGACAAGCAGGTCGAAGAGTATTTGGGCGTGCTCGAACCATTGCTGAGCCATGTGGTTGTCACTGAAAACTCGTGGCGTGATCGTGTGATGCCCGCGGAAGACCTGAAAACGGTTGCTGAACGCGTGTTTGGTGCGGAAAGGGTTACGTGTGTTCCTGAACTGCCGGATGCCATTCAGGAGGCTGTTAATATGGTTGACGCCGATGATGAGCTTGGTGTTGGCTATGGTCACGGTGTGCTGATTTGCGGTAGCTTCACTACGGCTGGCGATGCGCGTCTCATGCTGGAAGAGAAGGTCAATCCCGATTTGAAGAAGCCGAAGTCGGAACGTGTCTTCCAGGAGGCTGTTGAGCCGGAACCGCGTAAGGATCAGGACGAGGCGGATCTCGATTTCGAATCCGACGCCAATCCTGATTTCGATATCAACGATTTCGGCAGTGTCGGTCCGGATCTTGCTGAAGATGAAGATGAAGATGAAGATGCTGATGCTCCCGAAGTTGAGCATGCGGATGCTGCATCTTCTGAAGATATGCGGTAATCGCATATATGCATGGCGATGATGGATCGTCGGTTGTTGCTGACGATCCATCGATCCAACGATCTGTGATGCAATGCAAAGGAGGATGCGGCGATATCGATTCGCTGCATCCTCCTTCGTACGATATTTCGCGCTATCCGTCGTGAGGCGTGATTATTACTTGCGCAGTTTGCGACGCAGCGACTGCAGCAGCGTGAGCGAACGATAGAATGCCTTCTTGATCGGTACGTCGCGACCCGCAGAAACCTGTACGATATTCTCGGAGAATTTCGTCTTGAATCCGTTCAGACTCTTCAATGAAGGCGCGAAATCGTTGCCGATGCCCATCAAATCAAGCACTGTGCAGCCCTGCTCTCCAAGCGTGCAGCATACAACGTAAATCAGTTTGTCGGGAACATGCTGGCGCATGATTTCCGTACGCATGCAGGCATAGTAATAGACCGCGTGATCGCCGTTGATGGTGACGATGGACCATGCCACGACCTTGCCGTCGATACGTGCCGCGAATACGCGCGCATGATCAGGACCAAGATTGCTGATCATATCGACATAGTCGCTCATCGGAGCGGGGGAGAATCCGTCACGGTTGGCGGTGTCAACCATGACCTCGTAGTATTCGGAAAAAATCAGCCATCGCCTGCGCGGTCTCATCGGCGCAAACGGCGGGGCTCTCCCTCAACGCCTTACGCACGTCGCGGCGGCCACGCTTCTTCATACGTGTAAGAATCGCCTCATCGCCACCGGTGATGTCCACATACACGGTCTCGTTGTAAGGAACGGTGGAAAGCACCGGGAACGAGCCCTCGAAATTCCACAAGTCGATACGCAGGAACACAACGTTTTTATCGCGTTTGCGTACGTCCTCAACAAGCAGGTCACGAACCTGTGCTTCCAGCTGCGCGGAAGGCTTGTCAAGCCAAGCAGGACCATGAACGGACCTCAAATAGTGGTAGCCATGGGTTTCGTAATCGATGAGTGCGATGAACGCGATTGGAGCGCCGTCCTGCTTCACCACATACACACCCCACGGCGTACGTCCGTCAATGGTGTTCTGGTATTTGGCCCATACCGCGGTCTGTTCGATGGGCAGGGTAAGACCCGCCTGCACAGCCTGCTGTTCCATGGTGGCTGCGTCGGTGAATTCAAGAGTGATCATGATTGTTGGATTGTTCCTTATGGTTGGTGATTACTCGATGATGGTTGGCTATTGCTGCAGATCAGGCAAGTCCAAAAATACGTTTCACAATATGGTCGTCGCCTTCGAAGGGAATATGCTTGCCGTGGTCTTTGAACCAGCGCTCGTTGCCTTTGCCGATGATAAGGATGATATGGAGGCGGTTGGGATTCTTGCGGTCAATTGCTACGGTCGACTCCACCGCTTTCGTACGGTCGAGAATGATCCTCGCATCCAGATCGGGATTGGTGACACTGTCGAGCATGTCTTGGCAGACGTGTTCCACAGGCTCGTCATCCGTGTCTTCGAAGGTGAGAATCAGATGGTTGATGCGATTCTGCGCGGCCCTGACGATTTCCGATCTGCGATCGTACGCTTTATTGCCCGCGGATCCAGTGACCAGCGTGACTTCAGGATCGTCCTTGCCGTAGCGTTGGTCGACATAGTCGAGCAACGCCGTTACGGAAGCGTAATTGTGCGCATAATCGACGATGGCGATGGTATTCGACTTCGTATCGTGGAAATGCTCCATACGACCGGCGATACGTACCGGCTCCATATTGTGCAGCGTTTCCTTCGCGGTGGTTTCATGGAAATCGAATCCAACGGCATGCGCAATGGCAATGGCTGCGGCGGCATTCGCATAATTGAAATCGCCATCCAATTGCAAGCTGAGCGATCCAATCTGTTCGCCTTCCACCGCAATGGCGAATCGGCTATGGTCGGCGGATTCCGGCCATGCGGTCACATCCGTGGCCGATGCTTCGCCAAGAGCGAACGCGGTGACGGGAATATCGGCGATTGCAGCATCCTGACGAATAAGATCGGCGTGTGCGCATGCCGTGCCGAGAACCAAGGAACGACAATTCTTTACGATCTGACGTTTGCAGTGGAAGTAATCCTCGAATGTCGGATGCTCGATGGGGCTGATATGGTCCGGGCTGATATTGAGGAATGCGGCGACGTCGAAAGTAAGTCCGAAAACACGATCGACTTTGTACGCCTGCGACGAAACCTCCATAACTAGGTATTCCATGCCGTTATCAGCGGCTTCGCGCATCATACGGAACGCATCCATGGACTCCGGGGTGGTCAAATCGGACTCGGCATAGGTATGTCCGTCAAGGCAATTGTCGACGGAGGAGAACAATGCGCATTTGCCGCCGGAGCAGCCGTTGAGCATGGCTTGCGTGAGGTAGGCGGTAGTGGTTTTTCCCTTGGTTCCGGTAATGCCGACGACTTTCAGTTGGTCCTGCGGGTACCCATAGAATGCCGCGGACAGCAGACTCATAGCTTTGCGCGCGTCATTCACGATGAGTCCCGGAGCTTTCGTCGCCGCGGAGAAATCGTTTTCCGCAACGTATGCGGCAAGACCGCGATCATCGATGCCATCGAGATATTCCGCTTTGAAACGGCCTTTGCAGCATAGGAGCGTGTTAGATACGACCTGCCTGGTGTCGTAGGTGATTGAACCGAATGGCTTGTCGAATCCGTTGACGGCCTGCGCGTCAAGCGTCCAGTCGTCTCCTTGGATGATTTCGCGCAGCAATCCATACTCACTGAGCAGACGTGCTGCTGATGCCAGAGTCAAAGCCATATTTCGTGTTCTCCCTGTTCTTCGGATACCGAACAGCCATTCTACCTTCAGCTATGTGCATGGCATGTGGAAGTCGATGTGATTACAATGAAGCTGTGACTGAAGTACGAACGGAAACCATGGCAAGCAGAAGGGCGCGTTTTGAAAAACTTGCCATGCCTGTGGTTGATGCGCTGTACCGGCAGGCGATGAAGCTGACCAACGATCCCGACGACGCCAAGATTTGGTGCAGGATACTTTCGAACGGGGGTTCAAGGCGTTCGACTCCTTTCAGGAGGGAACGAATTTCGCCGCATGGATGACGACCATCGAGCGCAACGCCTACTTCAACCAATACGCCAAAGCCAAGCGCAGACCGCAGCGAGCCAACGATTCCACCGGCGAATACGACGATTGGGACATCTATTCGGCTTCCGAGCATTCACCGGAAGAGCTTAAATCGGCGGAACAGGAATATTTGGACGCTTACGCGCCTGAAGAAATCATGGCGGCGCTCGCCAAGCTTTCGCCGGAACGCCGTCAGGTGTTCATCGATGCTGCTATCGACGGCAAATCATACCAGCAGGTAGCTGACGAACAGGGTGTGAAAATCGGTACGGTGATGAGCCGTCTCAATCGCGCGCGTACGCAGTTGAAACGAGAACTTGCCAACTATGCGAAGGAACGTGGCTATGCCACGGCAGGGAAGGGCAGAGCATGAGTGAATCGATCGAACGGCATATCACCACTGTCGCCGCCAGCGAGGACGGCACTGTGACACAGGTGACGCATACCAGCGTGCGCGTTAGCACCTCCAGTGATTGTTTCGACCCCGAACGTTGCTGCGACGAGCGTGAACGGGCATTGATCGCGGCCATGCGTGCGTATTTGCGTCCGCAGCATGCCCCGCAGAGTCTTATCGACCGCCTTGAGGCAACGCTCGACCATTGTTGTGGAGAGCGGTGAGCAAGCCGATGAGAGTATGAGAAAACCCCGCCGATCATAACGATTCAGCGGGGTTTTCGATGCTCTGTAGCGTTATTCACGCTGGCAGGGATCAGGCGTTTGGACGCTTGCCGTGATTGGCGGCCTTCTTACGACGATCCTTGCGCTTACGTCCGCGCATGCCCATGATTGGACTCCTTTACTTACGATTAATAAGCCTTCGGGATTATCGCACACGAGCGAGACGTTTGCCAAATCCGGTGTTCGATAGGTGGCCACTTAGACTTATCCGTCGGGTTTTTATATGACCGGAATCAGCCGGTTTAACCGACTGGATCACTCGATCACGCTCACTCGCATGTTTACTCGGCCATACCGAGGAACAGCGAGGTGCTGGTGGTTTCGCCCGGCTTGATCACGATCAGCTCGTTGCCTGTGTTGAACGCGTTGGCGTAGGCGGTCTGTGGCTCCACGGCAACGCCGGCAGGATGCTGGAATGCGGGGAACTTGGTACCGGTGCACACCTGGAACGAAGTGATGGTTTCATCGCCGCCAACACGGACCTTCTTGCCATCGGCGCGGGTGAACACTGCCGTGACGGAACCGTCTTCGGCATGCTCCAGATCGGTCCATGCATCGTCGAACGGCTGCTCGGTAAGTAGGGTGTCTTCGCGCAGGTCGTATTTGGTGCCGTCAACCGGCTCGGTGCCGGTCGGAATGAGGTTTTCATCTACGGTGACATGCGTGCGAGCCGGTAGCGTAAGGCTGCACTTGGCGTTGTGCTCGTCGATTTCGTCGCCATAGCCGTTGAGGCTGTTGGCAAGCCACGGGTGAATGGCCAAAGCCCACGGCGCGTTCGTGTCGCCGTTATTGTAGGCGCTGACGGTCAGATGCATGCCGTCGTCGGCGAGGCTGTACGTGGCGGTGACATATAGATCAAACGGGTAGCCGACCATGTTGGGGGAACGCCAGGCGAGGGTCACTGCGTCTTCGGCAAGCGAAATCAGCTTCCAGAACGAGCGGTATCCGTAGCCGTGGATGGCGGTGTTGCGGTCATGCTCATCGATCGGCAGCGAATAGGTCTTGCCTTCGAACGTGTACTCGCCACCCTCGATGCGATTCGGGAACGGAATGAGGATCTGACCGTGGCAGCAGGTCACCAGATCGTCCGGACCAAGGGCGACCGTCAGATCTTCGCCCTTATAGGTCAGCTTGCGCATTGTTGCGCCGAGTTCGGTGATGACGGCTTCATAGTCGCCATGGGAGATGGAGAATTGCTGTCCGGTGCGGGCAGGCAGATTGATGCAGGTCATAGTCACTCCATAGTGCCGTTGGATATGTTCCGGTAACGGTAGCGTTACCGCTAACACCACAGTCTACCTGTTTTATGCCGTATGGCGATGCCGTTTCTCCGGCGTGCCGCCCATGCTTTAGTATTGATGAGGTTTTCACGAAGTGACGAAAGGCGGCCATCATGACCAAGCGTATCGTACTGGCGGATCCACGTGGCTTTTGCGCGGGCGTTGACAGGGCGATTCTGACTGTGCAGACGATTCTCAAGCTGCCATACGTCTCGCAATGATGGTCTGCCGCCGGTGTATGTACGCCGTCAGATTGTGCACAACAAGCTGTCGTTGAGGAATTGTCGGCTCAGGGTGCGGTGTTCGTACAGGAATTGGATGAGGTTCCCGATGCCGCGGCTTCCGCGGGAATTCCGATTGTCTTTTCTGCGCACGGCGTGTCTCCTGAGGTGAAGGCTGAAGCTTCAGCTCGGGGCATGCATATCGTTGATGCTACATGCCCTTTGGTGAGCAAAGTGCACCGTGAAGTGTTGCGTTTCGTCAAAGAAGGGTACGAGATCATCTACATCGGACACAACGGCCATGATGAAGCCGTTGGCGTGGTCGGTGAATCCCCGGAACATGTGCACCTCATCGAACATGAATCGGATGTCGATTCGCTCGAGTTTTCTTCGGATGCGAAATTGGTGCTGCTTTCGCAGACCACATTGAGCGTGGATGAGACGGCGGGCACGATCGCTGCGTTGAAAGAGCGTTTCCCCTGGCTTGAGATGCCTCCGAATTCCGATATCTGCTATGCCACATCGAATCGGCAGGCCGCGGTCAAGTTGGTTGCCGAGCAGTCTGATTGCGTGGTGATCGTTGGTTCGGCGAATTCGTCGAATTCCGTTCGTCTGATGGAGGTTGCGCAGGAGGGGCTGAACACGCGTTTCGATGGCGTGCCGAATGGTCCTCACGGAAAGGCCTACCGCGTGGATGATGCGTCCGAGCTTGATCCTGCGTGGTTTGAAGGCGTTGAATCCGTGGGGATTTCGTCGGGAGCATCCGTGCCTGACGAATTGGTGTCAGGCGTTATCGAAGCGCTGGAACAGCGTGGTTTCGATGATGTGACCACCATCGAAACCATTAAGGAGAACATGCATTTCGTGCTCCCCAGTGAGCTTCGTAAGAAACCAGCCTGCTGACCGGCTTCTATTACCGGTGATTACCAGGTGCCGATAGGTGCGGCTATGCCGTCAAGCACCTTGAGCAGATCATTGGGATTGATGCCGATCGAAAAGCCGCGTTTGCCTCCCGACAGTAGTATTTCGCCATATTGCAGCGCGCTTTCGTCGAGCACGGTTTTGTGATGCGTACGTTGACCGAGTGGTGAGATGCCTCCCACCACATACCCGGATTCGCGCATGGCGACTTTTGGATCGGCCATAGCGGCTTTCTTGGCTCCGACTGCTGCGGCCAGCGCCTTCAGATCCATGTGCCCGCTTACTGGAACCACGCCCACCACACGTTCGGAGCCGGTGTCGGCCATAAGCGTTTTGAATACCTGATGTTCATCGAAGCCCAGTTTGGTGGCGGCCTCAACCCCATAACCGTCATCCATATGGTCGTTCGAATGTGCGTATTCGTATGTTTTGAATGGGATTCCCGCTTGTTCGAGTTGCACTGTTGCCGGCGTGGAGCCGGCGCCCTTCTCATGCTTTTCTTGCCCATATCGATTCACTCTAAAACGTATTTGTGTCGGTTAGCAAAAGGGCTTTCGCAGTGAGACGAAAGCCCTTGTACCAAGTTCTACTTAGTGAACTGTGCGGATTGCCCCGCCATGGTTCACTCGGAGATCTCAGCGAAGTACAGCAGGGTGCGCACCATGTTGCAGGTGAAGCCGTACTCGTTGTCGTACCAAGAAACGGTACGAGCCATGGTCACGCCGTCAACGGTGTTGACGTCGGTCTGGGTCGGATCGAACACGCCACCGTGGGTGTCTCCGATGATGTCGGAAGACACGATGCCATCCTCGTTGTAGCCGTAGAAGTCGGTGGAGGAGAAGGCAGCCTTGAATGCGGCGTTGATCTCGTCAGCGGTGACTTCCTTGTTCAGGACGGTGGTCAGCTCGGTGACGGAGCCATCCGGAACCTGGATACGCTGGGCGTGGCCCTGCAGCTTGCCGTTCACGGACGGAACGACCTTGCCGATAGCCTTGGCAGCGCCGGTGGAGTGAGGAATGGTGTTGATTGCGGCGGCACGGTTGTTGCGAGCCTTCGGGAAGCGCGGGCCGTCGAGGATCATCTGGGTGCCGGTATAGGCGTGGATGGTGGTCATGAAGCCAGCCTTGATGCCCCAGTTCTCGTCCAGCAGCTTGACCATGGCGGCCATGGAGTTGGTGGTGCAGGAGCCGGCGGACACGATCACGTCGGAAGCCTTCAGGATCTCGTGGTTCACGCCGAAGACGACGGTCGGGGTGGTCTCGTCCTTGGCCGGAGCGGAGATCAGGACCTTCTTGGCGCCAGCGTTGATGTGAGCCTGGGACTTCTCAGCGGAGGTGTAGAAGCCGGTGCACTCGAGCACGAACTCAACGCCATCGTTCTTGACCCACGGGATGTTGTTGGCATCCTTCTCGGCGTAAACCTTGTATTCCTTGCCATCGACCACGATGGAGTCTTCGGTGGAGGTGACCTCAACCGGGGTGCCATCGTCATGACGGAAGGTGCCGTGGGTGCTGTCGTACTTCAGCAGGTAGGCCAGCATGGACGGGGTGGTCAGATCGTTGATTGCAGCGACCTCAATGTCACCGGCCTGGCCGCCACGAGCCTGCAGCTCGAAGATGCGGCGGAAAGCCAGACGACCGATACGACCAAAGCCGTTAATACCAATCTTAACTGTCATGTAATTCTCCCTTTAGGGTAGGCCACGCGTGTGCTGGGCACACAGAAGCCATTGTTTACCAACGTCACCCACTTTAGTGCGTCACCTGTACTTAAGGCAACGCACTCGCGCGTGTGTTTCAGAAAACGTCGTATTTTTCCGTGAGCGCTCACATCATCTTTTCGAGATAAACGTGATAGACGAAGGTGATTTTCTTCGCCTTGCGATTAGCGGGATTGGCGTTCGTGCTTGGCAAGCGCTGAAGATACTTTGGTGTCCAACGATCCGAGGTCACCCTCAAATGTGTGGTGCCAAGAGACTGCTGGTAGTGGGGCTTCCGAAGGGAAAGTCACCACCAAGGTGCCATGTTCGACGCCGATATGGGCGGCGGCTCCGTTGAGGAATTCGTTACTGACGCCGTTGACACGTGTGCTGGTCATCGTCATGTCATCTATCTCGTATTTCAGTCCACGTTCGCTCACGCCAAGAGAGGTGTCGGAATGGGAGAATACGGAAACCATACGTCCTGGTTCGACGTTGTTCTCGCCGAAATCGAGTGCTCCATCGCAAATCGCGGTCACAATGGAGCCGTTCCCGTGCAGAAAACCTACTGCACCATGCTGAGCCAGCAATGCCATCAGTTGGATATTGGATATGGTGTGATCGATTCGTCCGCCGAGCGCGCCATATATATGGAAAAGCCGCGCATGGTGTGACCAGCCGATTTTTAGTGCCGACAGAAGGTCTGGATCGTCTTTTTCTGGAGGTAGGGCAATGGTGTGTTCACCCTGTGTCGGACGTTCTCCAGTAAGCGAATCGAAATCGCCCACCACCACGTCAGGCGACATATCAAGTGCGCGTGCATGGTCAAGCCCTCCGTCCGCCGCGATAATGAATGCTCCAGACGGAACGATGGGGGTATCGCTGTAGTATTCGCCAGCCGCGAAAATCACGCATGTGTTGGAATTATCTGTCATATGGGGTCAGTGTAATATGGCGTTGGAATGATTAAAGAAGATGTTTCAGAAGGTTTCATTATGCGACACGCTGTGGTCGCGGTGTGTGGTATTATCTACAAGGCTTGAGAAATCAAGAAAGCGGGATATCTCCACCTGGAAGCCTTTCAGGGCCTCGGGTTCAGGCATAAGCCTCTGGTGCCGTATGAAACGGCAGTGGAAGAGCTGTGGTATGGCTCTTTGTTGCGCCCTCGAATTGGGTGTTTTGGCTTGCCGTGAACATGCGAGACTTTGAAAAACTGCCGATCTGGGAGCATTCCGTCGAATGGAACATGAGGATTGGAGTCATCATCAGCGACGAACCACGCATTAACGACGAGATTCGCGTCTCCCAGGTGCGTCTGATCGGCCCGAACGGCGAACAGGTGGGAGTCATCGCGACTTCCGTCGCACTGAACCTGGCAAAGGAAGCGAACCTCGATCTCGTCGAGGTGGCGCCCAACGCGAAGCCTCCGGTTGCCAAGCTCATCGATTACGGCAAGTACAAGTACAACGAGAAGATCAAGGCTCGTGAGGCTCGTCGTAACCAGAGCACTGCGGAAATCAAGGAAATTCGCTTCCGTCTAAAGATCGACGACCATGACTTCGAAGTCAAGAAGGGCCATGTTGTGCGCTTCCTGAACGGTGGAGACAAGGTCAAGGTCACCATCATGCTGCGCGGTCGCGAGCAGTCCCGTCCGATCGGTGGCGTCGAGCTCTTGCAGCGTCTCGCCAGCGAAGTGGAGGAATACGGCACCGTCGAATTCGCTCCGAAGCAGGAAGGCCGCAATATCATCATGACGCTCGCACCGAAGGGCAAGAAGGTTCACACCCAGTCCGAGCAGCGTCGTCGTGGTGATCAGTCCCGTGCCGAGCGTCAGGCCCGTCAGGCTGCACGTCTGGCGGCCAAGCAGGAAGCCCAAGCTCAGGCGGCGGCCGAAGCCAAGGCTGCAGTGGCATCCGACAAACCGAAGACTTCCGAAACGAAGTAATAAACAAGGAGGGCAGCAATGCCGAAGATGAAAACTAATTCCGCCGCTTCCAAGCGCGTCCGCGTGACCGGTTCCGGCAAGCTGATGCACGCTGGCTCCGCGATGCGCCACAACCTCGAGCACAAGTCCGCTCGTAAGCGTCGCGCACTGAAGGCCGACGGCGTTCTGGCTACTTCCCAGAGCAAGAACATGAAGAAGCTGCTCGGTCGCTGAGTATAGCGAGAGCGAATAAGAAGACTTAATAGAAAGCTGAGGAATCAAATATGGCACGTGTCAAGCGCGCAGTAAACGCCCACAAGAAGCGTCGCGTCGTTCTCGAGAGGGCTTCCGGCTACCGCGGCCAGCGCTCCCGTCTGTACCGTAAGGCCAAGGAGCAGCTGCTTCACTCCTTTACTTACAACTTCCGCGATCGTAAGGCTCGCAAGGGCGACTTCCGCAAGCTGTGGATCCAGCGCATCAATGCTGCTGTCCGCGCTGAGGGCATCACCTACAACCGCTTCATCCAGGGCCTGCACCTCGCTGGCATCGAACTGGATCGTCGCGCTCTCGCCGAGCTGGCCATCTCTGATCCGGAGACCTTCAAGGCCATCGTCGAGCAGGCCAAGGCCGCTCTTCCGGCTGATGTGAATGCTCCGAAGGAAGCCTGAGCCTCTTCGCTGATTCAGCGTGATTGACAGGAACCCTCGCTCCAGCAATGGGCGGGGGTTCCTGCGTTGCATGGCAGGGCTCGTTTGACCTATGGTAAGGGACCGCTCAGTGGTATACGATGAGCCGGATGGGATCTGCTGGAAGGAGGGTGATGGACGATTTCGAACGGACAATTCGGCAATTCCTCGCTCATATCGACGTTGAACGAGGACTGTCGAAGGCGACGGTGTCGGCGTATGGCGCCGATTTGAAGAAGTATCGTCAGTGGCTTGCCGACCAAGGCGTTGGCGGTATCGCGGCCGTGACGACACAGGATGTGGAACGTTATATCGTCTTCCTTGACGAGTCGGGAGAGTCATCTCGAAGCAAGGCACGCCGGTTGGCCAGCATTCATGCGCTTCATCGTTTCGCAGTGAACGAACATATTGTTGTCGATGATGTGTCCGCGCAGGTAAAGGCCCCTAAGGGCGTGAGCACGCTTCCCGATGTGCTGACCGTTGATGAGGTGGCTAGACTGCTGGACTCTATCCCCGTTTCTCAAAACAGAGAGCATGATGGTGTCGTGTCGGAGTTTCCCGATGATCCGGTGATGTTGCGTGACAAGGCATTGCTTGAATTCATGTATGCGACCGGTGCCCGCGTGTCGGAGGCGTGCGGTGCGAATCTCGATGATGTCGATGTGGACGGCAGAATCGCAAGACTTATGGGCAAAGGCTCTAAGCAGCGGCTGGTTCCCGTCGGCAGCTATGCGTGCGAAGCGATCATCCGGTATTTGCATGCGGGGCGTCCTAAGCTGGAATCCAAATCGAAAGGTCCCGTGGAACGGCGTGCCCTATTTCTGAATAAACGAGGAAAAAGATTGTCGCGACAGTCGGTTTGGGAAATCATCAGGGGAGCGGGGGAGCGTGCGCACATCGATAAGCCGCTGCATCCTCACACCTTGCGGCACTCTTTCGCCACGCACCTTATTCAGGGCGGTGCCGATGTGCGTACCGTGCAGGAGCTGCTTGGTCATGCAAGCGTTACCACCACACAGATTTACACGCATATCAGTCCTGAAAACCTGATTGAGACATATCTGATGTCTCATCCGCGCGCCAGATGATGGTGTTGCTGCCGTTTTGAACGGTGACAATGGACTAGCATGGATTACAGTGAAAATTGACACAAGGATGTTGGTAAGGTAAACGGTATGCCTACGGATTTGCTTGGACGTGATTATGAGACGTTTCCCGCTCCGGAGCCGCTGCAGACGCACGGTCCGGCGAGGATCATCGCCATGTGCAACCAGAAAGGTGGCGTCGGCAAGACCACCAGTTCCATCAATATCGCTGGTGCATTGAGCCAGTATGGGCGTCGCGTGCTTATCGTCGATTTCGACCCGCAGGGTGCGGCCACGGTGGGGTTGGGCATCAACGCCAATACCGTGGAAGATACGGTGTACACCGCACTGTTCAATCCTCGCATGGATGTGCATGATGTGATTCGACATACCGATTTCGAGAATCTCGATATCATGCCGGCCAACATTGATCTGTCCGCCGCTGAAGTGCAGTTGGTCACCGAAGTTGGGCGCGAGCAGGTGCTGGCTGGCGTGTTGCGTCAGGTCAAGGATGAATACGATGTGATCATCGTCGATTGCCAGCCTTCTCTGGGTTTGCTTACGGTGAATGCGCTGACCGCTGCCGATGGCGTGATCATTCCCGTGGCTGCTGAGTTCTTCGCACTGCGAGGCGTGGCCTTGTTGATGCAGTCCATCGAAAAAGTACAATCCCGCATCAATCCGAGTCTGGAAGTGTACGGAGTGCTCGTCACCATGTTCACGCATACCTTGCATTGCGATGAAGTGTTGCAGCGTATTTATGAGGCATTCCAAGGCAAGGTCTTCCATTCAGTCATCTCACGTTCCATCAAACTTCCGGATTCCACGGTTGCGGCCGCGCCTATCACCATTTATGCGCCGAACCATAAGACCGCGAAGGAATATCGTGAGGTTGCCCGAGAGCTGATTGCTCAGGGCATCGTCGCATAAGACGCATAGGGCTCCTTCGTGGGGCCTTTTTCGTTGAAGGGCATACGTGGGTTGAAATTCAAGCGGTGTGGTGAAACACTGCACTTATAGTCATGTTGACTATAAGTGCTACACTGTGATTCCGGAACAATTCAAATCGACAAAAGATCGGAGAGGTGAGGCGCGATGATCATGGGCAATGTCTCAGAACGGCGCAAACAGCCGCCGCAGGTGGGCGTTTCCGTGGTCATTCTCGCTTTGGGGCCAGCTTCCCACGGAACGCAGGAACATGCTCGAACCAGTGCGGGATCCACCTTGTGGATACCGCTGGTCCGGCGCGTGCGCCAGCCTTTTCTTGGCCAGTGGGCGTTGCCCGGTGGTGGTTTGAGGGCTGACCACTCGCTGGAGCAATCTGCCTACGTTGCGCTGGAATCCACGACATCGTTGCATCCACGGTATCTTGAACAGCTGTATACATTCGGCGATCCGGCGCGCTCACACGGCGGGCTGCCGATGGTATCCATCGTCTATTGGGCGTTGGTCGACGATCTTAACGGGCAACTCGGGCAGAGTATCGACGACAATGTCAAATGGTTTCCTGTGGATGATCTGCCTGAGTTGGCATTTGACCATGGCGACATCGTGGACTACGCCCTCAGCAGACTTCGTGGCAAAATCGAATATCCGCAGATCGTCACCAGATTGGTAGGCGAGAGGTTTACGCTGAGCCAGCTGCATGACGTGTACGAGGCCGTTGCCGGTCAGAGCATCGATCTGGCGAATTTCCGCCGTAAGATGCTCGCATCCGGGCAGCTGGAGGACACCGGTGACAAATTGCGTGTCGGACGCAATCGTCCGGCAACGGTGTATCGCTACACCATGGATGTGCTCCGACAGTCGACATGGAGCGATGCTCGGGATCGCCATGATTTCGATGTGCGGGAAACGCAGGATGATGTGCTTTCCGCGTTGACGACGATCTGACGTCTTTTCGGATTGTTTCCTTTTCAGACGATTCTGTCTGGTTTTCGGCATGCCTTGTAGGCATGGTCGTTTCGTATGAGAGGAAGAAGTATGACATCCGTGCAATCCGCATCGGTTGCTTCGTCGGGTTCGTTGACACGCAATGAGCGTCTTGATCGCCTGCCGTTTAACAAAGCGCATAGGAAACTTCTGGTGGCGTCCGGTATCGGCTGGGCTTTCGACGCCATGGACGTCGGCTTGGTGTCCTTCGTTGTGGCGGCCATCGCGGCTGACCCGCATTTCAATCTGACACCAACCGAGAAAAGCTGGGTGCTGTCCATCGGCTTCGTCGGCATGGCGATCGGTGCTGCGCTGGGTGGTTTTGTAGCCGATCGTGTTGGCCGCAAAACGGTCTTTTCCGCGACGCTGGTGATTTTCGGTTTGGCGAATGGCGGCATGGCACTGTCATGGTCGTTGGCCGCGCTTTTGATCGCTCGTCTGATCATCGGTCTTGGTTTGGGCGCCGAACTGCCAGTGGCTTCCACTCTGGTTTCTGAATTCTCTCCGACCAAACAACGCGGTCGTATGACGGTGCTGTTGGAATCCTTCTGGGCTGTCGGCTGGATTGTCGCCGCCTGCATTGGCTACTTTGTGATTCCGAATACCGGCGATTGGGGTTGGCGCTGGGCTTTGCTCATTGGCGCGTTGCCGCTGCTGTATGCCATTGTGACGCGTGTTCATATTCCGGAATCCGTGCGATTCCTGGAATCCAAGGGGCGTGAGGACGAAGCCGAACAGGCCGTACGCTATTTCGAACAGGCAGGTGGCATCGAACCAGTGGCTTCCCCGAAGGGCAAACCACTGCCGAAGATCAACACCCGCGAACTGTTCGGCAAAAAGTGCATCGCGCGCACCGCAGCCATTTGGGCCACGTGGTTCTTCGTGAACTTCTCCTACTACGGCGCGTTCACATGGATGCCGTCGCTGCTCGCCGACCAGTTCGGCTCCCTGACCAAGTCATTCGGCTACACGCTCGCCATCTCCATCGCCCAGCTGCCCGGTTACTTCCTAGCCGCCTGGCTGGTGGAGGTCTGGGGCCGCCGCAAGACGCTGAGCATCTTCCTGGCCGTCTCCGCCGTGGCCGCCTTCGCGTTCTCGCAGGCCGGATCTGTGGCCCTCGTGCTCGTGTTCGGCATGCTGCTGTCCGCCTCCAACCTCGGTGCGTGGGGCGTGCTGTACGCCGTGACCCCGGAAATCTACCCGACCCGCCTGCGTGGCGCGGCCGCCGGTGCCGCCGCAGCGGTGGGCCGCATCGCCGCCATCATCGCGCCGCTCCTCATGCCGTGGTTCCTGACCCTGTCCGGCGGCAACAAGGCCGTGGCCTTCATCATCTTCGCCGCCGCCTTCATCATCGCCTGCGTCGCCGCCCTCTGCCTGCCCGAACGCAAAGGCCTCGATCTCGAAGACTGACGGAAGTCGATGACGGGAGAACAGATATTTGCCTGATTACCGGCAGAACCCCCGCGTCCCGGCGAAAGGGACGCGGGGGTTCTGCCGTTTGAAGGCCGTAAAAACGGCAGAATCCCGCGAGGGGTTCGTCGAGACGCGGGAGTTCTGCCGTTGTGAGGTGCTTTTCTATGTTCCGACATAGTCAAGGTGTGCGAGTATCATCGTGACGGTTTGTGTGTAGGTATGAATAAACACCTCAGAGTAAGTACTTAAGTACTCGAGAACGCAAGTACCGAACGATTACGCAAAAGAATCAGTATTAAGAGAGGTTTCGATGGCGGTTCGCGGCGATATTCGAAATGTAGCGATTGTGGCACACGTCGATCACGGCAAGACCACGTTGGTCAATGCCATGCTGGCACAGTCCCACGTGTTCAACGAACGTGAGGAAGTTCCGGATCGTGTGATGGATTCCAATGATCTGGAACGTGAGAAGGGCATCACCATCCTCGCCAAGAACACCGCTGTGCAGTACACCGGTCCGCTGGCCGCCAAGTACGGCCATCCGGAAGGCATCACCCTCAACATCATCGATACTCCTGGTCACGCCGATTTCGGCGGCGAGGTCGAGCGTGGCATCTCCATGGTTGATGGCGTCGTGCTGCTCGTCGACGCATCCGAAGGCCCGCTGCCGCAGACCCGCTTCGTGCTGCGCAAGGCTTTGGAAGCCAAGCTGCCGGTTATCCTGTGCGTGAACAAGACCGATCGTCCGGACGCACGTATCGAAGAGGTCGTTGGAGAATCCTCCGATCTGCTGCTCGGCCTGGCTCAGGACGTTATCGAAGAGGGTGTCGATCTCGATGAGGATGCGCTGTTCGACCTGCCGGTCATCTACTGCGCGGCCAAGGCCGGCTACGCTTCCGAAAACCAGCCGGAGAATGGCGGTCTGCCGGATAACGAAGATCTCGAACCGCTGTTCGAAGCCATCATCAAGAACATTCCGGCTCCGGAATACGAGGAAGGCGCGCCTTTGCAGGCACACGTCGCCAACATCGATTCCTCTGATTTCCTGGGTCGACTCGGCTTGGTGCGTATCTACAACGGCACTCTCGAAAAGGGCAAGACCTACGGTCTGTCCCGTGTGGACGGCTCCGTCGAAAACTTCCGCGTCTCCGAACTGCTGCGTACGCAGGGTCTTGAGCGCACCCCGGTCGATTCCGCGGGCCCTGGCGACATCGTCGCAGTCGCCGGCGTGAATGACATCATGATCGGCGAAACCATCGTTGATCCGTCCGATCCGCGCCCGCTGCCGCTGATCCACGTTGATGATCCGGCCATCTCCATGACTTTCGGCATCAACGATTCCCCGCTTGCCGGAACCGAAGGCAAGGACCACAAGCTTACCGCCCGCATGATCAAGGATCGCCTTGACCGCGAACTCATCGGCAACGTGTCCATCAAGGTGCTGCCGACCGAACGCCCGGATGCATGGGAAGTCCAGGGTCGTGGCGAGCTCGCCTTGGCCGTGCTTGCCGAACAGATGCGTCGTGAAGGCTATGAGCTGACCGTCGGCCGCCCGCAGGTGGTCACCAAGACCATCGACGGCGTGATCAACGAACCGATGGAAAACACCACCATCGACGTTCCGGAAGAGTACATGGGCACGGTCACCCAGCTGCTCGCCGACCGTAAGGGCCGTATGGAGAACATGACCAACCATGGCACTGGCTGGGTTCGTCTGCAGTTCACCGTGCCGTCCCGTGGTCTGATCGGCTTCCGCACCGCACTGCTTTCCGCCACCCGTGGCACCGGTATCGCATCCTCCATCTCCGCCGGCTACGCTCCGTGGGCTGGCCAGATCGTGACCCGCCAGAACGGTTCCATGGTCTGCGATCGCAAGGGTATCGCCACTCCGTACGCCATGCAGCGTCTGCAGGCACGTGGCAACTTCTTCGTCGAACCGCAGTCTCCGGTGTACGAAGGCCAGGTCGTCGGCGTGAACAACAAGCCTGACGAGCTGGATGTGAACATCACGCTGGCCAAGCATATGACCAACATGCGTTCCTCCACCGCAGATGTGCTCGAAACCCTGACTCCGCCGATCAAGATGAGCCTCGAAGAGTCCTTGGACTTCGCCAACGAGGACGAGTGCGTGGAAGTCACTCCGGAATCCATCCGTGTGCGCAAGATTATTCTCAGCCGTGAGGATTGGTACAAGTGGCGCGCCAAGCAGCGTCGACAGAACAACGCTCAGAATAACAAGTGATTCTTCACGTTGTTCTGTCGGCTTCGCAAGCACGGTAGTGTGCTTGCTCACTTCGCCTACGGTGAGCCCGCTGGGCTCTCCGTTTGACGGCTCAGCAGAATAACGCTCAGAAGAACAAGTGATGCTGTTATTGCTTCCATGAAAAGAGATACGTGTCCTCGCGTATCTCTTTTTCTTTTCAGGTTGGTGAGCGATAGTAGGGGATATGATGCAACAGATGAAGCAATCGCATGATACGTATGGGTCGAATCAAGACGCGGCGCCCGATGCGCAACTGATGCCATGGTCATACCGTCTGCCGATTTGGGGACGGTTCCTCGTCGATCTGGTTTCCGGAATCATAGTCGGAGTAGTGGGAACCATGGCCCATCGCATGGGCGCATCCATGAATATTCCCTACGGATTGGCGATCGCCTATCTCATGGTGATCATTTCGACATGGTCAGCTCGATCACGCGACGGTGTCTCAGGCCTCGCATTGCACCTGATCGGCTCCTCTCTGGTGGTCTGGACGGTGATGTCGGGGTATGGTCCGGGAGGAGACGCCATGATTCCTGTGGGATTCGGTGGAGATGATCCCATGCCGTTCTTCAGTGAACAGGCAGGATACATGTGGCTGTACGGTGTCGTGCTTATTCCGGTTGTGATGCTGGTGCTGCCGAAACGTTGGTTCGTCACACCTCCGCGTAAGGAGACGCGTGATGGTGCGTTTGCTGCTGATACGCAGACGAACGAGGGTAAAACATCTGATAACGCCCAACCGGTGGAATAATCGGCAGTCGATTCCACGGCAATGAGGTAAAGGTTCAGGGGAACACCAAGAATAAGGAATGGGGTTGAATGAGCGCACGAAAGCTGTTCTATCTAGGTCCGCAAGGCACCTTCACCCATCAGGCCGCAGTCAATGCATCGCAGGCACTGGCCCATCTTGAGCCGGAAGGATTCGAATTGGTGGCTGCGGATGACGTACCGCAAATCCTTGATGCCGCGCAGCGGGGCGAAGGATGGGGCGTCGTGGCATGGGAAAACAACGTCGAAGGTTACGTGGTGCCGAATCTGGACGCGCTCATCGACGCCAAAGATCTAGTCGGATTTGCGCGAGTGGGCGTCGACGTAACTTTCGACGCATATGTGCGTGCGGGATCCAATCCGGAAGACGCCACCGTGGCTACCGCACACGCGCATGGTCTCGCGCAATGCAAACGTTTCATCGCGGAACACCATTTGGAACCGACTCCAGCGCCATCCAATGCTGCCGCATGTCGCGATATCAAAGCAAACGAAATAGCTTTCGGGCCAAGTATTTGCGGTGAACTCTACAATGTGACGCGCATCGGTACCGCCGTGCAGGATTATCAAGGCGCACAGACTGATTTTCTTGTGCTCGCACACGCAAGGAAGCCGGAAAACTGTTGGAACAGCCTCGTTCGCAAGCTGATATGGAATACGAATCCGTGCTGACGCTTATTCCGCTTGTCACAGGTCCTGGCGTACTCGCGAACCTGCTGGACGTATTCCGCGATGCAGGCCTCAATATGACAAGTTTCATCTCGCGGCCAATCAAAGGACGCACAGGCACATACAGTTTTATCGCGACGCTCGATGCGGCGCCATGGGAGCAACGCTTCCATGGCGCGCTGGTCGAAATCGCCGAACACGGTGACTGGGCCAAAACTCTGGCCGTATACCCACGAAGAGAACGCCCCAATCCTCCAGTCACCTCATGGATGCTGCCGCAGGGAGGCGTACGGCTTGACGAACAGCATCTGCCAGATGATTGGCAGAACAGCGAAACGGTCGGAAAGGAGCTGATGTGGTGAAGCAGCGTATCGCAATCGTAGGCCTTGGTCTTATCGGAGGGTCACTGGCTCGCAGACTCGTTAATGCTGGCTGTGAAGTCATCGCATGGAACCATAACGATCGTCCATATGAAACTGCGAAAGCGGACGGCATACGATGTGTGTCCACACTGGCCGCGCTCGCCGACACAAAACCTGACGTGCTTGTGTTATGCAATCCGCTCAAGGCCATGCCGCAAATCCTGGGTGCGTTGAAGCCACTGATCGATACGGACATCACCACGCTCACCGATGTCGGCAGTGTCAAAGCAATGGTTCGGGAACAGGTTAAAGCCGTTGGATTGGAACATTGCTATGTGGGCGCGCATCCCATGGCAGGCAATGAGCTGTCCGGATGGGAATCGTCGGATCCGACGCTTTACGATGGCGCGCTCTGGGCCATCACCGTAGATGAAAATACCGAGTATCAGCGGTTCCGCGCCGTTGCGACAATGATTGTGGATCATTGTTCCAACCGACTCATCGTTCTTGACGATGCGACCCACGATCGTTGCGCGGCACTGATTTCCCACATGCCACACGTCATTTCCACAGCTATGATCAACGAGCTGGTGGCCAATCCCAACCGGAACATCGCAGCCGCGCTCGCCGCTGGTTCATGGCGGGACATGACTCGTGTTGCGCTAACCGATCCAAACCGTACCCGTGCAATGGTGGAAGAGGACGCCGCCAATGTCGAAGCGTTGCTGCGTAATATGGCCAATCGGTTGACGCTTATGGCCAACGTGCTGCACGGCATGACCACGCAACAGGGCTCGCCCACTGCCGGTGACGACAAGGAGATGGCGCGTTTCTTCATACAAGGGCAGCCATTCCGTGAATACAAGGCTCTCGCCAAAGAACCTGACTTCGAAGAACGTTGCGAAACGGTCGAACTGGCAATTCCCGAAACCGGATGGCAGCAGATGCTTCTGGAGTCGGCGCGTAGGGGAGAGCATATCGTGCGATTCGACGGTTACCGTCAAGCTATGGCACAGGTGCGTTCCGCAGTGTGACGCGCTATGGGCGCGGCCGTGTCATGGAACGTTCCGGAACCGGTTTGACAGTGACGATGGTGTCGGCGGGGAATGCTGACACGTTGCTCTGGGCGTGAACCGTTGGCTGCCGCATCGCGCGTCTTTCCAATGTCTGCCCGTCCCAAGAACGTACGTGACCGACATAATCGCGGAATTTCATGCGCTGGTCCTTTGGATCGACACCTTCGCAGGTGCGCACCACAATGCGTGCACCTGCTGGAATTTCGTTTGGAATCGGCATAATCTCTCCTTCGAATAGACGATCATCGACGGATTCGCTGAGCGAACGCTACTGGACAGCATAGTTGGTCTCCTTTCAAGTTGTGCCGGTATTTCGTTTTCTATTGGAGAATGGACACATAATGGAAAGAATTCATGGATTCGGCTTGCTGTTGAGCTCGGGAAAGGCTTG
>ENA-OQBV01000384-OQBV01000384.1-human-gut-metagenome-genome-assembly--contig:-NODE-384-length-25128-cov-5.496740_pt1 | contig 25128 bp, 20 predicted proteins | sample MGYA00242750_ERZ504559 | MGnify/ENA primary metagenome ERZ504559 (study PRJEB26092, sample SAMD00036230) | human gut metagenome | host: Homo sapiens | study: EMG produced TPA metagenomics assembly of... | reverse complement strand
GATACAGCACGGCAAAGGCCACGGGCACGCTCCAAAACGCCGCAATCGCCAGCTGCCAGCAAAAGAACAGCGACGCCACGAACACGATGGCACTTGCGATGATGGCACCCCAAAGCTCTCCCAGCACGTGGCTGTAGGCGTGCTCCATGGCCTGGACGTCGCCCATGATGGTCTCGGTTAAATCGGCCAGATCACGACGACCAAAAAACGACAGCGGCAGTTTGCGCAAGCGCTCGGCAATCTCCATACGCTGCTTGCCGCACTCCTCGTAAAAGATGCAGTAGGTGTAGTAATACTGCTGCCAGTTAGAGGCAAAGAGCAACACGAAAAAGACCAGGAGGCCGCCCACAATCGGCAGGGCATCCGGCAGGTCGGCACCGGTGGCGAGATGTTCGACAAAACCGGCCATGACTAGGAATAAAAAGCCCATGCCGGCCATGGTAATGAGATTGGTGAGCGCGGTCCAGAAAATGCCGCGTTTTACGCCGGCGACGCCTTTATCGGATAGGAAATACTTCTTTTGGAATGAGGCGAACATTTAGGCCTCGCCTCCCTTCGCGGCGGCGACATCCGCGGCCGCAGCAGTGATCTTCCAGCTCGCGGCCTGTTCGTATTCGGCCCACATCTTGGCGTACAGGCCGTTTTGGGACAGCAGCTCGGCATGGGTGCCGGCCTCCTGCACACCACCCTGGTTGAGCACCACGATCTTGTTGGCCCCCACCACGGTCGAAAGCCGGTGCGCGATCATAATGACCGTGCGGCCTGCCGCCAATTTGCTAAAGGCGCGCTGGATGAGCGCCTCGTTCTCGGGGTCGGCAAAGGCTGTGGCCTCGTCGAGCACCACGATAGGCGCGTCTTTAAGGATCGCGCGGGCGAGTGCTACGCGCTGCACCTCGCCGCCCGAAAGATATGCTCCGCCGGCACCGAGCATGGTATTGATACCCTGCGGGAGCTTGGCCACAATGTCGTCGCACTGAGCTGCGGAGAGGGCCGCACGCACTTCGTCGTCAGTGGCCGTGGGCTTGGAGGCACGCACGTTATCGGCAAGTGTTTGCCGGAACAGCTGGTTGGTCTGGAACACGAAGGCAACCTGGTCCATAAGCTCGTGGGGATCCATGTCGCGAACGTCCACACCGCCTACGAGCACTCGACCCGAGGAAACATCCCAAAAACGAGGAATCAGGCTTGCGCAGGTTGACTTGCCGCCGCCCGAAGGACCCACAAGCGCAAGGGCACTACCAGCGGGAACGCTGAAACTTACATGGCTAACGGCAGGTGCTTCGGCACCCTCGTACGTAAAGCTCACGTCCTCAAATCGCACGTCGCCGCCGACAGGGTGCTTGGGTTGCACGGGCACGGAGAGCCGCTTGGAATCCATGACGCTTCGGATGCGAGCCAGCGAATCGGCACTCATCTGAGAGGCCTCGCCCACAAACATGAGCTTGGTCATGGCCGTCGGTACCACGGCCGAAAATATCGCGTAAAACGTGAAGTTGGTCATAAAGCGTGCAAAGTCCGTCTCGCCCGGCGCCAACAGCAACGCCACGGGCAAAAGGAATGCCACAAGACCATTGAGCGCGGTAAGGTTGAGCACCTGTGGACCTCGGCAGAACGTGCCCGCATAGCTTTGCGCCATGTCGGCGTATTCGGCGATCGCATCGTGGAAGGCCTTAAAGGAGTAGACCGTCTGCTGGAATACCTTGACCACGGGGATACCGCGTACGTATTCGGTGCCGGTCTTGTTCATCTTGACCAGCGCGCCCATGTAGGCCTTCATAAACTCGCCGCCCTTGCCGCCCATCATGGCGGCCATGGCGCCAAGCGAAACGACGACCGAGATAAGGCATGCCGCGCCCAAGCGCCAATCGAGGGCGAAAAGCAGCACGAGCAGACCTGCGACCATGGCGGTGGCGCCGGCGATATCGGGCAGCATGTGCGCGAGCAGTGTCTCGGTTGAGGCGGCGCATCCGTCTACGATACGGCGCAGCTCACCGGTGGCGTGCGTGTCAAAGTAGCCGAGCGGCAGCTTAAGCAGATGCTCGCTCGTAGCCTTGCGGATATTGGACGCGCAACGAAACGCGGATAGGTGTGTGCACATGAGCCCCACGAAATAAATCACGATGCTCACCAGGGCAAAACCGACGGCCCACCAACCATACATCGCGATGTCGCAGGCTTCGCTCCAGTTAGGTGCCACGGCGATCAGATCGCGCGCGACAAGCCAAATGCACACGTACGGGCCAAAGCTCAGCAGCTGCGAGAGCGCCGAGAGAGCCATGCCCAAATACGTTAGGAATTTGCGGTCGCCGGCATATGCAAGCAGCTCGCCGATACCGCCGCCTTCCCTTTTTGATCCCTTTGCCATGAGATTCCTTTCTAACGGCTTGAGAGTTAACCGTAATGAACTTATCATTGATGTGTTAGCCATGGCTCACAATTAAGCCAGGCGTGGACGTTTCTGCAAAGGAAAGGGACGCTCTTGCAAATACGGCGGGCAGCGACCGACATAACCGAGCTCTACGCACCGCAGTTTGAGCAGTTTGGCCTGGAGCTTACCGGCAAGGGCGCCGTCTTTACCGGCGAGGTGGCAAACGACCGGGCGCACGGCCGCGCATGGATCATGCCCCTCTCCCCCACCTGCATCGTCATGGAGCATTTCATTACCCCGACGCACGATATGTACCTAGCCGAATACACACCCGAACCGTACGCATGCGTGAGCGAAGTCAGCGCGCCCACGCTCATGTGCATGCCCGAGGCTGGCATAACGCCTGCGAACCTTAAACCCTTGCATGGACCGTGGCCAAACAATGCCGTGTGCAGCTTTATCCAAGATAACTGTGGCGAGGAGTTAAGCCCACTGTTTGCAGGGCGGCTCTATCACTCGCGCTCGGTGCTCTTTTTGCCTGGATATTTTGACGAACTGGAGCACCGCTATCCCACCGAGTTCGCAGGGGTCTTTGAGGCGTTTGCCGAGCCATGGCACGAGGAGGCGACGTCTGCCATCTGCCACACGTTGCGCAGGATTAACGAGGACCGCGCCCGCACCGCAGGCGGACACGTCTATATGCAGGGCATCGTGGAGACCATGGTCGCGGAGCTCGCCTGTTCGCGCGCGGCCCACAAGCAGGCGCGGCAGGCGGCAGACACACGCGTCAGCATAACCATTGCCGAAGAAGCAACGGCAATGATTGAGCGCGCGCTCGACAAAGGCAGGCGTGTGGGTATCAACGAGGTGGCCGAGAGGCTCTACACAAGCCGCTCCAAGCTATGCGCCACCTTTAAGGCCCAAACTGACGAGTCCCTGGGCGCCTACATTCGCAGACGCCGTATGGAGCGAGCACAGGACCTTTTGGCTGATAGCTCGCTCACGATAGCGCAGGTGGCAGAGCGTCTAGGCTACCCTCAGCAGGCCGCCTTCGCCCAAGCCTTCAAGCAACACACCGGCACCACCCCCACCGCTTGGCGCTCCCAACATCAATAAAAAGACGGCAAAGGGACAGCCCCATGAGTTCCACACGCAATGTGACAAAGGGACTGTCCCTTTGTCACATTTACAAAAATGGGCGCGCCAACGGCGCGCCCATTCACTCAATTTCATTCAGCCCGCCTGACCCGAACGGCCGAGTCGTTGCAGAACCCGGGAGCCCCGGCAGGGCGGGTGCTTGCTCAAAATGAGTTCCGCACGCAAAGAAGGCCACTTAATGTGGCCTTCGTCTTGCGCAGGACTGTTTGAAATTTTGAGGAAGCACCCGCCCTGCGCCCGGCCCCTCGGTTCCCGTTTACGAGAGCGACATTCTCAGCAACTCGTTGAAGAGCTTCGGGTTGCCCTTGCCGCGGCTTGCCTTCATGCACTGGCCCACCAAAAAGCCGATGACCTTCTGGTTACCGTCACGATACTGCTGCGCCTGATCGGCACAGTTAGCCAGCACCTCGTCCACGATCGGCTGCAACGCACCGGCATCGCTCACCTGACGCATGCCGCGCTCGTCGACGATCTTGTTGGGGTCGTCACCGGTCTGGGCCATGGCCTCAAAGACCTCGTGAGCCTGGTTGGAGCTGATGGCATCGGTCGCCAGCAGCTTGGCGAGTGCCGCCACTTGAGCCGGCACGATGCCGGACTCGGCGAGCGACACGCCCGCGCCCTTAAGGTAGGCGATCATCTCGTTGACCAGCAGGTTTGCGACCGTCTGGGCCTCCTTGCCAGCCATGCCGGCAGCAGCGGCCTCAAAGAACTCGGCAAACTCCGGGTCGCCGGCGATCTGCTCGGCATCGGCCGCCTTAATGCCAAAGTCGGTCTCAAAACGGGCGCGCTTGGCATCGGGCAGCTCGGGGATCTCGCCACGGCAGCGGTCGATAAACTCGTCGTCCAAATCGAACGGCGCCAGGTCGGGATCGGGGAACAGACGATAGTCGTCTGCCGTTTCCTTCACACGCATGACCACGGTGCGCTTGCGGCTGGGCTCCCAGTGGCGGGTCTCCTGATAGATGATGCCGCCCTCCTCGAGCACCTCGGCCTGGCGGCAGATCTCGTAGGCAAGGCCGTCGTGCAGGCTCTTAAACGAGTTGAGGTTCTTGAGCTCGGTCTTGGTGCCCAGCTTGGTCTCGCCGCGGCGGCGCAGCGACACGTTGCCGTCGCAGCGCATGGAACCCTTCTCCATGGAGCAGTCCGAGATGCCCAGCGTCACAAAGATGCGACGGAGCTTCTCCATAAACAGGCGCGCTTCCTCGGGCGTGCGCAAGTCGGGCTCGGTGACAAGCTCGATGAGCGGCGTGCCGCAGCGGTTGTAGTCGACGAGCGACTCGGCCGCGGCGGTAATGCGGCCCTCGGCGCCACCCACGTGGACCATCTTGGCGGCGTCCTCCTCCATGTGGATGCGCAGGATGCGGATGGGCACCGTGTAGGAACCGTCCTCGCGACGCTCGGGCATCTGCAGGTTGGACGCATCGTAGCTGGCCAGATGGCCGGCGCGCTGGTTGCCCTCGCGCATGGTCGATGTCATGGACGTGGACAGGCCCTCGGCGTTGGCCGAGGCGCTTGCCAGACTCTGGGCCTCGGCCTCGCCAAACGCGCAGTCGGGGCGCTCGGCGGCACCGCGACCGGTCACGTCCAGGTCCAGGTGACCGTACATGGCAAAGGCGACCGGACCCTGCGTGGTCTGGAAGTTCTTGGCCATATCGGGATAGAAGTAGTGCTTGCGGTAGAACATCGAGTGGCGCTGGATCTCGCAGTTGGTGGCCAGACCCGCCTTGACGATGCTCTCGATGGCGCGCTTGTTGGGCACCGGCAGGGCGCCGGGCAGGCCCAGGCACACCGGGCACACGTTGGCGTTGGGCTCGTCATCGTGGCTGAGCTTGCAGTTGCAGAACATCTTGGTATCGAGTGCGGTGAGCTCGGTATGGATCTCTAGGCCGATCACGGCCTCCCAATCCTGCAGGACCTCGGAAAGCTCCTTCATTACAGCTCGCCTCCCTTCCTGTCAAAATCGGGCGCGACGGAAAGCGCGGGCGCACCCGTGGCGGCATCGGCAAAGCCGCGCTCCAGGGCGCGGGCAAACGTGAGCAGCTGACGGTCCTTAAACGCCGGACCAACCAGCTGGGCAGAAACGGGCAGCTGAGTATCCACGCCCAGGCCCAGCGGCACCGAAATACCGCCGTTGCCGCAAATGTTGAGCGAGATGGTGTACAGGTCGGAGAGGTACATCTGCGTGGGGTCGCTGATCTCGCCAAACTTAAAGGCCGTGCGCGGCGAGGCGGGCATGAGGATGGTGTCCACCTTGGCATACGCAGCGTCGTAGTCCTGCGTGATGAGCGTGCGGGCCTTTTGCGCGGCGTAGTAGTACTTGTCGTACACGCCCGAGCTCAGCAGGTAGGCGCCGAGCATCTGACGGCGCTTGGCCTCGGCGCCAAAGCCGTGGGCGCGCGAAAGCGAGCTCTGGTCGGACAGGTTGGCGCAGCCCTCCTCCTGATAGCCGTAGCGAATGCCGTCGAAACGGGCCAGGTTGGAGAACGCCTCGGCCGGGCCGATGACGTAGTAGGCGGCGATGGCGGCGTCCAGGTGCGGCAGGTCGACCTCGACCAGCTCGGCGCCCTGGTTCTGCAGCTCCTGGGCGGCGCGCTGAACAGCGGCCTTGACCTCGGGCGTCAGGCCCTCGGCCTCCATAAACGCGGGGATGATGCCCACGCGCTTGCCCTCGATGCTGTCGTTGAGATGCTCGGTAAAGTCGACGGCGCAATCCTGGCTGGTGCAGTCGTACGGATCGTGGCCCGCACCGGTAAGCGCGTTCATGGCCAGCGCGACATCCTCGACCGTGCGGCCAAAGGGGCCCACCTGGTCGAGCGACGAGCCAAAGGCAACCACGCCGTAACGGCTCACGGCGCCATACGTGGGCTTAAAGCCCACTACGCCGCACAGCGACGCCGGCTGGCGGATGGAGCCACCGGTGTCCGAGCCCAGCGAGAGCGCAACCTCGCCCGCGGCGACGGCGGCAGCGGAGCCGCCCGAGGAGCCGCCGGGCACGCGCTCGGTATCCCAGGGGTTGTTGGTGCGGTGGAAGGCCGAGCTCTCGGTGGAGCTGCCAAAGGCGAACTCGTCCATGTTGGCCTTGCCCATAGGCAGGCAGCCGGCGTCGAGCATGCGCTGGACGCAGGTGGCGGTGTAGACGCTCTGGTAGTCCTCGAGCATGCGGGAAGCGCAGGTGGTGCGCGTGCCCACGAGGTTCATGTTGTCCTTAATGGCCAGCGGCACGCCCGCAAGCGGGGGCAGCGGCTTGCCTGCGGCACGGTCGGCATCCACGCGCGCGGCGGCCTCGAGCGCAAGCTCGGGCGCCACCTGCAGGAATGCCTGGACCCCACCCTCGCGCGCCTCGATGGCCTCGAGCGAGGCCTGAGCGACCTCGGTGGCCGAAAAATCGCCGGCGGCAACGTGCGCGGCCAGCTGCGCGGCCGTGAATCGATCGAGATTGAGCTTCATTACTCGCTCTCCCCCTCTCCCAAAATGGACGGCACGCGGAAGTAGCGGTCGCGCGCGCTGCCGGCGTTTTCGAGCGCGACGTCGAGCGGCAGGTCGCGCTCGGGCTCGCGCAGGTCATCGCCCATCACGTTGGACAGGCTTCCGATAGGATGGAACGTGGGCTCCACGTCGGGCAAGTCATATTGCAAGACGGGCTCGAGCATCTGGACGGCGTCGTTCAGGTAGGACGTCATCTGGGTGAGCTCGTCATCGGTCAGTGCGATCTTTGCGTACTCGGCGATGCCGCGCACGTCTTTCTCGCTGAGTGCCATAGGCGCTCCCTTCCGCATAACAGATAAACCGCTCTAGTATACAAGGCAACGCCGCTTGGAGCAGGTGCTTTACCCAAATGCAGCGAAAACGTAACGAGGGCGGCGGATGCGTCCCGGCGGTTATGCAGCAAAATCTGCATCGTCACAATGCAAAACCGTCCCGCCCACAACGAAAACCGTCCCGCCCGCAACGAAAAGCATCGCAACATTCGACGCTTTTCGCCAAAATCGCGATTTTCATCGAATGTTGTGATGGTTTTACTGCCTTACGGCACGTTCCAAGTAATTGCGCCCAAACAGCAGCAGCGCCGCGGGAACCGCCGTCACGACCATGCCTGCCCCCACGAGTGTCCGTTGTACGCCAAATGTCGCCGCCAGCCACGGGGCAATCGCCAGCGGCGCCACGCCGGCGAACATATTGCCAAAGCCCATGACCGAGTTCACACGGCCGAGTTGCTCGAGCGGCGCCGTCGTTTGCACGATGGTGTTGTGGAGCGGATTGACGACACCCCAGGCTATGCCCAGGGCGATCTGGCCGACGAGGGCCACGCCCACGTACGGCGTCCCCACATAGAGCAGACTTCCCAGGCCCACGGACATAAGCGCCACAAGCAGCGTTTTAAGGTTGACCAGGTGCGGCGGCAAGCGGAGCGCGAGCACGGCACCCAGCACCGCGCCCACACCCGAGGCCGACGAAAGCCAGCCCATCCACTCAACGCCGACGCGTAGGACATCGCGGTAGAAGAACGACTCCAGCGGATCGAAGGCTCCGTAGCCAAAGTTCGAAAGAAAATGATGCAGAAAAGTAGCGCGAGGACGCTGTTGGTGAAGACTGTCTTGATGCTGGCTGCGAAGGTGGCGCGGGCGGACGTGCTGGGGTTGGAGCTTTGTCCCGCACGCTCCCCTTCCTCTGCCGAATCGGCATCCGCATGCCCGGCGACATGGCTGGTCTGCGACCTAAAGCCCCAGCCGGCAACGAGCGCCAGCACGGTAAAGAGCATCATGAGCACGAACACCGCGCGTGACGATGCAGCAGCCGCGACAAAGCCGCCCAGCGTGGGGCCAACGATGATACTCACGTTTGAGAACATGGCAATGGCGGAGTTGATGTCTTTGAGCTCGACGGGGTCATTGGTGAGATAGGCCGGATAGGACGTGGCAATGGGCTGAGCGAATCCCATCGTAAAGCCTAGGAACACCGCGCCGAGCAGGACGACGCCGGTCGCGCTACCAAAAGCGATGATTGCCGTGCCAGTTGCGAGAGCGCCGATGATGCTCAGCAAGAAATGGCGGCGCGGACCCCAGGCGTCGAGCTCCGCGCCACCCGCAAAGGATCCCAGGATCACAAATACATTCATAAACAGGACAGCCAGCGATGTCGCGATGACCGAAGCGCCGTCCGCATAGGTGAGCGTTCCGATAACGCCGATAAAGTAGCTGGTCTGAAAACCGGTGTAGATGAGAAAGCGCATCGCCACCAGGCGCTTGGCCTGCACGGAAAGCGATGATTGAGGCTTTGAGAAAAGAGAGACGAGCATGGAGACTCCTTGTTTCATACGAATGTGGACGGCGGGCATTCGCCACCGTCTGTCAAATCAATCTATCCGCATGAAACATTAAGGACGCATCAAGCCCCTTTTCTCCGTTTTTCGCCCGTCATGAACTACTTGGTAGATTGTAAGGCATGTCCCACACATCTACCAAAGCAAAATCCACCACAAAGGTGCCTGGCCCCTTTGTGGTGGTTGCGACGTTTACGCTGGTTGAGACTTGGCTAGGCCAGGTCGGCGCCGTTGGTGGCGATGACCTTCTTGTACCAGAAGAAGCTGTCCTTGCGGCTGCGGGCGAGCGTGCCGTTGCCGTCGTTGTCCTTGTCGACGTAGATGAAGCCGTAGCGCTTCTTCATCTCGCCGGTCGAGGCGCTCACCAAATCGATGCAGCCCCACATGGTGTAGCCCATCAGGTCCACGCCGTCCTCGATGGCAATCTCCATCTGCTTGATATGCTCGCGCAGGTAATCGATGCGGTAGCCGTCGTGAATCGCACCGTCCGCCTCGACCTCGTCCACCGCGCCCAGGCCGTTCTCGACGATCATCAGCGGCACCTGGTAGCGGTCGTAGACCTCCTCCAGGTAGTAACGCAGGCCCTCGGGGTCGATCGCCCAACCCCAATCGCTCTTCTTGAGGTACTCGTTGCCGGCGCCACCAAAGATGTTGCCCTGCTCCAGCAGCACCGGGTCAGCCGTGGCCGTGGCGCTCATGTAGTAGCTAAAGCTGTAGAAGTCGACCTTGCCGGCGGCCAGCGTGGCGGCGTCCTCGGGCGAAACCTCCACGTGCACGCCTTCGCGGCGCCACACGCTGGGCGCCCACGAGGGATACGCACCGCGCACCTGCACGTCGCCGCAGTAGAAGTTCATCTCGCGCTGCTGCTTTTGTGCGGCCAGAACGTCTGCCGGATTGCACGTGTGCGGGTAGCAGGCGTTGCCGGCGATCATGCAGCCGATCTTGTTCTGGGGATCGATCTGATGGCCCATGGTGACGCACTTGGCGCTCGCCAGGAACTGATGGTGCAGGGCATCGAAGCGCGCCTGCGGGTCGTCCCAGTCGCAGTCGCCAAAGGCCATGGGCGTGTCGGTTGCCTCGGGCACCATGCCGCCGCCCATCACGCCGCCAAAGCCGCCCATGAGCAGGCAATTGATTTCGTTAAAGGTGAGCCAGTAGCGCACCAGGCCCTTGTACTCGGTCATGACGGTGCGGGCGTAGTTGAGGTAGAAATCGATGAGCTTGGGGTTCTTCCAGCCTCCGTAGTTTTTGGACAGACCATAAGGCAGCTCATAGTGGCTAAGGGTGACCATGGGCTCGATGCCCTGCTCCTGACAGGCCTGGAACACACGGCGGTAGAACTCGATGCCGGCCTGGTTGGGCTCGGCCTCGTCGCCGTTGGGGAAGATACGGCTCCAGTTGATGGACATGCGGTAGCACTTAAAGCCCATCTCGCCAAAAAGCTTGATGTCGTCGAGATAGTGATGGTACATGTCCACGGCCTCGTGGCTGGGATAGTGGTACTGGGGCAGAATGCCGTCGGTAATGTGGCGCGGCCTCGGAGACCGTGCCGCCGGTCATGATGTCGGGAACGCCGAGGGCCTTGCCGTCCTCGTTGTATCCGCCTTCGCACTGATTGGCGGCAGTGGCACCGCCCCACAGAAATCCATCGGGAAAAGCCATGTTGGCTCCTTTCGTACGTGTTGGGATGTTGCGTGGACGCCGAAGCGGCGTCCACGAGGTAATTTGCGTCCCGATCGGAGTTCGCGTTGAGTCGGCCGCCACGAAACCGGCCCATCTACTACGTTTAGTCGTGAACCCCCGACCACGCCGCAATTGTCAAAAATAAAACCGCAGGTAGACGGCTTGGCGGTTTTCGAAAAACCACCGTGTGGTTGGCCCCTACCACTTAAACGTAGTAGATAGGCCGGTTTCGTGGCGAGGCATGTTGCGGGACGCGCACGGACCGACCCATCGAAACTATGCCGGCTTAAGATATGCGGACGGAGCTGACGGAGACGACGTTTGCCCAGATAAAACCGACCAAAATAAACCTGTCCCTTATTGGCAGGTTCAAAACCATGCCGGTTTACGGGGCAGAACCAGTGCCCCTTGAGCATGCCAGAAACGGCAAGGACAAAACCGCAGGTAGGAGGCTTGTCAGTTTACGGAAAAACGGGGTATGGTCAGCACTCACCGTTTCAGCCCCGTAATCCGGCATGGTTTTGATTTTGGGCAGTCGCTCGGACGAGCGCATGGCATCTAGCCCCTTTGAAAAAAAACCGGCGGGGCCCCCCCCCCCGCCGGCTTGGTACCGAGTCTTTGTCGTTTGGGCTACTTGGCAGCCTCGGGCTTGTAGGTGGCAAACTCGATCGCAAAGCCCACGGCGGCACCCACGAAAGAGGCAACGATAGCCCAGATCATGTGGTTGATGCCGTTAACACCGGAGGGGTCGATGAAGGACAGCCAGTTGAAGACGCCCAGACCACCGGACATGTACACCACGGCGCCGGAGAGACCAATGATGAGGCCGCCCACAGCAGAACCGATGCTGGCGTTGATGAAGGCCTTCTTATCGGGCAGGGCGACACCGTAGATAGCGGGCTCGGTGACACCAAAGAAGAAGGCGGAGATCATGGCCGGCAGCGCGATACCGCGGAACTTCTCGTCCTTGTTCTTGAGATACATGGCGAAGAGCACGGCGCCCAGCGAGAAGGAGTGGGCGATAACGGAGCCCAGGATGTAGTCGTGGCCCAGAGTGGACAGGTTGACCAGCGTGATGGGCACGAGCGACCAGTGGAAGCCAAAGATGACCAGGCACATCCAGAAGGCACCGACGAGGGTGCAGCCCAGGAGGGAGCCGATCATGGGCAGGCCAAACAGCAGCGCGAAGAACTCACCAAGCAGGTTGGTGATGAGCGTGGCGATGGGGCCAATGACCAGATAGCCAAGGGTGACGGTAACGGTGACGACGATCAGCGGGGTGAAGAACATCTTCATAGAAGCGGGCATCCACTTCTTAACCCAGTGCTCGAGGGTGGAGCCAAACCAGACCATGAGCAGGATGGGGATAACGGAGCTGGTGTAACCCGAGGCAGGCATGATGAGCGGCAGGCCCAGGAACGTGGTGTACCAAGAGAAGGTGCCAGCAAAGCCGAGCTCGACGGAGCCGACAACCTCGCCCGAGGTCAGGGCAACCATGGTGGGATACACCAGGGCAAAGGCGATGGCCATGCCGTTGAACTCGCTCATCTTGAACTTCTTGGCCGCGGTAAAGCCAAGCACCACGGGCAGGAAGTAGAACATGCCGTCAGCGACGGTGTAGAGCAGCGTGTAGGCGCCGTCGTTGGCAAAGCTCGGGACCAGGAAGGTAGCGAGCGCCAGCAGGCCCTTCATGATACCGGCAGCGGCGAAGGTGCCGAGCATGGGGGCGAAGATGCCCGAGATGAGGTCGATGATCACATCGGTAACGCCCTTGGGAGCGGCATCGTCGTCATCGGCGTCGACGGCGCCGCCGTCGCTAAAACCGCCGGCCTTGAGAACGGCGTCGTAGACGTCCTCGACGATGTTGCCCACAACAACCTGGTACTGGCCGTTGGCGTGCATGACCTTGATGACGTTGGGCAGCTCGGAGATTGCCTCGTCATTGGCCTTCGACTCGTCCTTGAGCTTAAAACGAACACGGGTAATGCAGTGTGCGACGCATTTGACGTTGGACTTGCCGCCAACCAGCTCTACGATCTGGGCAGCAAGATCGTCGTATTTACCTGCCATGATCTGTCCTCTCTTTTCCAAATTTCGACAAAAATATCCCCTACCGCGAGCCGGTACCTTGCCCGCAGTTAGAAACCAAAAAGAATTGTTGCGATTGCCGCCGGGCTGGCGGCTTTACTCACTCGGTCTGCGAAGCCGATCGCAGACGGTTGATATGCATCATCAGATACAAGAGCTCCTCGTCCGAGCAGCTCTGCTTGAACTCTTTCTCGAACACGCGGTTGATGGCGTACGCACACTGGTAGGCCTCGGGAAAATCGCGGGCGGCCTGCATAAACAGTGAGGAGTTCTCGGTCTGCGTGCAGCTGCCCTTAACAAGGCGGCGAACCAAAAAGCGCAGGTGCGCAAGAAAGCGAATGTAGCAGTACGACGCCGTGTCGAGCGAGCAGCCGAGCTGCTTTTCCACGGAATGGGTTACCTCGTAAAGCACGCGGGTGCTCTTCATGATGAAGTCCATGTCCTTGGCGCGGCCCATGCCGTCGACCTCGGCGTTAACGATGTGGAGCGCGATGCTCGTGGCCTCGTTCTGACCCAGCTTGGCGCCGGTGTGCTTTTGCACGATGGCGAGCGCGGCCTGACCGATTTCGAGCTCACGCGGGTAGATGAAAGCCACCTCATGCTCGAGCGGGTTGGGAGCGCTGATCTGGTCGTCGTCGCGCTGAACGGCAAACTGCAGGTGATCTGCCAGGATAAAGGGCAGGCCACCGGACAGCTTGCAACCAAGCTGCTGGGATGCGAAGCAGGCAATGTCGCTTGCCGCGAGCAGAACGTCGTCGGGAAGTGTGCCGACCATATCCTGCAGGCTCTCGGGAACGTTATAGAATTTGCGCTGGATGAGCGACTCATCGGCAAGCTCGTAGGGCATCTCGTGAAAACCGATGCCCTTGCCAAAGACAACAACCTCTCGGCCGCCATCGCTGGCGGCGAGAGCAACGTTATTGTTGATCTTCTTTAAAATGAGCATGAAAAAACTCCTCGGACATCGGCGCTAGACGACGGGGCGATATTCCTCGTCTTCTATTATGCGCAAGTGATGCCTCCAGAGGAGTAACAAACTTGTGAGCACGTGGGCGATTGTAGGATGAAACTTGCATGCAGCGTAAGCCCCATTGGTGCGAAAGTCCGCTGAACGGTAGGAAATCGCCTGTAAACGGCAAAACCACCACAAAGGTGCCTGGCCCCTTTGTGGTGGTTTTGGCTGATGCCCCGATGTTACTCGCGCGGGGTGCCGTAGGGGTTGTACAAATCTGCAAGAGCAAATGTGCCGGTAGTAGCATCAAAGTCGAGTTCGAGCACACAGCAGTTGCCAATGCGGTGCTTCATCTTGAGCGGCTCCACGCCCACGCCGCGCATGACCTGAGCCGCTGCGGCGCCATGGCTCACGCACAACACGCTCTCATGTCCAGGGCGCTGCATGAACTCGGTGATGGTCGCCATCATACGCTCGCGAAACTCGACTTCGCCCTCGCCGTCATACTGCTTGTAAAAATCGCCGTACGGCAGGCGCGGATTCAAATCCTCGCTCGCGCCCTCAAATTTGCCAAAGTTCCACTCCTTAAGGCCCTTGACGCGCTCGTAAGGCTGACCGGGGAACGCAAGCTCAAGCGTGTCGCACGCACGCTCGGACGTCGAACTGTACGCATGGTCAAACGTAAGGCCACGCCCTCGCAGGGTCGCACCGACAGTTTTAGCCTGCTCGATTCCCAGCTCGGTGAGCGGCGAGTCACACCAGCCCTGCTTGCGACGAAGCAAGTTAAAGAGCGTTTGACCGTGACGCATAAAGTACAGTTTTGACATGAGGCCTCCGTGATCGCAATCGTTTGTCAGCGATTATGACACCTTGAGCTAACTTTAAGTCAAAGCTTTTTTGCAAAAACCACCACAAAGATGCCTGTCCCTTTTTGGCATGTTATGGCAGCGCAGCGAGCCGGTTCCAAGTGCCCCAGGTCGCCCCGAAAGAGGAGCGACGCGTACTTTGGTACGCGAGCGACGGCTTGAGGGGCGAGATGGGGTGCTTGGGGCCGGCGCAGCGTCAAGCCTTAAAGGTGGTCTTGGATAAGGTCGCAGATGGCTCGGGCGTCGTTGATGTTGATGGCTCGGGTCGCAAAGCCGGCGTCGAATGCCTGGCGTGCCAGGGCCTCGTTGCAGGCAAGGGCCAGCGTGTGACCGTCGACCAGGTCGAGCGAGCTCTTGCCGCGCAGACGGTCGACACCGGAGCGCGCGACCACGATGTTGTCGAAGCCCTCGGTCTTGTAGCCCTCGATGATCACCACGTCGACATCGTTGTAGCGCGACAGCAGCTCGCGCGCGGGCATCTCGTCCTCCTCGCGCGTGTCGGCGTACTCCGCCCAACGCGTGGCGCAGATGAGGCCCACGTGCTTGGATCCGGCCTGGTGATGGCGCCACGTATCCTTAGCGGGCACGTCGATATCAAAGCCGTGGTGCCCGTGATGCTTGAGTGAACCCACGCGCAGGCCGCGGCGGGTGAGCTCGGCGATAACCTTCTCGACGAGCGTGGTCTTGCCCGAGTTCTGGTAGCCGATAAACGCGATCGCGGGGACGGCTGGTGCCGGAGCAGCGGGCGCGACGGCGACGGGTGCGCTTGCGAGCGTGGCACCGTCAGCGGCCACGGCCTCAACAGCAGCAACCTGACGCTCCGCACGATCCCACACGCCCGAACGGCCGCCCTCCTTGTGCAGCAGGCGCACGTCGACGATCTCCATGCCGCGATCGACCGCCTTGCACATGTCATAGATGGTCAGACACGCGGCACTCGCGCCGGTCAGGGCCTCCATCTCGATACCCGTCTTGCCCGTTACGCCGGCCGTAACCAGCACGTGAAAGCCAACCTGCCCATCCGCGCGCGCCGGCGCCCAGCCCTCGGGCACGTCCTCGGCCGGCGTCCCCGCCGCAGCGATGGGCGCAATGTCGCACTTGCTCTTGGTAATGAGCAACGGATGGCACATGGGGATGATGTCGCTCGTGCGTTTGATGGCCATAATGCCCGCCACACGCGCGCAGGCAAGCACGTCGCCCTTTTTGGCGCGGTCCTGCAGTACCATGGCCTGCGTCTCGGGATGCATGAGGATGGTGCCCTCGGCGATGGCGATGCGATGGGTCTCGGCCTTGTCGGACACGTCGACCATGCGCACCTCGCCCTTGGCGTCCACATGCGTCAGCTCGTCGCGACGGGCGTCACGGGCGGGCTCGGCTGTAGCGCTGGCAGACGGCTGCGCGGACGCTTCGGCGTTGCCAGCATTCGCCGCAGCCGTGACTTTGTGGGCAGACATCGCGGCCCTACGAGCGGCCTTGGTGGCATCGGCGTACCTGCTCTTGGCCATATGATCATCCTCCGATTTGGGACATAAATCGTTGCGTGCCCTCAATTATCGCGTGTTCCTGCGGTTTGTGGGCCACGGCATCGCGCCAAATCGAAAGTACCTGCATATCATCACCACGGCGCAGCGCCTCACGCACCGAATACTCGGCATCGCTGAACAGGCACGGACGCACGTTGCCGTCGGCCGTCAGGCGCAGGCGGTTGCAGCTCGCGCAAAAATGATTGGACATGGCGCTAATAAAGCCGACCGTTCCCGCCGCACCCGGAAAACGGCAATAGCGTGCGGGGCCCGCGCCGGCAGGAGCGTCGGTGATGTCAAGTGGTTCGAGCTCGCCCAGACCCACTGCGGCGGCCGCGGCATTGATGCGCGCCCGCAGCTCGTCGCTCGGCACGGTGTCGCTCGCATCCCACAGCTCGGGATTGAGCGCGGGCGCGTGAGGGTCCACAGCGCAATGCGAGCTCGTGCGCTCGTCGCCAATGGGCATGTATTCGATAAAGCGCAGGTGAATGGAGCGGTCGACGGTCAGTCGCGCGAGGGCCGCCACGTCTTGGTTGAGCCGGCGCACCACGACACAGTTGACCTTAACGGGTTCAAAGCCCCAAGCCAGCGCCGCGTCGATGCCAGCCATAGTCTGCTCGAGCCGACCCAGGCGCGTGATCTTTCCAAACAGCGTAGGGTCGAGCGTGTCGAGCGAAACGTTGACGCGGTTAAGCCCGGCGTCTTTGAGCTGCGGTGCCAACTTGGGCAGCAGGGCGCCGTTGGTGGTAAGCGAGATGTCCTCGATCTGCGGAATCGTACGGATGTCGCGGATGAGCGGGATGATACGGCGGCTGACCAGCGGTTCGCCACCCGTTAGGCGCACGCGGCGAATGCCCTCCCCCGCCACCAGGCGCACAAAGCGGGCGATTTCCTCGGCACTGAGCAGCTCGTCGTGCGCGCGGGGCGCCACGCCGTCGGCCGGCATGCAGTAAATGCAGCGGAAATTGCACTTGTCGGTAACGGCAATGCGCAGGTAGTTGATATCGCGACCAAAACCGTCATGTTGCACGTGCCTGTCCACGCAGCCCTCCCCTCACGCGGCGTTTTATTCTTCGGAAAACATAATACCCCACGGGAGAATCATGCCGACACCCGTACGACAGGACAGGTCGCTTCGAGCAAAACGGACTTTCCAAGCCCATCCTCAGCATACAAACCATCACAACATTCGATGCTTTTCCCGATTTTGGCAAAAAACGTCGAATGTTGTGATGGTTTGCCTGCCCACGGCACCCCGTAGAAGGGCCGAAACGCCCCTAAAGACCGCCGTCCCAGTGCCGAATCACAAATTCTCGCAGGTCGTTCTGCCGCTTTTGGAACGCTTCGCTTCGGTCGCACTTGAGACCCATAGCGAGCGTGATGGCGTTCATCGCCCGGTGCAATTGCAGCTGGTGGGCAAACTGAGTCCCGGTGAGGACGATCATCCTAAAGCCCAGCGCGCTCAGCACGGTCATACGCTCCGCATCCGACGCGCTGCGCTGTTTATCAAGATGGTCCGAGCCGTTGTATTCAATTCCCGTACCGCTCGCGGGCGCATATACGTCGATCTCGAAATACCCGGCCTTTGCGAGATATTTGAACTCGCTGGGAACATCGACCCGATGGTTGAGCTCGATCTTGGCGTATCCCAGCCCGCCCTGGGAACGTTTTGCTACGACCATGATTGCGGTGGCCGTCTCCATGGGCGACCGCGCGCCATCGTGCACGCGCTTGAGCACGGCGGCCGCGCGTATAGCCCCCTGACGAGATCGGTTCTCATTGCAATAGGCAATCATGTCGGCAACGGTATATCTCTGCCTCATCTCGACATAATCGTCTGTCGACAGATGATTCAAATGGTATCGGGCGCAGATTTCGTAGCCATATTCCAGCTGCTCGGGCTCACTCATCCACGAACCCGCTTGGACAAAGCACATGGCCTCATCAACCACCAGAAGGCCCTCTGCCACCTCGATAAGATGGCCTGGAGGTACCGGCGCTCCAAATACGCGGCACCTAAATCCAGCCGGCGTCGAGCGCTCAAAATCGAAGTTGACGAGCGTATCGATATGGTCGAGCTCTTCTCGTGGAACACCAAGCGAAACCAGATAGTCGGCAACGATCCCAACTGCCGTTGAAGCCCTCAGCCCCTTGGCATCGAGCCCCAATTTGGGCAGGCTCGCGGTCGGCTCCGCCTCGTTAGCAAGCGAGTCCTCATCGTATAGACTGCTTGCTCGCGAGAGCGGCTCGGACGGGCGCGCCACGTTGTGGTACAGCCAGGCAGTCTTATGGGACAGGACGATCGGCAGGTCCATGAGCCCTCCAATGGAGTCGGATAACCAACCTTATTCCCCTGCCCACGGGTCCGCACACCTTCGTGCACAAGAAAGCGATTCCACCCGATCGAGTGGCAGAAAAACCCATCACAACATTCGATGCTTTTCTCAATTTTGGCAAAAAACGTCGAATGTTGTGATGGTTTGAGGCGAGGTGAGGGGCATGGAGGGGTCAAAGCATCGTGCTCGAACAGGTTAATCCAACTCTTTTAAGCCATGCGCGAGCTGCCAGTATTCGCCGTGCTGAGCGAGCAGCTCCTCGTGGGTGCCGCGTTCGATAATGCGGCCGTGTTCGAGGACCATGATGGCGTCGGCGTCGCGGACGGTGGACAGGCGGTGCGCGATCATAAACGTGGTGCGTCCGCGCATGATGCGGTCCATGCCGCGCTCGATGAGCTTTTCGGTGCGCGTGTCGATAGAGCTCGTGGCCTCGTCCAAGATGAGCACCGGCGGGTCGGCAACGGCCACGCGCGCGATGGCCAGCAGCTGGCGCTGGCCCTGCGACAGGTTGGCGCCGTCGGCCGTGACCGGTGTGTCGTAGCCTCTAGGTAGGCGGCGGATAAACGAATCCGCGCAGGCAGCCTCGGCAGCGGCGCGCACTTCCTCGTCGGTCGCGTCGAGCTTGCCAAAGCGGATGTTCTGTGCGATGGTGCCGCTAAACAGGTGCGTGTCCTGCAGCACAATGCCGAGCGACCCGCGCAGGCTGGCCTTGGCAATGTGCTTGACGTCGATGCCGTCGTACGTGATCTCGCCGTCATCGACCTCGTAGAAGCGGTTGATGAGGTTGGCGATGGTCGTCTTACCGGCGCCTGTGGAGCCCACAAACGCGATCTTTTGCCCCGGCTTGGCAAACAGGTTGAGATCCGTGAGCACACGGGTGCCTGGCACGTAGGAAAAGTCCACGGCATGGAAGCGCACGTCGCCGGCAAGTGGGACCAAGCCGCACGTGAGCTCGGTGCCGTCGGCAGCCACCGCACGGCCCGACTCATCAACGGCAGCCACATCATGCAGGTGCCCGTACGCGCCCACGCCCTGGCCCTCGGGAATCTTCCATGCCCACGCGGCGCCGCCCGTCTGCACCAGCTCCACGTAGCCCTCGTCCACCTCGGGCTTAAGGTCCATGGCGGCAAACAGGCGCTCGGCACCGGCCAGCGCGTTGAGCAAAAAGTTGCCCAGCTGCGTAAACTGGTTGATGGGCATGGCCGCCTGGCGTACAAAGACCAGGTAACTTGCAAGCGCGCCCACGTCGGCGAGTCCCTTGATGCAGAGCATGCCGCCCGCCACGGCGACGATGGCATAGTTGACGTAGCCAATCACGACGGTCATGGGCACCATGGAGTTGGCATAGCTCACGGCGGCGGTGCCGGTACGGCGAAGCTCGTCGTTGCGGCAGGCGAAGCCGGCAACATTCGCTGCCTCGCGGTTAAAGACCTTGATGACCTTTTGGCCCGAGACCATCTCTTCGATATATCCGTCCAAGTCGCCAAGCGATGCCTGCTGGGCGGCAAAGAAGCGCTTAGAGCGCGCGCCCGAGTAGCGCGCATACAGCACAATGGCCGCATCGCACACGAGCGTGATAATCGTGAGCTGCCAGTTGAGGATGATGAGCATGGCCGTGGTGCCCACAACCCTGAATGGCGGCCTGAATCACGTTGGCAAAGCTGTTGTTGAGCGCCTCGGAGACGGTGTCGACGTCGTTGGTGAAAAAGCTCATGTGTCGCCCGAGCGTGATGCGTCAAAATAGCTGAGCGGCAGCGTCTGGATGTGCGCGAACAGGTCGCGGCGAATATCGGACACCACGCGTTGGGCCGCGCGCACCATGATTTGTGAGTAGCCCAGGGCCGAGAGCACGCCCGCGGCGTAGATGATCGCCGTCAGGATGACCTGCTTGGCAAGCAGTTCCTCCCGCCCGTGGCCAACCGTTAACGATGGGGCGCACCATGTAGGTGGCCGGCGAGGCTCGCGATGGCGGCGACGGAGGCGAGCACGCCCACCGCGAGCAACGAGAACTTGGCATGCCCCATGTAGGAGAGCAGGCGGAGCACAGTGCGCTTGAGGTCGGCCGGGCGTGCTTGGGCTGCGGTCTTAGGCATGGCGCTCACCCCCTTCCAAGGTCGATCCGCTGGGGACGGAGGAAAACGGATCATTCGCGCAGCCATCGTCACTGCCTCCGGCGGCGTCCGCGTTCCCCGCAAACTCCATCTGCGAGGCGTAAATCTCCTGGTAGATGTTGTCGCCCGCCAGCAGTTCCTCGTGCGTACCCACGCCGTGGACACGACCGTCGTCCAACACCACAATGCGATCGGCATCCATGACGCTCGCGATGCGCTGGGCGATGATGAGCACGGTCGTATCGGGAATCCGAGCGATGTGCTCGCGAATCTTAGCGTCGGTCGCCATATCGACCGCGCTGGTGGAGTCATCAAAAATGAGCACGCGCGGATGCTTGAGCAGCGTGCGCGCGATGCACAGGCGTTGCTTCTGGCCACCCGAAACACCGGCGCCGCCTTGGCCCAGCTCTCCGTCCAGCCCGCCGATGCGATCAAGGAACTCGTCCACGCACGCCGCGCGGCAAGCCGCGAGGAGTTCATCGTCCGACGCCTGTGGATTGCCCCACTGCAGGTTCTCACGCACGGTACCCGTGAACAGCACATTCTTTTGCAGCACAATGCCAACGGCGTCGCGCAAGGTAGCCAGGTCGTAGTCGCGCACGTCGTGTCCGCCCACAAGCACGGCGCCCTCGGTGGCGTCGTACAGGCGCGCAATCAGCTGCACAAGCGAGCTCTTGCCCGAGCCCGTGCCGCCGAGGATGCCCACCGTCGAGCCGCTCTCGATGCGAAGGTCGATATGCTCGAGCACATCCTCGGCTGCGTCCGCGCGGTATTTAAAGGAAACGTCGCGAAACTCGATACTGCCGTCCGCTGGCGCCGCAGTCGCGAGGTCTCCCGCAGGGTTGGCGATAAAGGGCTCCTCATCGAGCACCTCTGCGATACGGCCCACACTCGTGAGAGCGCGCGTGAGCAGCAAAAACACGTTGGAAATCATCATGAGCGAGTTCATGATCAACAGCACATAACTCATAAAGCCCGTGAGCGAGCCCACGCCCAAGCGACCTTCGATGATCATGCGGCCGCCAATCCACAGAATCGAGAGCGCAGCCACGTACATCGAGAGTTGGAACACCGGCAGGTTGAGCACAGCGGTGCCGAAGGTCTTGGTCGCCGTGCCGGCGAGCTCGGTATTGACGGTGTCGAACTTGTCGCACTCGTGCTCGGCGCGCACGTAAGCCTTCACGGCGCGCACGGCGGTAAGGTCCTCTTGCACCACGCCGTTAAGGTGGTCCATCGAGGTCTGGAGTTGGCGGTAGAGCGGACTGACGCGATAGGTGATAACGCCCAGTACGATCGCCAGCACCGGCAGGATGATCGCGAAAACGGTGGCGAGCGGGCGCGACAGCACCAGCGCATAGACCAAGCCGACGATAAGCGTCACGGGACCGCGCACCATGGGACGAAAACCGTTGCCGATGGCGTTTTGAATCACGGTGATGTCGGTGGTCATGCGTGTGACAAGCGAGCTGGCGTCGTAGTTGTCCAGATTGCCAAAAGCGAGCGTCTGGATCTTGCGATACTCGGCCTCGCGCAGGTTAGCGCCCAGCCCCGAGGCAACGCGGGCAGACGTGCGCGCATAGCCCAAGCCAAGTACCAGCGAACATGCGGCGCATATCAACATATACGTGCCCTGCAACAGCATATAGTTGATGTCGCCCGCGGGCACGCCCACGTCGATGATATTTGCCATGATGACCGGGATAAACAGCTCGAGCGCCGTCTCGGCCGTCACAAAGAGCACGCCGAGCATGGCATCGCGGCGGTATGCCCCCAGATAGGAAAACAAAATCTTGAGATTGCGCACGCAGGTTCATCCCCCATCAAACGTTGTTCGCAAACCCACGTATTATGGCGCGCCGTGCGGCGGTGTCAAGTGATGCGAAATCGATTTCTGCAAGGTTGGCGCAGGCTTTATGCTCGCAGGGCGCACGTCCGTATTCAATTAGAAATAAACGCGAGCGCGGCTTTTTCGCCCCGCCGCCAACACAAACCTTGACTCTACAATCGTTGTAGGGTTTTCACTACACTGGTACGTAAACGACCCAAGCCAGAAAGTGCCCCGCCCATGGAACACGACCTCACACGCGGCAATATCCTCAAGACCATCGCGGTCTTTGCGCTGCCCTATATGCTCTCGTACTTTTTGCAGATGCTCTACGGCATGGCCGACCTGTACATGATGGGACAGTTTAGCGGCGCCGCCGGCATCACCGCCGTGGGCAATGGCGCGCAGACGCTCTATATCATTACCGTGACGCTCGTGGGCCTGGCCATGGGAACGACGGTCATCGTCGGCCACGCTGTGGGCTCGCGCCGGTTTGACCGCGCCGAGACCGCCATCGGCAACACCATTACGCTCTTTATGGGCGTCTCGGTGGTGCTGGCCGCTGTCTTGCTCGCACTGTGCCCGCAGATCGTGGCACTCATTGGCACGCCGGCCGAGGCGGTCGAAGGCACTGCCGCCTACCTGCGCATTTGCTTTGTAGGCATTCCCTTTATCGCCGCATACAACATCCTCTCGGCCATCTTTCGCGGCCTGGGCGATTCGCGCTCGCCCATGTACGTGATCGGCGTGGCGTGCATCATTAATATCGCGCTTGATTTTCTGTTTATCGGCCACATGGGGCTCGGCCCCGTGGGCGCGGCACTCGGCACGGTGACCGCGCAGACAGCCAGCGTTGCCCTCGCGCTCGTGTGGCTCAAGAGCCGTCGCACAAACATCCACGTTAAGCGCAGCGACCTGCGCCCCCAGCCCGAGGTGCTCGGCAGCATTCTTAAGATCGGCGTGCCCGTGGCCGTGCAGGACGGCTGCATCCAGGTGGCGTTTATGTTTATCACCGTCATCGCCAACCACCGCGGCCTGGTCGACGCCGCCGCCGTGGGCCTGGTCGAGAAGATGATCAGCTTCTTGTTCATCGTGCCGAGTTCCATGGGTGCCACCGTCAGCGCACTCACGGCGCAAAATGCCGGCGCGGGCAAGGGCGACCGCGCGCGTCAGGTACTCAAGGATGCCATGACCATCTCGGTCGTGTACGGCTGCCTGATCACGGTGCTGATGTGGCTGGTGGCGCCGGCGTTTATTGGCTTTTTTGCCAAGGACGCCGCGGTGGTCGCGGCCGGTACCGGCTATATGCGCAGCTATATTTTCGACGCGATTTTTGCCGGCATCCACATTTGCTTTAGCGGCTTTTTCGCTGCATACGGCAAGAGCTACATCGGCTTTGCACACAACGTGCTGGCCGTGGCGCTCATTCGCGTACCGGGCGCGTGGCTGCTGTCGAACGCCTATTCCGACACGCTGTTTCCCATGGGCATCGCTTCGCCATGCGGATCGATTCTGTCGGCGGTCATTTGCGTTGTCGCGTTTACCGTGCTCAACCGGCGCGGGGCTTTTGACAAACTGGTAGCGTAGCGGGGCGACGCGAGATCACCCTGATCGATGACATCATCAGCGACGACCCCACAACCTACGTGACGCAGATCACGGTGCCGGTTGCCCCGTCCAGATAAGAACTGCCTAGAAAACGTTCAGCTGTAGGCAGAATCTTGACGTTATAGGCCATATTTTGCCTCAAAGGCATCACGTGCCGTGCCAGCAGCACGCTCCCGTTCGGCCACAGCTATGCGAGCCATCAGACGAGCCTTAGCCTGTTCCTGAACCATGAGGTCATAGTCCTCAGATCGGAGTACGACAAATTTGCTATAGCCGTTTTTTGTAACAGTCACTGGGCCGAGAGCCTCCCAACAAGCTCGCTAAACGCCGGGGACACTCCCCGGCGTGGTGGTTTTACTCCTCCGGTATCGGAAATGCACGGATGAACTCTGCGGGCGAGAAGGTCTTGATAGTCGAGCGTACAAAAGCGGCGCGATCGCGCGTGATGATAAAGTCCACACCGGCACGCTCGGCCATCGCACGAATACAGCCATCCTCAAAATCCGGCTCATCGGAATAGGCGGAGGTAAAACAAGCTTCTTGGTCGAGAGGCTCTAACGAGTAGCTCTTAAGGCAGTCGCGCACCACCTCGCGGGCGCGCGCCTCGCCGGCCTGTTTGGTGAGAATGTAATATGCGTCCTTGAGAGAGCAGGCCGAAACAACGCCCTCGATAAGCCCCACGTCAACAAGCCCCTTGATGGTTTGCGCCGCCCCATGCTCCGGCCGACCAGGAAGCACGCAATCGAGCAGAAAATTGGTATCGAGAAAAGCCCTCATAGGTAGCGCTCCCTCGCGACGCGCTTTTCATCTTCAACCGTCATCGTATCGAGCGGCGTTCCCTTTGGCATTTTAGCCACGATATCGAGATACTCCTGGTAGTCCTCATCCTCCGCGAGCATCTCGCGAATCTCCTTCCAGGTGATCTTGGGATGCCACATCGTACCCACGTCGCGCTTGGGCTTGTCCGTGCCGCACGTCGGCTTTGCGCCCCCACGTTCCTGGGCAGCGTCATATTCCACTGCAACCGGGCCTTGATAGTCGAGCGGTACGATCTTGAACAACGGCTTGCTCCGCTTGAAGACCACAACCTCCTCGCCCTCATTGGCAACCTTTTCGGCCACCTGCGTAAGGTTTTGGCGCAGCTCCGAAAATGCGACGGTAACCATAACGGCTCCTCTCAACATATATCTTCACTGCTCAGTATACACGTTAATGTTAATGTTAACGTATATGAGAATCACCACAATGAAGGACAATTCATCATTGCAGACCCCTCCGCTTTGTATGAAT
>ENA-OQBV01000383-OQBV01000383.1-human-gut-metagenome-genome-assembly--contig:-NODE-383-length-25141-cov-4.288598_pt1 | contig 25141 bp, 20 predicted proteins | sample MGYA00242750_ERZ504559 | MGnify/ENA primary metagenome ERZ504559 (study PRJEB26092, sample SAMD00036230) | human gut metagenome | host: Homo sapiens | study: EMG produced TPA metagenomics assembly of... | reverse complement strand
CGTGTTTCCATGCCGGAAAGAATCGCATCAGAACCGTACAAACTGCGGAATAATGTTCGCAAAAATGTTCCATTCCAGCAAAAGGAATGTTCCATGTCCTCTGTCATCAGACCTCTGAGATTTGCAAAGCAGGTCTGCCCTTTTGTCTGGGAATTAAAATCTCCATATCCTTGGCTTGCGATATTCTGCCGGTAATCGCCAAACAGCTGCTGCGGAATCTTTCCGTTTCCCAGCTGATAAGTTTTATGTTCGAGTGTTTCCTGAAAGTGCATGCCATCAAGTGGATCCTGTGCTCCGTAATCGGCAGGGGAAACCGAAACAATAATGGCAGAATTTGCGTTTTTACCACTTCTACCCGAATAACTCATACCATTGACACAGGTTTTTTCCTTCATGGAGGAAGCATTTACGACATAACCGCCCGGACACATGCAAAAGGAATATACCCCGCGTCCGTTTGGAAAATTGGACGTCACCTTATAGGGTGCGGCAGGAAGCCGCAGGGCGTTTCTTTTTCCGTACATAGCATCATCGATCATCTGCTGGGGATGTTCCACGCGGAATCCCACGGCAAAATTTTTGGCTTCCATCGGAAGCTGGTGCCGGTGCAGCATCATAAAGGTATCCCTTGCACTGTGTCCAAGTGCAAGAATGGCAACATCGGCAGGAATCACCGTATCATCCTCCGTCACAAGTGCATGCAGTGCATTTTCTTTTATCTGAATGTCTTTTAAGCAGGTCTGAAAACGAAACTCCGCACCGTGTTTGATCAGGTAATCCCTCATATTTTTGATCACCTTCGCCAGAATATCGGTTCCGATATGTGGTTTTGCATCATAAAGAATGTCCGATGGTGCCCCAAATTTCACGAATGTTTCGAGTACATAGCGGTTTCTTCCGGATGGATCTTTCACCACCGTGTTTAATTTTCCATCGGAAAAGGTTCCTGCCCCACCTTCTCCAAACTGTACATTGGAATCCGGCTGCAGAATACCGGTTTTCCAGAAGCGTTCAACGTCCGCACTGCGGTCTTCTACCTGTTTTCCACGCTCTAAAATAAGCGGCGCATATCCTGCAAGTGTCAGCTGCCAGGCTGCAAAAAGACCACAGGGACCGGCTCCCACAATCACCGGACGCCGGTTTAAACGCTCCTGCCCCATTTCCGAAAAACGGTAACCGGTTTCTGTCACAAGGCTGACGGAAGGCTGATGCAGTTTTTTTTACGATGCTGTTTTCCTGACGGATCGTTACATAGATGCAATATACATAAAACAATGACGGCTTTTTCCGTGCATCGAGGGAACGCCGCATCACCTCGTAATGAAATGTTTCTTTCGATGGAATACGAAGTGTTTTTCTGATTTTATCTTCCAGATCTTTTTGGGAATGTCCTACTGGAAGCTTTAACTGATTGATTTTAATCATTATGAACCTACTTTACTTCCTGCGACATGTCCGCTGGACCATGCCCATTGCAAATTATATCCCCCACAGATTCCATCGACATCCAAAAGTTCACCAACGAAATAGATGCCCGGGACAATCCGTGATTCCAGCGTATCTGTGTGGATTTCTTCTGTGTGGATTCCCCCAGTGCACACCTGTGCAGCAGAAAAAATCCCTTACCTTTTTTAAGCGGACAGGAAATGTCTGTATCTGTCTGCAGAGCGTTTCGGTCTGTTTTTTGGAAATCCGTTCTGTGTGTTCATGAACCGGAATGCCTGCTGCCTTAAGTATAACCGGAATCAGTTTATGGTTTAAAAGCCCACGAAGTGATTCTGCGGCATCCTGTATCCCGGCATCCCGTGAAATCTGCGCTGCAGTTCCTGCGCAAGCATATCTTCGGAAAAATCCGGCAGAAAATTGATGGTAAGCTCTGCCTGTTTTTTCTGATACAGCGCTTTCGAGGCCGGACTGCTGATCTGAAATACCGGAATACCGGAAATCCCGTAATCTGCAAGCTGCAGTTCTCCCCGTTCCTGTTCGCATTTCTGCCCATCTATGTACAAAGACAGGAGTGCGTCCGTGCGGACTCCGGATACTTTGGAAAATTCCATTCCTTCTGCCTCAAATCCACACAGTGCCGGCAAAATCGGCTCAAACCGGTGCCCAAACGATTTTATCAGCGAAATCATGGATCCATCGCTTCCGGATTTCGGTGCAGCACGAAGACCTGTTGCAAAAACAAGATTGTGGGAACAATACGTTCCCATGGATGTCCGTACCTCAAATCCGTATTTTGTCTCACAAAGCTGCCGGATGTCACAGGAAGTGACCAGGGAAACTCCGCTTCGTTTCATTTCCGCGGACAACGCATCCGCAACGGAAGAAGCCTGTCCGGAGTTTGGGTATACATATCCGTTCTTTTCTTTTGGCCAGATGCCGATCTCCCGGAAAACGCAAGGGTATCTTCCACTGTAAACTGCTTTAAAATTTCCTGTACCAGTCCGCGGTCTCCGTAATAAGCACCGGGGAGACATCTTAAGATTTGTAAAATTACATTTTCCGTTTCCGGTTGCCTAGAATTTTTTTCCCCGGCTTATCCATATGTTCTAAGACGGTAACGGACAATCCACGTCTTGCGGCCGTAATTGCGGTCATCATGCCGGAAGCTCCGGCGCCAATCACGAGCACATCCTGTTGTTTTGATTTTTTCTTATCCATAGTCCACCTGTCATTTTATCTGTTAAACCAGTTAAATATTTTATCATATAGGTATAAAATATTCAACTCGAATAGCTTTCCAAAAAGTCAAAAAGGCTCTCTTCATCTGCAAATCCAATGCCATTTTCCGCCTGTTTCTGCAGTTTTTGACTTAAATTCTCACTTCGAATCCCGGTTTCCATATATACGGTTTTTCCATCCGGTAAAAAAACAACCAGCCGGCTGTCCTGTGTACGGATAATATAGGCATTTTCCGTTTCTTTGTAAGGAGTTCCGGTCAAAACGGTGTGCTCTGTTTCGGATGCATATTGTTCTTGGGTATTTTTTGTGTTTTCTACACCTCTTTTCTGATACCAGATGCCAAAGACCAGCAGCAGAACCAGACAAAGAAGAATGCAGATGCCTGTTTTTTGATTCATATCATCACCTTCTAACAGTAGCATTCTGCATTTTATTTCCGTTTTATACCATTTACTTAATAAATGTAATTTTTTTGCAACCCGGACAATCAGAGTTCCTTTCGGGAATTTTTTAATCTCCTCTTCGGTCAGTTCCGTGCAGTAACACTCATTTGAGCAGTCAGCTGGCACAACTTTGATAGTTCTGCGCTCGATGCCGTGCAGATTGAGGAGCTCGAAGTGCTGCCCGGGCGCCGCAACCTTAAAGTCACCGTGCCGGGCCAAAGCGACGAGCCGCGGCTGATCTATATCTGCCACATGGATACCGTCACCTTGGGCGATGGCTGGGACGCAGACATCGAACCGCTTGGGGCGGTTGTGCGCGACGATAAACTCTATGGCCGCGGTGCCTGCGATATGAAGGGTGGCCTGGCCTGCGCCATTGCCGCACTGGTCCATACGCTCGAGCGCGTGGCGGCGGATGGCGCGCTGCCACGCCGCGGCTTTTCGCTCATCTGCTCGGTCGACGAGGAAGACTTCATGCGCGGCTCAGAGGCCGCGATCGATGCTGGCTGGGTCAGCTCGCGCGAATGGGTGCTGGACACCGAGCCCACCGACGGACAGATCCAGGTGGCGCACAAGGGGCGTACGTGGTTCGAGATTGAAATGGCTGGCGTGACGGCGCATGCGAGCCAGCCTTGGAAGGGCGCGGATGCCGTCGCCGCCATGGCCGAGGTCGTGTGTTCGCTTCGTCGCGCGTTTGCGGCGCTGCCCGCGCACGATGAGCTGGGGCCTTCGACCATCACGTTTGGCCAAATCGAGGGCGGATATCGCCCCTACGTCGTACCCGACCGCGCCAAAGTCTGGGTCGACATGCGCCTGACCCCGCCGACCGATACGGCCGCCGCAATCAATATGGTCGAGCATGCCATCGCCGTCGCCGAAGCCGCCGTTCCCGGTTGCCATGGCAGCTACACCGTGACGGGCGACCGCCCCGCCATCGAGCGCGACCCGAACTCTCCCCTTCTAGCAGCGCTCAAGCGTGCCGCCGATGACGTAACGGACGCGGACACGACCGTCGGCTTCTTTACCGGCTACACCGATACCGCCGTCATTGCCGGCAAGACAGGCAACCGCAATTGTATGAGCTACGGCCCCGGCTCGTTGGCGCTCGCACACAAGCCCGACGAGTATGTGCCCCATGCCGATATCGTTCGCTGCCAAAACGTGCTCATCGCGCTTGCCGATAACACGCTCTGGGACGCAAGCGGCCAAGTTGGGGCATAATAAGCCGCGAACAAACCGACTCGCGCGTTAGGACCGCCCATGAAAGCACTTCCGTTTCCCTGCATCCGCCCGGCTCAGGACCGTGTGCTCGAGGCGCTGCCTGCGATGGGCGGTATCCTGAGCGGCAACGACGCCCTGCGCGGCGCCATTGCTGACGGCCTAATGCTCAAGGATCCAGGCGCGGCGTATTACGTGTACGAATGCTCGGGCGAGCCGGGTCGCGCGACGGGTGTCGTGGCGATTTGCCCGGTTAACGTACTGACGGGTAGCGACGAGGCTGCCGCCGAGAGCGTCGACGCACTCGCCGCCGCGCGCGCGATCGCCGAGCTTAAGGTGCAGCCGCGCCCCGTGTCGCTCGCCTACGAGGCGTCGCCCGTCATGGATATCATTTTGAGCGCTGCCAAAGAGGGCGCATCGCTCTACGCCGTCACCGATCCCGCGGGCGTCACACATCGCGTGTGGGAGGTCAAGCGCGAGGACGCCGTTGCCGCCATCCGTGCCATGCTCGATCAGGCGCCCGACCCGGTGTTCGCCGGTGACTCCGCCTATGTCGCCGCACTGGCTGGGGCATCGCAGATTCTGGCCGACGAGGCCCGCGCTGCCGGCGCCTACTCTGGCAAAGAGCCGTTCAACTTTGCTGTAGCCGTGCTGTTCCCCGCCGCGCAGGTCAGCGGCAGCGCGCCGCAGGTTCCGACGGGTCTGCTCACTCACCAGGTCTCACGGTTCTAGCGAACTCAAACGCTAAGCTGGAAAACCCAGCATCCAAACAAACAAGGGGCGGAGATGCAGCAAACGCATGCACCTCCGCCCTTTTCGCATCAAACAATTACGCCGGTAAACCGGGCCGCAACGTCAGCGTTATCCACGCTGCGGACCTGCCGCCGCCACGAGCGGCTCTAGCCCCAGCTCGCGCGCGTAGTCTTCCTGCGTAAAGACTTCGACCAGTTCAAACGTATCGGCCGCATCGTCAAACGCAAAATGCAGCACTGAGCAGTTGCCCGGCACGCGTTCGCGCTCGTCGGCCGCCGCGCCCCGCACGTGGTCCAAAAACTCCTTGATAGCTGAGCCATGACTTACCGCGAGCACGCACGTATGGTCCGGACGCCGCATAAGATCGGTCAGCGTCGCCACCATGCGCGTGCGCACCTGGATCTGGCCCTCGCCGCCAAACTGCCGATAGAAGTCGCGCCACGGGCGCTCGGGCATAAGCATCACGCGCTCGGCCTCAAAGTCGCCAAAGAACCACTCGCGCAGGCCGTCCAGACGCTCATACGCCAAGCCCGGCCACAAGTTGGCGATAGTCTGCTCGGTGCGATGAAGCGTAGAGGTGTAGGCATGATCGGGCTCAATGCCGCGCGCACGCAAAAACATGCCGGCGCGCGCCGCCTGGTCGCAACCCAACTGCGTAAGCGGCGAGTCACTCCACCCCTGAATGATACGCTTAAGGTTGAATATCGTCTGTCCATGACGGACCAGATACAGATCTTTATTCATAGGGGTCCTTTCGTTCGTTACCAACCCAAGAGCGAAAACGCCCCGTCGCAATAGCCAAAATGAAGCACGGCACCGTTGTCGGGTAGCTCTCCCCCGCCAGTCACATACTCAAGAAACTCCTGGCAGGCTGAGCCGTGGGAAACCGCCAGCACGCAGTCGTGCTGCGGCCGGGCCATAATACGGGACAGCGCCGCGACCATGCGCGACTGAAGCTGCACTTCCGACTCGCCGCCAAAGGCCACCGGATAATCGCCCCAGGGCTGCGGCGGCATCTCGCGATTTGATGTGCCCTCCAGCGAGCCAAAATGCCACTCACGCAGGTCATCGACCAGCTCAATGGAACGGCCCTCGCCAACGATAAGCTCGGCCGTATGCCGCGCCCGGCCCAACGGCGAGGAATACACATGATCAAAGGCCACGCCACGCGCCGCAAAACGCCGTACGCGCCGTCAGCGCCTGCTCGCGCCCGCGCGCCGTAAGCGGCGAATCGTGCCAGCCCTGCAAAATGTTCTGCACATTGAGCTCGGTCTGCCCATGCCGCGCCAAATACAGATCGGCCACATGCCCCCCCTCGTACCACCACAAAGGGGACGGTCACCTTTGTGGTGGTTTACCGCCGGATCACGCCGCGGCGACGCTCAACTACACCAGTACGTCGGCGAGTGGACGCTTGGGTACGTGGTGTACCTGTGCCTCGTCACGCCAGTAATTAATTGAGCCGTCGGGGTTGGAATCAATTGCATCGATCACCTGTGTCTCGGCGGGAACGCCAAAGACCATGATCAGCTTGACCTCGTACTTGTCGCCGTCAAGCCCCATGACATCAATCGCACGAGGCGGAAAAGCCTTGAACATGCACGCCGCCACCTCGGGCGTAGCGCTGCGGGCGGCGAGCATCATCGTCTGCGCGGCGATACCAGCGTCTGCCTCGGTAATTGGCGCGGCAGGCTTGCCCGGAGCGGGACGCTCGGCAAGGATCGCGATATAGCCGGTCGGGCGCTCGCCCTCGACAGGACCCGACCAATCCTTGAGCGCACCAGCCCATGTGAGCTTTTCAAATAAGCTCGAACACTCCTCGGCGTCGCTCACCACATGAAAGCGTAGGCGCTGAGCGTTGGCGCCGCAGGGAGCCAGGTGCGCCAGCTCTGCCAGCTCAAGCAAAAACTCGCGCGGCACGCGCATGGACTCGTCAAAACGGCGGCATGTGCGGGCGCGACGAACCAGCGCGTCAAACGATTCCAGCCCGAGCTTTTCGCAACCTTGCTTTGCCATCAACTCCACGCTCGACGGCGCCGCAGGAACAGCTTCGTTCATAGAGACCCCCAATACAAGGCAATTGTTCTTAGGAAAATCTAACCTAAAACGCAGGCAATAACGAACAGGGCCGCAATGTTCTACACCTGTTGAATAGAAAAACGCGACATGGGGAACAACGAGAACAAATCGGGACCTTTGGGTTACACTTCGCCCTCCCCGACCCATACGCCGGTGCCTTTAGGCGATACTTGTTGTAGCAACTGCGGCATACGCCGCAAAAACAACAATGACGGCAAACGCCGTGCGGAAAGGAGACCTCATGGGCATCTTTAAGAACGACGACCAGCAGTCGAATCTGTTTGGATTTGACGAGAAAAGCATGGCAGGCAAGGCAATCAAGGCCGTGCGCTGGATCTACGCCGCCACGGGCGTCATCGCACTGCTTGCCGGCATCGCGCTGCTGTTTGCGCCCGCCAAGTCCCTCGTCTTCCTGACGACCGTCCTGGGCTTCTACTTTGTGATCACGGCTGGCGTCAGGCTGTTCACCGCCATTTTTGAGCCGCTGCTGCCCGCCGGCTGGCGCGTCACGAGCATCATCTCCAACCTGATCATCATTCTGGGCGGCGTCATAATCCTGCGCAACCAGGCCTTCTCGACCGCGACGCTCACCACGCTCGTGGTGGTCGTGGCCGGCTTTGGCTGGATTGTCGAAGGTGTCATGTCCATTCTGGAATCCGAGCTTTCGTCTAACCGCGCCCTCGCTATCCTGAGCGGCGCGCTCTCCATCATCGCCGGCGTGTTCGTGTTTATCTATCCGCTGTGGTCGGCAAAGATGCTCGTCATCTTTAGCGGCGCCGCGCTCCTGGTGTTTGGCGTGACGCTGATTATTCGTGCTATCCGCTTTGGCAAGCTGGTGCGCTAGATGCCGCGAACGCTGTTTATTGATGGCGACGCCTGCCCGGTCACGCGTGAGTCGATCGACTGCGCGCGGCGGGCGGGCGTCGCCGTGGTTATCGCCGGCAACAGCACGCAGAACCTGGAACGCCACATTCGCCGCGACGATCCGCGCGATGCCGAGCACGCGCGACGCGGCTTTTGGGTCACCACGCTCGATGTGAGCGTGGGCGCCGATAGTGCCGACTTTGCCATTGTCGAACGTCTGCAGGCGGGCGACGTAGTCGTGACGCAGGACATTGGCCTGGCGAGCATGGTGCTCGGCCGCGATGCCGCCGCAATCGGTGTGCGCGGGCGCGTGTACGACAAGGCGACCATCGACATGCAGCTGTTTATTCGTCACGAGGAAAAGAAGGTGCGTCGCGCCGGCGGTCGCACCCGCGGACCGGCAGCCTTCACCAGCGAAGACCGCGCCCGCTTTAAGCGCAGCCTCACCGAGCTGCTCCGCTAACCAAGGCAGATTTTTGGGACATGCCTAAAAATCTGCCTTTTTGTTTTGGGCGGTGTGAGCGCTTAGGATCCATGGCTTAACAAAAAACGGGCTTCAAAATGCCATGCGTCGCCGCATTGCGCAGGCGCAGTGCATGGCTATTTTGAAGCCCGTTTTGTTAGGCCTACTTAGAGGCCGAAGGAAGAAAGGATGAGGCCCCAGCCGGCGCCGATGACGTACATCATAATCAGGAACACGGCGTTTTCGCGAGCGCTGCGGTTGGTGCGGAACAGGACCAGATAGCCCACGCCGGCGGAAATGAGCGTGCCGGCGAGCATCGGCGCCAGTTGCAGTGCGCCTTCCAGATACAGCTGCGTAATGACCACGCTCGCCGAGCAGTTGGGGATCAGGCCGACAAGCGCCGAACCCAGGACGGCAAGCGTCTCGTTGCCACGCAGGAACTGCTCGATCGCGGACTCGCCAAAGGTCTCAAGTACGGCGACCAGAATCAGCGTCACCAGGAAAATGAATACCGATACCTGCACGGTATGCGAGATGGCGCTGCGGATAATCGACAGGACGGGCGTGCCTTCGTGTGAGTGGGAGTGACCGTGGTCATGATGGTGTTCATGCTCGCCCTCATGACCGTGATCGTGGCCGTGTCCGTGGTCGTGCTCGTCCTCTTCTTCATCACAACCGCAATGGTCGCGCTCACACAGCTCATGGATGTGGTCGGCGCTCACGCCCGCCTCGGCCACCTCGTCGATGATGTCACCGCCGCTGTGATCGTCATGCGCGCAGTTAACGTGCGCCGGATTGACAGCGGTTCCCAACACGGTACGACGAATCGCCGCATGCGCGCGGGCGTTGCGACGCAGGCCACGAATGGCAGCATCCACGATAAAGCCCGTGACCAGCGCGATCAGCGCTTTCGAAGCCAAAAGCATCGCCATAGTCTGCACGGGAACCTGCTCGGCAAGTAGCAGCGGCAGCATCTCGTCGGAGGTCGAGAGAAACACCGCCACCAGGGTGCCCAGCGTCACGACGCGACCGGCGTATAGCGTTGCCGCCATGGCCGAAAAGCCGCACTGCGGCACCATGCCCAGCAACGAGCCAACCACGGGGCCGGCGGCGCCGGCACGCTTGATGGTACCGTTGACGCGATCGCCTGCCACATGCTCGAGCGTCTCGAGGACCAGATATGTCACCAACAAGAACGGCACCAGCGAGAGCGTGTCCTTGCCGGCGTCGAGCAGAATATCAATCAGCAAATCCATGACGGATGGAACCTTTCGTGTCTGTCGGCAGCATTGTAAAAGTCCTAGCGGTCAACTAGGGTATTGTAATTGTCCTAGGCGTGATGCCAATAGTTGCCCATGGTAAACTATCATCTCGCCATAACTCGACAAACCCGAGCCGCGCGACGCGGCCCGTCCAAGGAGCAGCATATGAACGTTTCGCAAGCACTCGAATACGAGCGCCAGCCGTTTATCCCCATGTTTATCTACGGCGACCACGGCGCCATGGAGTCCGAGCGCCAGAAAGGCGAAGAGGCCCTCAAGGTGCTCGAGACTGAGTACTTTACCGCCGAGGACGACCCCGGCTTCGATTTTGCCACCGTGCGCGACCTGGCCGACCGCAACCGCGACCTGTGCGACCAGATTGGCGAGGCGCGCCTGCGCAACGTGACGCCCGCGACGCTTTCGCGCGGCCTGTCCGACGCCGACACCTGCGCCGCCATCGGCAAGATGCAAAAGCGCACCGCCGCGTCCGTCATGCGCGAGATCCGCGGCGACCGCGACGCACTCGGCGTGGCCTACGCTCGCAAGCCCATTCAGGGCACGGTGCTCGGCATCGACATCGAGACCACCGGCCGCGCACCCGAGCGCGGCTACATCATCAACGTGGGCTGGGAGATCATGGAGCTCACCAGCGACGCCGTCCCGCACGACGCCGAGGCACACTACTGCGGTCTGCCCGATATCTACCGCGGCGAGGATGTGCCGCTTTCGAATATCCACCACATCACCTGGGACGACATCGACGGCAAAACGCCCTTCCGCGAGAACAAAGAGCTGCAAAAGCAGCTGCTCAAGCTTATGAAGAAGTACCCGTACATGGCACACAACGCCGCGTTTGAGGACAGCTGGTTCAAGATCCACCTGGACGGCTACGCCGAGGCACGCCGCGCCGGCAAGATAATCGTCATCGACTCGCGCCAGATCTGCCGCAGCCTGGACGCCGATGTGCGCTCGCTCCCCCGCGAGTCCGCCCCCGCCGCGCTCGAGAACTGGGCACGCCGTCGCGGCACCCTCGCCGCCGACGCCAACGAGCAGCACCTGGGCCTCGACGACACCGACCTCATGCTCCGTACCGTCCAGGCCGAGTTCAACCTCAAGAACCTGTTTGCCAAGTAAAAGCGCCATTCGCGAGCAATACCTGTCGGGCCATAGCGCCTGTGTAAAAGCGATACGCCGAGACGCTCCTCTCAAGCGACGCAATGCGGGCCGATATCCAAGTGGATATCGGCCCATTTTTGCACGTCGCTAAGGTATCCACGTTGGCATCGGCGGCCTTATCCGAGCCCATCGATGCCCTTAGCCGCCACTAGGGCCATTCGATAGCAAATTATTTCACAAATATATATTGACATATGAACATGCGCTCATATACTCGGAAGTAAGTTATATGAGCGCATGTTCATATGAAAGGATATTGCGATGAGCGATCCCGTTGATGAAATAAAGTCCAGCATCGACACCACCATCGTGCCCGACATCCCCACCACCTGCTCGCCCGAGGACCTTCCCGACGAGGAGCTTCTCTACGACCTCGCCGACCTGTTCAAGGTCTTCAGCGACACCACGCGCATCAAGATCCTCTATGCCCTCATGGGCCGCGAGCTCTGCGTGGCAGACATCGCCGAAGCGACCGAAACCTCGCAGTCCGCGGTGTCGCACCAGCTGCGTACACTCAAGCAGTCGCACCTGGTTAAATTCCGGCGCGACGGGCGCAATATCCTATACTCGCTCGCCGACGACCACGTCTACACCATGCTCAACCAGGGCATGAGCCACATCTGCGAATAGCGACTAACCACGGTACCAGCGCGGCCTGCACCCAAGCCGCAAATACAGGGAAAGGAACCCACCATGAAAAAGCAGTTTAAGCTCGATGAGATCGACTGCGCCAACTGCGCGCGTAAGCTTCAGGACGAGCTGGCCAAGCTCGAGGGCGTCAAGTCCGTTTCGGTCAACTTTATGACCCAGAAGCTAACGCTCGAGGCCGATGAAGCCGAGTTCGACGAGGTCCTCGACCGCGTCGTGGAGTTTACCGCCGACGCCGAGCCGGACTGCGAGATCATTCTCTAGCCTGCGCATACGCTGACCCGCAAGGCCGCGCTTGCCGCGGCCTTTATCCACGATTTTATATGAGCGAGTGTTCATACATTCAAATGGGAGGATTGAATCATGGCAACCGCCGATCCCAAGAAGAAAAAGAAGAAGCGTAAGAAGAAAGAGTCCCTTGAGCATAAGCGCAACCGTATCCTGGTAGCGCTAGGCATTTTTGCCGTTGTTTATGCCCTCGACGAGCTCGGAGCTCTCACTATCGCATTTGGGGAGCCCGGCAACGTCTACGCCAGTTTCGTGCTGTTCCTCGTGCCGTTTTTAATTGCCGGCTACGACGTGCTCCAAAAGGCATACAACAACATCCGCCGCGGCAAGGCCTTCGACGAAAGCTTCCTCATGGCCGTCGCGACCATCGGCGCGTTTGCCATGGTGCTCTTCCCCGATACCGATCCGCACATGGCCGAAGGCGCCGCTGTCATGCTGTTCTACCAGGTCGGCGAGCTGTTCCAGGCATACGCCGTGGGCAAGAGCCGCAAGTCGATCAGCGCCATGATGGACATCGCACCCGATTATGCCAACGTCGAGCAACCCGACGGCACACTCGAGCAGGTCTTTCCCGATGACATCGCCGTCGGCACCGTCATCGTCGTCAAGCCCGGCGAGCGCGTGCCCATCGACGGCGTCATCGTCGAAGGCGAGACGCAGCTCGATACCGCCGCCCTTACCGGCGAGTCGGTCCCCCGCCCGGCCAAAACCGGAGACGATATCATCAGCGGCTGCATCAACATGACGGGTCTCATCCACGTGCGCACCACCAAGCTATTTGGCGAGTCCACCGTCGCGCGCGTCCTGGAGCTCGTAGAAAACGCCAGCGAAAAGAAGGCGCGTACCGAGAACTTCATCACGCGCTTCGCCCGCGTCTACACGCCCGCCGTCACCGGCGCGGCCGCGGTACTCGCGCTCGGCGGCGGCTTGGTCACCGGCGCCTGGTCCGACTGGATCCTGCGCGGCCTGACCTTCCTGGTCGTCAGCTGCCCGTGCGCGCTCGTGATCAGCGTCCCGCTCAGCTTCTTTGGTGGCATCGGCGGCGCGTCCAAGCTGGGAGTTCTCATCAAGGGCTCCAACTACCTCGAGACGCTCGCCGATGTGGATACCGTCGTCTTTGACAAGACCGGCACGCTCACCAACGGCACGTTTTCGGTCGTGGCGGTACACCCCGAGACCGGCTATACCGAGCAGTCACTGCTTGAGGTCGCGGCCCTTGCCGAGTCGTTTTCCGATCACCCCATCGCGCAGTCGGTACGCGCCGCCTTCCAGGGCGAGCTCGATCCCAAACGCGTAAGCGACTCCACCAATGACGCGGGCCATGGCGTGACGGCGAATATCGACGGCAAGCGCGTCATCGTCGGCAATGCCAAGATGCTTGCTGCGGCCGGTATCGACGCCCCCAATTGCGAGGTCGTCGGTACGATCCTCCATGTACTGGTCGATGACACGTACGCCGGCCATATCGTAATTGCCGACACCATAAAGGCCGATGCCAAGCAGGCGATTCGCGACTTGCACACTGCCGGCGTCAAACGCACCGTCATGCTCACGGGCGACCGCGAGGAAGTGGCTGCTGCGGTGGCCAAGCGGCTGGGGCTCGACGAGTTCCACGCGCAGCTGCTGCCGGGCGACAAGGTCGAGCGCGTCGAGGCATTGCTGGCGGCCGAATCGGGCAAGGGCAAGCTCGCCTTTGTAGGCGACGGCATCAACGATGCGCCCGTGCTCACCCGTGCAGACGTTGGCATTGCCATGGGCGCCATGGGTTCCGACGCCGCAATTGAGGCTGCCGACGTCGTGCTCATGGACGACAAGCCTTCCAACATTTCCCGCGCGATCCGCGTGGCGCGCAAGACCATGACGATTGTTTGGCAGAACATCATCTTTGCGCTGGGCATTAAGTTGCTGATTCTGGTGCTCGCGGCGCTGGGCATCGCCAATATGTGGCTCGCCGTCTTTGGCGACGTGGGCGTGGCGATCATCGCCATCCTGAACGCCATGCGCGCGATGGGTGTCAAGAACCTGTAGCATACGTGGTCCCTCCGGCCGGGGCCGGGCTTGGTTTTGAAAACGTCCTCGACCAATGAAGTGCCCCCATTCTGCTCCTTCGGAGCTACGAACGGGGGCACTTCTGGTCTGCGGAATGTTTTCAAAACCAAGCCCGGCCCCGGCCTGCGGTGACGTTGCTGGTGGTTCTTGGGCATCGCTTGCTGGCGGGGTTCCTTGTCTGAGTTGGACTTAGTTGGTGGGGTCACTCGTCCCAATCGCTGTCCCGCGCCTTTGCCGCGGGAGGCGCGCCGCTGCGGGAGCGCTAGTCGGTCGTTGTTGGCGCCGAAGCACCATCCCTCCCCAGCATCGACCTTAGCTTCTCAAAGCTCTCCTCGCTCAGGCAGTGCTCCATGTGACACCCCTCTTGCAAGGCAACCTCGGGCGCTACGCCCGCATCCTCTAGCAGCCCTACAAAAAGCAATGGCGCTCCCACATTTGACGGGCAACCTCAAGACCGCGTTCCGTCAGATGTACGTCGCGTTTGCCCATCTCCACGTAGCCGCTGCTCTCCAAGGCCGCCATGGCTTTAGAGACGCTTGCCTTGGTAACGCCCAGGTATTCGGCGACGTCAATCGATCGAACGATGCCCTGGCGCTCCGAGAGCACATAAATAGATTCGAGATAGTCTTCTCCAGATTCACGCAGGGCCATGGGCCGCCTTTCGCGATGGCTTCTAGTTAGCCTTTGGATACTTTTGCTTGATTTACTTTACCGCAAAAGTTGCCCATGTCTTACTACGTTGTCTAAAAAGTTAACCGTGTTTCACAAAATGCGCGGAGCAAGCAGGGCGACACGGCACGCAACGTGCAGGGAGTGTCCCCAGCTGCCGGCAGAAAAGGAACGTCCCCAAGTGCCAAGCCGCAGCTAAAGCAGCCCAAAGTGCTTCGCAGCGTTATAGATCCCGTCGTCGTCCACGGCGGTCGTCACATAGGTCGCCGCGGCCTTCACGGTGTCCTGCGCGTTGCCCATGGCCACGCTCGTGCCCACGGCGGCAAACATCGACAGGTCGTTCTCGCCATCGCCAAAGGCGATCGCCTCGCTCGCGTCGATACCCAGCCGCTCCAGTGTCGCAGCCACGCCCAGGTCCTTGCCGCCGTTGGCCGGAATAATGTCGCAGAACAAATCGCACCAGCGCGTAGTGAGCGAATGCGACACCGCATCGGTCACGATATGCTCGTCGGCCGGGTCCACAAAGGCGCAGAACTGGTAAACCGGCGCATCGAAGGCATGCTCGAACGGCTCCTCGTGGTAGACGATCCCCGCGTTGTTGCCGGCCGTCACCACGCGCTCGGACAGGCGGTTCACAAACGAGTTCTCGCCCTGCATGCACAGCGAGTCGTAGCGCCCCTGCGCCACCTGGTCCACAATCACCGCAACGTCGTCCGGATCGATCGGGCAGCTGCGATAAACGCCCTTGGCATCAAAACAGTGCTGGCCCGAAAGCGTAATGTACGCATCCCATCCCAAGTCGAACAGCCAATCCGGCATCTGGTAGGTCGGGCGGCCCGTGGCGATCACGCACGCAATCCCCTGCTCGCGAAAGCTGTCGAGTACCTGCTGCGCCGACGCCGGAATCTGGTGGGTCTTAAAGCTCAGCAGCGTGCCGTCGATATCGAAAAACGCGGCCTTAATCATCCTCGCCTACTCCTCGCCCTCGAGCTTCTCGCTCGCCTCGAGCCACGCCATCTCCAGCTCGTCCATGGCGGCGTGGGCCTCGTCGATCTTTGCCTGCTGCTCGCCGAGCGCCGTGTAGTTGGTGGGATCGACCTGGGCCATGGCGGCCTCGGCCTCCTCCACGCGAGCGCGCTGCGTTTCCATCTTGCGCTCGAGCGAGCTCACCTCACGACGGAGCTTTTGGCGCTCGGCATTGGAAAGGCCGTTGGGCTGACCGCTCGACTTGGGCTTTTCGGCCGCAGCCGCCGCGGCACCGGTGTCGAACGTACCGGTCTTGGCGCTCGGTGCACCCACGGGCTCGCCCTCGGCGGTGGCGTTGCACAGGCGCAGGTACTGGTCGACGCCGCCGGGCATATGCGTCAGGTGGCCGTCGAGCAGCGCCCACTGCTGGTCGGTCACGCGCTCCATCAAAAAGCGGTCGTGCGTCACCAGAATCAGCGTGCCGGGCCAGCCGTCCAGCAAGTCCTCGACAATCGCCAGCATGTCGGTATCCAGGTCGTTGCCGGGCTCGTCCAGGATGAGCACGTTGGGCTCGTCCAGGATCGTCAGCAGCAGCGACAGGCGACGGCGCTGGCCGCCCGAAAGATCGCCGATGCGGCTCCAGAGCTGCTGCGTCGTAAAGCCCAGACGCTCGCAGAGCTTCTCGGGCGAAGTCTCCTTGCCGTCGATGACGTAGTACTTCTTATAGTTGCCGAGAACCTCGCGGATCGTGTCGCCCATGTAGGGCTCGAGCTCCTCGAGCTGCTGCGACAGCACGCCAAAGCGCACCGTCTGGCCAATCTTCACGCGGCCGCGCGTGGGCTCAATCTTGCCCTGAATCACGTCGAGCAGCGTCGACTTGCCAGCGCCGTTCTCGCCCAAAAGTCCATAGCGGTCGCCCGCTCCGATGAGCCAGGTCACGTCGGAAAGTACCTGCTTGGGCGCGCCATCGGTATCCGCATAGCCGGCGTCCACGTCGACCACGTCGATGACCTGCTTGCCCAGGCGGCTCACGGCGAGGCGCTTGAGCTCCAGCTCGTCGCGCACGGGCGGTACGTCGGCGATGAGCTCGCGAGCGGCATCCACGCGAAACTTGGGCTTGGTGGAGCGCGCCTGGGCGCCTCGGCTTAGCCACGCGAGCTCCTTGCGCGCCATGTTGCGACGGCGCTCCTCGGTAACCGCGGCCATGCGGTCGCGTTCCACGCGCTGCAGGATATATGCCGAATAGCCGCCCTCGAAGGGATCGACCTGGCCGTCGTGAACCTCCCACATGCTGGTGCAGACCTCGTCCAAGAACCAGCGATCGTGCGTGACCACGAGCATCGCGCCCTGACCGCGCTGCCAGCGGGCCTTTAAGTGACGCGCAAGCCAGTTGATGGTGCGCATGTCCAGATGGTTGGTGGGCTCATCGAGCATGAGCACGTCATAGTCGCCGATCAGCAGGCGCGCGAGGTCCACGCGGCGGCGCTGACCGCCCGAGAGCTCGCCTACCATGCCCTCCCAGGGCACATCGCTAATGAGGCCGGCGAGGATCTGGCGCGTACGGGGGCTCGACGCCCACTCGTACTCGGGGGCGTCACCCACAACGGCATGATGCACGGTATCGGTATCGACAAGCTGGTCCTTTTGGCCGAGCAGGCCGATCGTGATGCCGCGGCGGTGCGTCACGCGTCCGTCATCGGGCTCCAGCGTGCCGGCGAGCACGCTCAGCAGCGTCGACTTGCCGTCGCCGTTTTTACCGACAATACCAATGCGGTCGCCCTCGCCCACGCCGAGCGTCACGCTATCGAAATATGCTTGGTGGGAAACTCTAGGCTGACGGAATCGCATCCCAAAAGAATCGCCATATGCCCTGCTCCTTCGTAGAAATTCAACGTTCTCCATGATAGCGAAAACCACCACAAAGGGGACAGGCGCCTTTGTGGTGGTTTGGGCAAGCGCCCAGCACGACGACACAAAAAGGCGGGCCATCTCCCGCAAGAGATGACCGCCTCTCCAATCAGTCCCGCGGCAACCGTGGCCGCCGCGGGCCTCAAGCATGTCCCGGACTAGGAGAACATGCCAGTGAGGTAATCATTCAGCCGCTTGTCCTTGGGCCGTTGGAAAATCTCGTCGGTCTCGTCGTACTCGACCATATCGCCCATGTAGAAGAACGCCGTGCGGTTGGATACGCGCGACGCCTGCTCCATGTTGTGCGTCACGATGACGATGGCGCGGTCGGCAACAATCGATGACATGAGGTCCTCGATCGCCAGCGTCGAGATGGGGTCGAGCGCCGAGCAGGGCTCGTCGAACAGGATCACGTCGGGGTTGAGCGCCAGCGTGCGCGCGATGCACAGACGCTGCTGCTGACCGCCCGAAAGAGCGTAGGCGCTCTTGTCGAGCTTGTCCTTGACCTCGTCCCACAGCGCCGCGCCACGCAGACTCTCCTCGACCATGCGGTCGAGCTCGTCACGGTCGGTGATGCCGTGGCGCTTGGGCGCAAACGTGATGTTGTCGCGAATAGACTTGCGGAAAGGGTTGGGCTGCTGAAACACCATGCCAATGGACCGACGCAGCTCGTAGGTGTTCTCGGCCTTGATGTTCACGTTGCGCCCGCGGTAGTTGATCTCGCCCTCCACGCGGCAGCCGCGGATCTCGCGATTCATAAGGTTGAGGCTACGCAAGAAGGTCGACTTGCCGCAGCCCGAAGGCCCGATGAGCGCCGTGATCTCACCCTTGTGGAAGTCGAGCGACGTATTGTGCAGCGCATGGTGGTCGCCATAGTACACGTTGACGTCCTTGGCGGAGAGCACGACCTCGTCGCTCACGGCCTTGCCGCTCACGCGCACGCGCCTCTCGCTCTCCCCCACGCTCGACAGAAAGTCCTGGGGGGTGTCGGACGTGGCCGCCTCGGTTGCGGGCGTTGCATTCATATCGCTCATTCGGCCGTCATCTTCCTTGCCAGTTGCTTGCCCACGATACGGGCGACTACGTTAAACAGCAGCACGCAAATCATCAGCAGTGCCGCGGTGCCCCAGACGATCTGCTGGGCCTCGGGGCTGCCCTCGCCATAGATCTTGTAGATGTGCACGGCCAGCGACTCGCCGGGACGGAACACGTTCCAGGCGCAGGTGGGGCTCGACAGGTTAAAGCTCAAGAGTTGAGGCGGACCGGCGAGCTCATGCCCGAGGTAAAGAGCAGCGCCGCGGCCTCGCCAAACACGCGGCCGGCCGAAAGCACGATGCCGGTCACGATGGCGGGCATGGCCTCGGGAATCAGGATGTGCAGTGTGGCCTCCCAGCGAGTGAGGCCCATGGCCAGGCACGCATCGCGCTGGGCCTGCGGCACGTCCTCGAGCGCCTGCTGAATCACGCGCACCAGGATGGGGATGTTGAACATGGTGAGCGCGACGGCGCCGGAGATGATGGAGTACTTCCAGCCCAGCTGCACCGAGAACACCAGAAAGCCGAACATGCCCACGACAATGGAGGGCAGCGAGGACAGCGTCTCGATGGCGGTGGAGGCGATGTCGCGGATGGGTCCGTCCGGCGCGTACTCAACCAAGAACACCGCGCCGCCCAGGCTGATGGGCACCGATATACCTAAGGTGATCAGCAGCAGGTAGAACGAGTCGAACAGCTGGTAGAGCACGCCGCCCTGGGTTCCGTTGGCGCGCGCGGGCTGCGTGAGGAAGCCCGGTTGGAACAGCGTCGAGATGCCCTCGAACAGGATGTAGGCCACCATGGAGACGACGATGAGCATGACGATGGCGACAATTGCCGTCAGCACGCCCGTGGCGATGCGGTCCTGCTTTTGGACACGCCCGAGTCTTGCCTCGTCGATATGGATGCGCATGCTAGCCACGAGCCTTCGCCCCCTTGCGGCCAATGAGATGGATGATCAGGATGAAGATGAGGCTCATGCCCATCAGCAGCAAACCGAGCGCCCACAGGACATCGTCCTGGGCCGAGCCCTCGGCATAGACCGCCATAGACGTGGTGAGCGTGGTGGTGATGGTGGACGCCGGCGACAGCAGTGACGTCGGCATGGCCTCGATGCCGCCGATAACCATGCGCACGGCGAGCGTCTCGCCAAAGGCGCGGGTCATGCCAAGGATGACTGCGGTCATGAGCGACGGCATGGCGGATTTGAGCACCACGTGCCAGATGGTCTGCCAGCGGGTGTAGCCCAGCGCGAGCGAGCCCTGACGGTAGCTGTCGGGCACGGCGCGCAGGCCATCGACCGAAAGCGTGGTCATGGTCGGCAGGATCATGACGGCCAGCACGACGGCGCCGGGAAGGATGCCCAGGCCCGTGCTCACGTGGAAAACGCTCTTCATAAGACCGACGACCACGTGAAAGCCGATCAGGCCAAAGACGACCGAGGGAATGCCGGTCAAAAGCTCAATAAGCGGCTGAAAGATCTTGGAGCCAAACTTAGGGCTAATCTCGACCGCAAAGATGGCAGAGCCGATGGCGATGGGCAGCGCGATGAGCGTGGAGAGCATCATGACCGCAAAGGAGGTGACGATCAAGGGCAGGGCGCCGGTGTAGGGCAGGCCGTTTTTAGCCGTGTTGGCCAGGTCCCACTTGGTGCCGGTGAAGAACTCGACGACCGAAACGCCGTCCTTGAGAAAAGCCGAGAGGCCCTTTTGGGCGACCATAAAGATGAGCGCGGCAACGACAAGCGTCACGAGCACTACGCACGCGCCCGTGACGCCCAGGCCCACGTTCTCAAGGTCGCGCTTTGGCAGCTGTTTTGCCATTGCAAACCTTTCCGGGGGCGATTACTTATTTAGCAGAGACCTTGCCGCTGGCGTCCTTGACGACCTTCATGGCAGAGACGGGGATAAAGCCTTGCTCCTCGACGAGCTTGCCCTGGACGTCGTCGGAAAGCATGAACTCCAGGAAGGCCTTGGTGGCGTCGTCGGCGTCCTTTGCGCAGTACATGTGCTCGGTAGCCCAGATCTTAAAGGAGTCGTCGGTGACGTTTGCGCTCTTGGGCTCGACACCCTCGACCTTGATGGCGTTGAACTTGGAGTCATCGAAGTGCGAGAAGTCCAGGTAGGAGATGGCGTTGTCGGTGCTGCCCATCTGAGTCTGAACGTCGCCGGACTTGTCGAGCTCGGCGTCGCCCTTAAAGTCGACGGCCTCGTCGCCAAAGACGGCAGCCTCGAAGGTGGCGCGGGTGCCGGAGCCGGCCTTGCGGTTGAGAACGACGATCTCGGCGTCGTCGCCGCCGACCTCCTTCCAGTTGGTGATCTGGCCGGAGAAGATGCCCTTGAGCTGCTCGAGGGACAGGTCGTCGACCTTCACGTTCTTAGAGACGACGGGACCCATGCCCACGACGGCGACCTCGTGGTCGACGAGGTTCTTGACCTGGTCGGCCTCGAGCTTGGTCTCGGCGAAGACGTCGGAGTTACCGATGGTGACGGTGCCGGCGGCAACAGCGGTCAGACCTTTGCCCGAACCGTTGCCCGAGCCGGAGACGGAGACGTCGGGGTTGGCATCCATGAACTTCTCGGCAGCGGCCTCGACGAGAGCCTGGAACGAGGAGGCACCGTCGTAGGTCACCTCGCCGGAGACGGACTCGGCAGCAGCGGCGCTACCCTTGTCGGCGGCGTCGGATGCGCCTGCGCCGCCGCAGCCAACGAGACCGAGACCGACGATGCTGGCAAGACCACCAGCAAGGCCGAGGAACTGACGACGAGAATAAGCCTGATCGAGCATGATCTTCCTTTCATACATGCAACTCGCGGGCACCCTGCCCGCTTTGCTGTTTGGAAAGATACGGTCTCGATCGGGCGACGACCGCCTTATCTGCGGTTTCTTACGGACATTTGATAGACCCTTACCGCAAGCTCTGCCCAGCCTTTACAAAACGGATAACAAACCCGCCACCAAGCATGACCCGCCTTTTACACCAATAAAAACAAAGTTGCGGTGAAATAGTTCCTGCTTGGCCATCAAATGGCCCATTCTAGGAACTATTCCACCGCAACTTAAAAAGCCCGGACGAAAGGGGTGCTAAGTTGTTAAAACGCCGCAGCCTTAAAGCTCAAGCTCGTTCAAACGTAAGATCGCCACGATATAAATCTTGAGCGCCTGCTTGAGCTGTTCCTCGTTGGCGCACTCGTTGGGGCCGTGCATCTGGCCGCCCCATGCGGGCAGCTCCAGGCCGGTCTCCTCGGGGCCAAACGAGACGGCGCGGGCAAAGTTGCGCGCGTACGTGCCGCCGCCCATGGCAAAGGGCTCGGCATGCTTGCCCGTAAACTCGTTATAGGTATCGATAAGCGCCCTCACGGCCGGGTCGTCGGCCGAAACTGAGAACGGCACCTTGGCACGACCCACGCGATACGTCACGCCAAAGCGGCCCACGAGCGGCTCGAGCTGCTCGCGGATGGTATCGGCGCTCGTGCTGTCGGGGAAACGCACGTCGATGACCTGCTCAATGTGGCCATCCACCACGCGGATGACGCCGGGGTTGCACGTGAGCGGGCCAAACGCCGCGCTCGTCGCATCGATGCCCAAGCCGCGACCATAGGCGTCCGCATGCACAAAGGCCAAGAACTTGACGAACTCGTGCTCCGCAGGCGTGAGCAGGCGCTCGCCGCGGGCACCAAACGTATCCTCGACCTCGCGCAGGTACGTCACGATCAGGCCGACGGCGTTGATCGTCCCCTCGGGCATCGAAGCATGGCCACCAATACCGTGCGCAAAAATCTGGGCATGGCCGTTCTCGAGCGCCGTAATCTCCAGGCGGTCGGCGTTCTCAACAGGCGCCGGCAGCTCATCGGCGGCAATCGCAAGCTCGCAGATAGACTGCGACGGAATGGCGTTGCTCGCTTCGGCGCCGCTCCAGGACACAATGCGCCCGCCGTCGATCTTGGGACTCGCAAACGTCGCCCCAAACTGGCCCTTCTCGGCATTACAAACCGGGAACTCGGCATCGGGCGTAAACAGAAAGTCGGGGTTCGCGTGGTTCTCCAGATAATGGTGAACGTCGGACATGCCCACTTCCTCATCGCATCCCAGCAGCGCGCGGAAGGTATAGCGCGGGGTAATGCCGTGCTTGAGCAGATAGGCGCCGGCGTAGAGCGACAGCACCGCCGGGCCCTTGTCGTCGATTACGCCGCGACCGAGCAGCCAGCCCTCTCGGCGCTCCATCGCAAACGGGTCGGTGTTCCAACCGGGACCGGCGGGAACCACGTCCACGTGGCAGATGGTCGCGAGCTGCTTGTCGCCGCGGCCAGGGATATCGGCAATGCCCACATAGCCCTCGTCGTCGCTCGTCTGGTAGCCGAGCTTCTGCGCAATGCCGAGCGCGCAATCGAACGCATCACGGACCGGGCGGCCAAACGGCGCACCGGGCTCTGCGTCGGCAGCAACGGCTACGGACGGATAACTCACCAGCTGCTCGATATCGGCGACGACATCTTCCCAGACCTCGTCGACATACTCAGCGACGCTCTGCTCCACCTGATTCATGGACGACCTCCTTACCAATGAGGGGCGAGCGTGCCCGCCCCTCACATCACATACTTATATAGCGAAAAGTTTAGCAAGCTCGGCCGCCGAGTGCACCACCGCATCGGCACCCGCGGCCTCGTGCTCCCCCGGCGCCGCCGCGCCCGAATAGATGCCGATACACGGCACACCCATCGCGTGCGCGCCCTCCACATCGTTAAAGCGGTCGCCGATCATCACGGCCTCGTCGGCCGTCGCACCGAGCGCCGCCAGCGCATCGCGAACCGAATCTGCCTTGGTCTCGCGCCCCTGCGGCGGATTCATGCCAACCACGGCTTCGAACTGGCAAAGCCCCAGCTCATGCACCATATCGATGCACTTCGCCTCCATGCGCGACGTCGCCACGGCCATACGCTTGCCCTGGGCGGTCAACCCATCCAGCAGCTCGGGAATCCCATCGAACACGGGGTACTCCTCCGGCCCCAGCTCATCAAAAAAGGCACGGTACTCGTCGGCCACCACAAGCGACTCCTCGCGGGAAAAGCCGTAAAAGTCGTGGAAGCTCTTCCACAGGGGCGGCCCGATCATGCGGCGCAGGTCACCCATCTGCGCCTCAGAAAACCCGCGCGCAGCCAGCGTCTTGCGCGTCGAGGTCATCACCGCCCGGCCCGTATCTGCCACCGTGCCGTCAAAATCGAACAGCACAATCGGCCGTCTGCATATCTCCAGCGCCTCCATCGGCATCCCTCTTCCCCAGTTGGTGATTTCCACACTTACACTTCAAACTGTTGACTATTCAACAAATAAAGCTGGCAATGTGGAACGACTCCACTATACTTGTCGCACTTTGCTCTCAGAAGGCGGCGCGCAAGCGCCCCAACGAAAGGTGCAATTATGTCTTTTGCCATCATAACCGACTCCACGTCGGACATCTCCCCCGCCCGCGCCCAAGAGCTCGGCATTTACGTGATTCCGCTGCATGTAATTATCGAAGGTGAGGACCTGCTCGACCAGGTGCAGATCACCGCCGAGGAGTACGTCGCCCGCATGGCAGGCTCCGAGCAGCTACCGCACACCTCGCAGCCGAGCGCCGGTGAGTTCAAGGCGCTCTTTGATCGCGTGCTCGCCGACGGCCACGACAGCGCCATCTTTATCTCGCTGTGCAGCGAGTGGTCCGCCTGCTATGCCAACGCCAGCCTGACGGCCGAAACGCACGAGCTCGACGTGCGCTGCATCGACTCACGCACCGGCTCGGGCGCCGAGGGCCTGCTGGTGGAGTACGCGCTGGCCATGCGCGAGGACGGCCGCAGCCTGGACGAGACCGAGGCGCAGATCCGCGCGACGCTGCCCGACGCCCACCTGCTGCTGATTCCCCGCACGCTCGAAAACCTCGTTAAGAACGGCCGCGCACCTAAACTCGCCGGCCAGCTCACGCAAATGCTCAACATTCGCCTAGCCGTTTCGCCGGAGTGGAAATCGGGCGAGATCAAGGCCATCAAGAAGGGCCGCGGCGCCAAGCGCATCGTCGCCAACACCATGGCCGACTGCCTCGCGTTTTTGGCTGAACACCCGGGTTCGAGCGTGCGCGTACTCACGACCGGCGCCGCCGAGGAGCACGAGCTCGTCAACCAGGCGCTCGCAGGCCAGAACTACGTAGACGCCGGCACCGGCCCCATCGGCTGCACCATCGCGACCCACGTAGGCGTCGACGCCATCGCCATCAGCTACTGCCCGCGCTACCAGCCAACTCGCTAGGGACGCCCACATCAGTTGCGGTGGAATAGGGACTGTTTTTGGCTTATCAGCCGCAAATCAATCCCCATTCCACCGCAACTTCTTTTGCTGAGCCATCCATATACAAGATATGCTGACGATCGGCGCATTCCCAGCTGTTTGGGGGAGCTTCGACTAGCCCCTAGCGGTACCCGGTGGGCAAAAAATGGCAAATATGAGTACTGTCATAAATTTAGTAACAGCAAAATGTCGCTGAAATTGCCCGCTTCCACCGATTTCAAGCTCCATAAAGCCCCGAATCGTCGTGTTTAGAGGGGTGAATATACTAAAACTCAGTCAATTGGTCTTAGATACTTCTCAAATGATATGAGACTAACC
>ENA-OQBV01000382-OQBV01000382.1-human-gut-metagenome-genome-assembly--contig:-NODE-382-length-25141-cov-5.481051_pt1 | contig 25141 bp, 26 predicted proteins | sample MGYA00242750_ERZ504559 | MGnify/ENA primary metagenome ERZ504559 (study PRJEB26092, sample SAMD00036230) | human gut metagenome | host: Homo sapiens | study: EMG produced TPA metagenomics assembly of... | reverse complement strand
AAGACAACCGTTTGGCTATCTCTCGTTTTTACTGCTTTTGGTTTGTTTAAACCGTTCTTTAAATGTAAAGAAATTTTCGAGAATCGTATGTGTTTCACTGTTTAGTTATCAAGGTTTGTTGTGTCTGCCTCTCAGACAGCTAATTTATTTTATCTCATCTCTTTTTGTTTGTCAAGCACTTTTTTAAGTTTTTTTCAAACATTTTTGAGTTAAGATTTTGTTGTCGTTTTGTTGACGACTTGGATACTTTATCATATCTTCTGTCTTTTGTCAACTACTTTTTTATTTTTCTGAAAGCAGATGTATTTATCTGTTTCTTAAAAACAATTTGTTCCTAACAACTCTGATAGAATATCATTTTTTCCATTACCTGTCAACATGTTTTTTACATAAATTTCATTTTTTTCTAAAAAACGTATTTTTTCGCCAAAAACCGCATTTCACAGACATGGTCACCACCTGTATCCTGGTGCTTTTCCGTCTGCAAAATGCGGTTTCTTTTACCCACCATAAAATATTCCTGTAAAAATACGGATAAAAATATTTTTATCATAAAGAAAATCCAGTACTGTATCACCCCGGATCAGTCCCAGACCCTTTTGCCCTATTTCCGTGTTGCATAAAATCGTAAGTACCAGCATTCCGACCCATACAAAAACAATACACTTCATGCCTCCTACTACGGCGCCGGCTATTTTGTTGATTCCACGGATGACCGGCAATCTTGCCAGGAGATCCATGGCATACGCCAGCACATGGATCAGGATTGAGGAAAGTATGTATGATACCAAAAAAGAAAGACAATTCACTGCTACATTGGCCAGATATCCGGAAATATACCCTGCAAATGTATTAACCGCCAGATATTGATACACCAATGCCGTATTATTTTCTGTTATTCCCTTCTGGAGGAGATCCGGAATATCCATGCTGCTGATCAGCTCCTTCTGTTCCTCCTCATCCATGGTTTCTTTTCCATCTGCCAGAGAATCCACAAATGATCCGCTGGCAGTCTGGATTTTTTCATAAACAGACGTATTCTCACGTATGAACTGATTCACATAAGGATTGATCAGCCATACCAGAGCAACGGAGATCAGAACAAGCAATGCAGATACTACTTCTTTTACAAAGCCATGCCTGTATCCATCCACCATGGAAAAGGCAAGCAGGACCAGCACAGCCAGTCCAAGCCATGTCCAGTTCATATCTGCCCCCTTAACTGAATTTTATGGTGCTGACGCCTGTATCCAGTACCATAAGATATTTATTCCATCCGATCTTAAAGAAATCCCGGATCGTTCCATCTACATTTCCGGCATATTTCTGTACGCCACGGTTGTTCATCACGCAGATCTGCGAGCTGTTATACATGATGATATTATCTCCGCTCATTTTTATAGTCGTATATAGAATATTGAAATTTTTACGGAATTTCAGCTGTCCGCTCATACTATAGACTTCCATTGTATACAGATCATCTTTATTATTGTTTTTAAATACTAGGCCAATCCTGTCATCACTGAAAAATGTACTTACGATCTCCTGTTTTACATTGACTGTTTTGCTTTCTTTGGGAATCTGGCTTCCCTGGTAAGTAGAAAATCCATCATCTCGCAAAGCAATATACTTACTGTCACTGATACATTCCACCTGCGGGATCACTACATTCTCATAGGTATAACCACTTACGATCCGATCATCCTCATTCTGCCCTACATCCCCATAATTATAAAATGCCACATAGCTGGTAGTCTTGCTTCCATCAACATACTGGAATGTTACCATCATCACTCCGTTATCAGACACTGCTACATCCATGGGATATCCCGGATCATCGATCTTAGTCAGATTTTCCGCGACCAGACTGCCATCCGGATTATAAAAATTGATCCAGGTATTATCATCATTGTCCAGGATCACTGCAACCATTCCATTCGATGCGATCCGCACTTTTACAATAGCATAAGATGTTGTTACAGTTCCGGTCACACCTTTTTTGTCGCAGATATAAAGCGATGTTCCCTCGCTGTCTGCAACAACCGCCCTGCTTCCATTCACATCTGCAATAGGATTCTGCATTGTATAGGTTTCATTCCAGATCGTATTCATGCTGTTGTCCACAACAGATACTCCATCCGGACTGTATCTCAGGATATCTCCATCCATGTCCACATACTGTGTGGACACAACATCTTCCTGTTCGCTTGTATTTAATACTTTATAGCTGTGATAGCTTCTTTTTTCTGCATAGAGAAAAACCAGGCAGACTGCAGCAGCGATCACTGCCGCTGTGATCACCTTTTTTCCCTTTCTTGAAATCCTTCGGCGATGAGAAGTTCTCCCGTAGTGAGCGCCTTCCTGTGCAGCCTGTTCCTGTGCAAGCCTGGCTTTTTGCCTCATCAGCTTTTTACGCTTTTGTTTTTTCTGTACTTTTTTTTATGATATTCACAACCGTATCCCTTACCTTAAGTATTTTATTTTGTAATTGGTTTTCCAGTTATTATAGCACACTCCATCAGGGTAGTACAATTACCTGCCCGGGATAAATGATCTCATTGGCAGAAATTCCGTTTAATGCACAGATCTGTTCCATCGCCGCTACAGTGCCATAGCGGTTCAGACTGATCTGATACAAGGTGTCTCCCGGGCGGATCACATAAGTTTCCCTTGGATTTTCTGCAGCCACTGAAGTCTCTTCTGTTTTTTTCTCTTCTGTTTATTATCCTTTTTTGCGTGCTTCTGAAACAGACTGTTTTTTTGAACTTCGAGGTTCCGGTGTTATTGAGATTTTTTTCTCTTTTCTGCATGGTTTCCGTCGGGACCGGAGTTCCCCGCACAGCTTCCTGCGTCTGTACCGGTTTTTTGTGTTTGCACCGGTTTCTGCGTCTGCACCGCCCTTTGGCGAAACCGATACACCCCGCACCGGTTCTGTTACTGCAGGTGTTATCTGCACCACCGAAGCAGAAGCGGCTGCGATAATCTTCCGGAACCTCTGTTTTTTTCTGCTGATTCCGATAAAAGCCCACTCCAGCCACAAGAACTGCCAGTGCCAGACACACCGTAGCCGCATAAGAAAAACAGAAGTTTTCTCTTCTCCCCGTTCCTCCGGATTTTTACTGTCTATGATCTTTCTGAAATTTCTGACAGCCCTGTCCTCCACTTCCTCGGATGCTTCTCCGCCCTCTTTCTGGCTGCGTTCGATCATATACGTCTGCATCTGAGAATTTTTCTCATAATAAATATAATACCCGCTCAGTTTTGCCATCATGCCGCCATCATAACGGAAAAAGGCATCCTCCCGTTCTCCAGGATCCATCAGCATCAGGATCTTTTCCCCTCCGAAATGTCTGAGATGTACTTTCACAAAAAGCTCCGTGATCTCCATTGCTATCTGAGGCTGTGCAAAAAACCATCCCACGATCTCCTGCTCCGGAAAATACTGATCCTTATCCTCCTGCAGTTTCTGCCAGAGTTTTTCCGAAAAGTCAATATGTTCTGCCGCAGCCTCCATGCCGTCTGCCGCAATGGCACCTTTTATAAAAAATACAGGTCATATCTGCAGTCCATTGAATTTCACCTGTAAGTACCGCCACACTTCCCTGGCCTTCCGGCTTTTCATCTTCTGCCAGGCTGCAGAGAAATGTGTATACATAATCTTCTATATAAATCCTGTAATCTCCGTTCGCCAGCCCGATCTGCCTTACATTTCTAGGCATGGAAAACGATTCCTGTGCGGCTTCCTGTTCTGTTGTGTCCTCCTTATAAATGACTTCTATCATCTCATATCACTCCTTCTGTCCAAGCATAGCACAGTAAAAATGCGGATTTTAGCAGAATGTAAGAGTCTGTCCACAGAATTTAGCGACAGATTCCGCACCATGCATATTTTTCCTTTTTTCAGGATATGATAGAGTGAAAAAAGAATCGAGGTTTCTCATGGCTTTTTACATTGATGCCAGAAAAAACGGTTCATCCGGCGAGATTGCCTATCTTCTGAAAAAATGCATTCTTCACTGTCCCAAAAAATGGACTGAGATCGTGTTTTTATGCATTGGCAGTGATCGTGTTACCGGAGATTGTTTAGGCCCATATATCGGACATCTTCTTCATCCTCATGAAACCGGACATATTTTTGTCTACGGCACTCTTTCCTGCCCGGTCCATGCCCTGAACCTGGAAAAAACTTCATCGCTTATCACAAGGCTTCATCCACACGCCCTTGTGATCGCCATAGACGCTTCTCTTGGACAAAAAAAACACCTGGGCTATGTGACCATTGGAAATGGTGCACTTTACCCAGGTGCTGGTGTTCAGAAAGATCTTCCACCTGTAGGGGACATCCATATCACCGGCATTGTAAATACTGCCGGAATCATGGAGCAGCTTACCCTGCAGACTACCCGGCTCTCCACCGTGGTAACACTTGCAGATGTGATCGCCTGCGGGATTCTTAAGATACTTCCTGCAGAAACAGACTTATCCCCTGTTGATCTTGATTATGCGAACTCCTTGATCTGCTTATAGATACCCTCTGCATCGAGACCGTATTTATGAAGAAGCTCTAATGCCGGACCGGACTCACCGAATACATCATGGATTCCGATACGTTTAACCGGTACCGGTGCCTTCTCAGCCAGGCACTCGCATACAGCTCCGCCAAGACCGCCGATGATGGAATGCTCCTCAACAGTTACAACCTTGCCGGTTTCTTTGGCAGCTGCAACAACAAGGTCCTCATCCAGAGGCTTGATGGTATGGATATTGATCACTTTTGCATCGATTCCGTCTGCTGCAAGCTTCTCAGCTGCTTCAAGAGCCGGTGCAACGCAAAGTCCGTTTGCGATGATGGTAAGATCTTTTCCCTCGCGGAGAACGATGCCCTTACCAAGCTCAAATTTATAATCCGGTCTGTCATTGATAACCGGAACAGCAAGACGTCCGAATCTCATGTATACCGGTCCCTGATGCTCGTAAGCAGCAGCAACCATAGCTTTTGCTTCGATATCATCAGAAGGACTTGCAACGACCATGCCCGGAATCACTCTCATCAGGGCAAAATCCTCCAGGCACTGATGTGTGGCGCCATCTTCACCTACAGAAATACCGCCGTGAGTTGCTCCGATCTTTACATTCAGCTTCGGATATCCGATGGAGTTACGAACCTGCTCATAAGCACGTCCTGCTGCAAACATTGCAAAAGTACTTGCAAAGGGAACCTTACCTGTGGAAGCGATTCCTGCTGCAATACCCATCATGTTGCACTCTGCGATACCGCAGTCAATGTGACGCTCCGGGAATTCTTTTTTAAACATACCTGTCTGTGTAGCTGCAGCAAGGTCAGCGTCAAGAACGATAAGATCCTCGTGTTTTTTTCCTAATTCTATGAGGGCACTGCCGTAGCTTGCTCTCGTTGCGATTTTCTTTACTTCTGACATAATGCTTCACCTACCTTCTCCAGATCTTCCATTGCCTGTGCATACTGCTCGTCATTCGGAGCTTTTCCGTGCCAGCCTACTGCGTTCTCCATGTAGGAAACGCCTTTACCTTTTACTGTTTTCATGATGATAGCTGTCGGCATACCCTTTGTAGCTCTTGCCTCATCAAAAGCAGCCTTCAGCTGATCCATATCGTTGCCGTCCGCAACATTGATCACATGGAAATTGAAAGCTTCAAATTTCTTGTCGATCGGATACGGGGAGCATACATCTGCAATGTCACCATCGATCTGAAGTCCATTGTTATCTACGATCACAACCAGGTTGTCCAGTTTACGGAAGCCTGCGAACATAGCTGCCTCCCACACCTGGCCTTCCTCGATCTCACCATCACCCAGCAATGTATATACTCGATAGTCATCATTACTGAGTTTGGCAGAAAGAGCCATACCTGCTGCTGCAGAGATTCCCTGACCAAGAGAACCACTGGACATATCAACGCCCGGAATATGCTTCATATCCGGATGTCCCTGAAGATAGGAGCCCAGATGACGAAGTGTTTTCAGATCCTCTTTTGGAAAATATCCTCTCTCTGCAAGTACAGAATAGAGTCCCGGTGCTGTATGTCCTTTGGAAAGGACAAAACGGTCACGGTCTGCCTTCTTAGGATCCTTCGGATCGATGTTCATCTCTTCAAAATATAAATAGGTGAACACGTCTGCTGCAGAAAGGGATCCGCCCGGATGGCCGGCCTTTGCTGCATGGACTGCTGTTACGATATCCTTGCGGACTTCGTTGGCAACTTTCTGAAGTTCTAACTTATCCATGTTATAAATGTCTCCTTTTTAGTGCCCTGCTGTTCACAGGGAATTTGTATATAAAAGAGGTTTCGATCACTCACCGAATACTGCCTTGTAATCAGCCTGGAATTTAGCGATACCTGCATCTGTCAGCGGATGATGTGTCATCTGCTCAATTACCTTGAACGGTACCGTAGCGATATCTGCGCCTGCAAGTGCACATGCAGTTACATGCATTGGATGACGAACGCTTGCTGCGATGATCTCTGTTGGGATATCTGCAACTGCAAACATCTCAGCGATCTGCTGGATCAGCTCAACGCCATCTGTGGAGATGTCATCCAGTCTTCCAAGGAACGGAGATACATATGTAGCACCTGCTCTTGCTGCAAGAAGTGCCTGGTTAGCAGAAAAGATCAGAGTAACGTTTGTCTTGATCCCCTCAGAGGAAAGAACCTTAACTGCCTTCAGTCCCTCTGTTGTCATAGGAATCTTAACAACCATGTTCGGATGGATCGCTGCGATCTCACGTCCCTCACGGATCATTCCCTCAGCATCTGTTGTGGTAGCTTTAACCTCACCGCTGATCGGTCCGTCAACGATCGTTGTGATCTCTTTGATCACCTCGTTGAAGTCTCTTCCTTCTTTGGCGATCAGAGACGGGTTTGTTGTAACTCCACAGATAACTCCCATGTCATTTGCTTCTCTGATATCCTCTACTTTAGCTGTGTCGATAAAAAATTTCATTGTTTTTTCCTCCTGTTTACGTTCGTTCTTTTTCTTGATGATTCCATTATAACAAACTCATTGCGGGGGTCAAGGCACCTGCTTTTTATTAATAAATCTTTTATTAATAAAATAACATTTTATTAATAATGCCTGTCAATTTTTTCACCCAAAACAGCTTCTTTCCATTTTCCTCAATTCGAATATCGCCGTAATTATCGTAGCTAACAAGGTTTCTATTCAAATGTGTCATGGAAACTCTCTCTATATATTATTATTAATAATTTTTGCGCTATTATTTATTTTTCTGTTCATCAGACTGGTTTCTGTCCAGTCTTGCATACCCCGTCGTGCGGCGCGTGATCAGCTTCGGGGTATATTCGATATTATACAGGCTGGCAGGTCTTTCATCCAGGTAAAATTTATCATTCATGTCGATCTTACGGATGATGATGTCACAGGCATCTCTTCCCTTCAGCGCAACAAAATGATCAATGGTTGTCAGGGAGATCCTGCGGATGCCGGAATAAAAAATATTGTCGCACCCTATGACAGAAACATCCTTCGGAACGTGTATCCTCATTTCATGCAGCGCATCAATGGCGCCTATGGCCATCATGTCATTCTGTCCTGCGATAGCCGTAAATTTCTGTCCTTCCTGGAGAAGCTCCATGGTCAGCTCGTAGCCCATGGCATACTCGGAATCCATCCGCGGGATTTTCTGTCATTGGACTCATCTGCCGCCTTGATGAGCACATGATCCTTTTTTCCCTCTTTTTCAAACTCGCGAACAAAGCCCTCCACACGCTTGGATCGCTGCCACTGCCGTCTGGTAAGTGGCGGCGTGATAAATGCCACATCCGTGTGCCCCAGATCAAGAAGATGTCTGGCCATCAGCCTTCCTACCACTGTGTTGTCCTGATTGATAGCATCTACCGTGGTTGTTTTTTCCTTGTTGCTGATGATGACCAGTGGTGTTTCTTTTGCGATCTTTTCTACCTGATGCTGGAAATCCGGATGAGGATTGCAGGTATAGATGATCCCTGCCGGCCGCATGGTCTGCATCATACGGAGATATTTTTCTTCCAACCCCGCATCGCGCTGGGTGTTGCAGATAAATACCCCATATCCCTGCTCATTGGCCACAGCCTCGATCCCCTGAAGCAGCAGTACATAATAGGGACTGGTGAGTGTGGGGCAGAAAACAACGATCAGCTTTTCTTTTCTGTCAGCTTTGTGTTTCCGACGTCCGGGAAGCTCATAGCCAAGCTCTCTGGCCGCCTGCTCCACCCGCTCCACAGTTTCTCTCGAAAAAGAAACATTATATTTCCGGTTCAGCACCATGGATACCGTTGCCTGGGAAACTCCTGCGCGTGCTGCCACATCCGATGAGGTTGCTTTCTTTTTTGCCACCAGTCTCACCTCCTTTATAATCTGGGGAAATTTCCTGGCTGCTTATCACTTTTTGCAATCCCTCAGGGAATTTTTCACCTGATCCGGTTATAGTTCCACTCTTCCTTCCAGTGCCCGGAGAAGTGTCACCTCATCAATATACTCCAGATCACCGCCCACCGGAACTCCGCTGGCGATACGGCTTACTTTGATCCCGGTCGGTTTGATCAGCTTACTGATGTACATAGCTGTCGTTTCGCCTTCAAGACTGGAATTGGTTGCCACAATAACTTCCTTTACATCCCCCTGAAGGCGCTTCATCAGTTCCTTCAGTTTGATATCATCCGGCCCGATCCCAAGCATCGGGGAGATCGCACCATGAAGTACATGATATACACCGTCAAATTTACCTGTTTTCTCATATGCTGCCAGATCCCTGGTATTCTCAACCACCATGATCGTGCTGTGATCCCTTTTGGGATTGGCGCAGATCGGACAAAGCTCCTGATCTGTCAGCGTGTAACAGCACTTACAGTACTGAACATTCTGCCTTGCATCGGTAATGGAGGCGGTCAGCTGCTCCACCTGGTCCTTCGGCATATTCATGATATGAAATGCAAGACGCTGGGCAGATTTGGCTCCGATCCCCGGAAGATGGGAAAGCTGCTCAATAAGTTTATTGATATGGCTGCTGTAATATTCCATCAGAAAGGAAGACCTCCGCCAAGACCGCCAAGGCCGCCTGTGAGTTTGGACATCACTGCTGCTGACTCGGACTCAACCTGACGGAGCGCCTCATTTGTTGCTGCCGCGATCATGTCCTCAAGCATCTCGATATCATCCGGATCTACCGCTTCCTCGGAAAGTGTGACCTTTGTTATTTCACGTTTACCGGAAACTGTAACGGAAACAGCTCCGCCGCCTACTGTTGCTGTAAACTCTTTTTCCTCAAGAGCTTTCTGGTTTTCTTCCATCTGACGCTGCATTTTCTGCGCCTGTTTCATAAGATTATTCATGTTTCCCGGCATACCCATGCCAGGAAATCCACCTCTTTTTGCCATAATACTTTCCTCCTGTTTTTTGTTTACGGATTTATGACTCCTCATCCGGGTCTTCTTCCACTACGATATCCATGTGGATATTCTCCCGAAGTGCATCGTCTACTGTGATCTGCGCGAGATTGGTGTGCTGATGTTTGTTGGCTACCAGCATATGTATCTCCACGCTCTTGCCTGTCCGGGCAGCAATAATGTCCTGAAGCTCTTTCTTCGCCTCCGGATTGTCTACATAATTCATCCCCAGAAAATCCTGGAATTCCACATAAAGGATGGGATCTCCTGTTTCTCCGTTATACTTGGGGACTGCACGCTGCAGGGACTGCTTGAAAAGTCCGGTAGTCTGACCCACGATGGCACGCCAGCCTGCCACGATCTTCTGAAGATCCTCAGGAGCTGCCTTCTGTGGTTTCTGCTGCTGTACCGTTGCTGTACCGGTCACTGCCGCCCCCGGTTCCCCGGTTCCACCGGCCTCGCTCTCCCGAACGATCACCTGCTGCACAGGCCGTTCCTCCATCTGCTTTTCCAGGACACGAAGCCTGTCAAGAACAGAGTCTAGATTTGTCTCCATGGCCGGTCTGCACAGCTTGATCAGTGCGATTTCCACCAATACACGCTTCTGGCTTGCAAAACGGATCTGATTGGACAGATCGGAAAAAAATACGAATGTAACGCATCAGCGTCTCCACATCTGTCATCCCGCTCTCTTCCTTCAGAAGCTTCAGATTCTCAGAAGAAACATCAATGGCTTCCTCCGGATTTTCGGAAGTCTTCACAAGCAGAAGATTTCGCATATACCAGGTAAAATCTGATACAAACTGTCCCAGCTCCCGGCCGCCTGTGATCAGGTCCTCCAACACATGGATGGAACCTGTCACATCGCCGGAAAGAACCTTTCGGAGAAGTCTGCTGAATACCTCTGTATCCACAGCTCCCAGAACATCCAGGACTTTATCATAAGTAAGCACCTGTCCCAGATAAAAGGAAATACACTGATCCAGAAGACTCAGGGCATCTCGCATGGACCCGTCGCCTTTTTTTGCCACATAGCGTACAGCCTTCTCCTCTGCTTCCACCCCTTCTGCTGTCAGAAGCTCGGAAAGTCTGGCAGCAATGGTATCAATGGATATCCGGTGAAAGTCATAGCGCTGACATCTGGACAGTATTGTGATCGGTATCTTGTGGGCCTCTGTAGTCGCCAGGATAAAAATAACATAAGAAGGCGGCTCCTCCAATGTTTTCAGAAGAGCATTAAATGCACCTGTTGAGAGCATATGCACCTCATCGATGATATAAACCTTGTATTTACCCTCTGTTGGACGATAAGCCACTTCCTCACGGATCTCACGGATGTTATCAACACCGTTGTTAGAGGCTGCATCGATTTCGATCACATTCATGGCAGTTCCCGCCTGAATGGCCTTGCACATGGCACATTCATTGCAGGGGCTGCCATTTACAGGATGTTCACAGTTTACTGCCTTCGCCAGGATCTTTGCAACCGTAGTTTTTCCGGTACCACGCGTTCCGCAGAACAGGTATGCGTGTCCGATACGGTTCGCCTTGATCTGGTTTGTCAGTGTTGTCACAATATGATCCTGTCCTTTTACATCGTCAAAATTGTCGGGACGAAATTTACGGTAAAGAGCAGTATAACTCATAAAACTCTCCTTCTCTTCGCCACAGTCGCCGCGGAAAGACTCCCGCGGCGGCCAGATGACTCATAATTCATTAATCGCCAAAACTGATTCCGATCTGTTTGGCTGCTTTTACAAGCTGATCCTTTGGAGATACCATCTTCAACTTGCCTGCGCATTCAGCAAGAGGAACCCTCTTGATCTTGCCGTTGATGACACCGATCATAACACCGTATTCCTCATCCATGATCGCCTGCGCTGCACCGGCACCGATCCTTGTGGAAAGAACGCGGTCATATGCACATGGCTCTCCGCCTCGCTGCATATGTCCCGGAACTGTGATACGTACCTCACTTCCGGTCACCTGCTGGATCTGGTCTGCGATCTCATAGGATACAGACGGATATTTCTTCGCTCTTTCCGCAAGCTTTTCTTTGTATTTTTTCTTCGGAAGCTCTGCATCTTCTTTTGAGATAGCTCCCTCAGCTACTGCAAGAATGGTAAAACGCTTGCCTGCCTTGTTACGCTTCTGGATGGCTTCTACAACCTTATTGATATCGTATGGGATCTCCGGGATCAGGATCACATCTGCTCCGCCTGCAACACCGGCATTCAGTGTAAGGCTTCCGACCTTATGTCCCATGATCTCAACAATAAATACACGTCCATGAGATGCAGCTGTTGTATGGATGCAGTCAATGGCATTTGTTGCGATCTCCAGAGCGCTCTGGAAGCCAAAGGTCATATCTGTACCCCAGATATCATTATCAATGGTCTTCGGAAGATGGATGATATTCAGGCCTTCCTCGCGGAGAAGATTGGCGGTTTTCTGCGTTCCGTTTCCGCCGAGGATCACAAGACAGTCAAGACAGAGCTTATAGTAAGTCTGTTTCATGGCCTCAACCTTATCCAGTCCCTTCTCATCCGGAACCCGCATCAGTTTGAATGGCTGTCTGGATGTTCCGAGAATAGTTCCGCCCTGAGTCAGGATTCCGGAAAAGTCCCTGGCTGTAAGCATACGGTATTTCCCGTAGATCAGTCCCTTATATCCGTCATCAAATCCATAAACCTCAAGGTTCTCAACGCTGTTGCTCAGACCCTTTACAACGCCTCTCATGGTTGCGTTCAGTGCCTGACAGTCACCACCGCTTGTCAGCAGACCGATTCTTTTAATCATAGCGTCCTCCATTCTATGCCCTCTTATGTGCACATTTTATTTGTTGCTGTCTGCATATAAGACAGATATTCCACCTGACGTATTTCTGCAGAACAACTACTGTATCCTCTCTTTTCACAGAGTTTTACACAATATAATATTATAAAGCATTTTCAGGCAGTGTACAATAGCCAAAAAAGCACGAAAACAGCGAGTGTATTGATTGACTTTACCTGTATCTCATCGTAAAATAAAATTATCAGTAACTTTCGTATGTTTACAGAAAATTTTCGTCTAGAAAGGAGAGTCCTATGAAAAAATTTCTCAAAAAACTATCCTGCGCTTTATTAGCCGCAGCCATGGTATGCGCCATGACTCCTCTCGCCGCCAGTGCAGCGATCAATTATTCCAAAACCCGGATCGTTTATATGCCCACATCCGGAAAGGACCTGGGATACGATGAGATCTCGATCAGCAATATTCCTGCTAAACAGAACATTCTCAAATCCAATGTTAAAGTAGTCAGCGGAGGATCTGTGATCGCACTGGATTACTTCGGTTCCAGCAGCTTCAAAAGTACCACGGAGGCTTTCCGCAAGGGTGCAAAACCGTACACTCACTCCGATCATTTCTACAATATCGGTTTTGCCGTTAAAAAGCCCGGAACCGGAAAGATTTCCTTCAAGGTCGGAAACAAAACCTATACTTCCACCATCAAGGTTCTTCGTTATGTCAACCCGTTGAAATCCGTCTCCATCACAGGTGTAAAAGGCAATCTTGCCGGAAAATTCAAAAGCTCCGGCCATAACGCCTTTCGTTACGCCAACAAGGCACAGAAGAATGCTGTCATGAAATGCACCGCTGCAAATGGCTGGAAGATCACGGGCGTTTCTTTCAACAACAACCGGACCCATACACAGTATAGTACCAATTACAACGCCCCTAACAGCGGGGCTTCTTCTTCCACGCTCCGTATCGGAAACCTTTCCGCGAAGCAGTCCGCCTATATCAGCTTCACCCTTCGCAACACCAAAAACGGGGCGGTACAGTACTGTACACTTAATATGAACTGATTTATTTCGGTCTGTACCTTGACAAATCTGGTTTCAGAGTCTATAATTAAATTCCGCGCAGCCGGGGAGATAGCGGTGCCCTGTACCTGCAATCCGCTACAGCAGGGGTGATGCCAATCTGAGGCTTGTATCTTGCAGAGCAGCCCTTTATAAGTGGCGTTGACGTCTGGGTCTTACGCAACAGGAATCTGTGAACCGTGTCAGGGCAGGAATGCAGCAGCACTAAGCAGAAGCTCTTGTGTGCCGTGAGGGTGCCTGGGCTGAGTTAACTGTAAAGGTAACGTCTGTGAGACCATTCCGAGGTGCGGCGCGCGTAAAAAAGGTTATAATATAGGATCTCTATATAAACAGCATTCCCGCCGGGTCCGTCATTTATGACTGATCCGGCGGGATTTTTTGTACTATTATTTTATTTACAATATCCGGCAACTACCTGATTGATCAGCTTGCCGTCTGCCTTTCCCTTCAGATCTCCCATAACTGCCTTCATGATCTGGCCTTTATTTCCTGTTGCCAGAACATCTGCAAATTTCTTCTCGATATAAGCCTTGATCTCTGCTTCATCCATCTGCTTCGGAGCATATTTCGCAATGATATCATATCTTGCCTGATACTCCTCTTTCAGATCTGTACGTTCTGCAGGGCAGGTGTCGATCTGCTCTTTTGCTGTTTTCAGCTCTTTCAGGATAACTTTGTCTACAAGCTCTCCTTTGATGTCATCACGGCATCCCTCATCAATGGCAGCTTTTTTTACTGCTGCGATCAGTGCGGAAACTGCTTCCTTTGTTACCTTATCTTTGGCCTTCATTGCTGCTACCATGTCTTTTCTTAAAGCTTCAAGTTCCATTTTTTGTTCCTCCATTTTCTGTCGTTCCTGTATCAACGACTTTCGCTTGGTCTGAATGGATTTTCTGTCTGTAATAGTGAAATCCATTTATGATTTTATTTTGATATTTTCACAGGATTCTGTCAAGAGTAAATCTCCCGGGATTTTTCGTTCTATTCCGCTCTCTCTGACTGTGTCTGTCCGGCAAGGCGCTCTGCTTCCTGCTTCTTCAGGATTTTTGCCTGCTTCTTTTTCTCCCGCAGTTCCCTGAAAAATGTGGAAAGCATTTCGGAGCATTCCTCTTCCAATACCCCTTCTGTGATCTTTACCTGATGATTAAAGCCTTCGATCTGAAGAAGATTCATCACAGATCCGGCACAGCCTGCTTTCGGGTTCATACAGCCGATCACCACCTCATCGATCCTAGATTGTACCAGTGCACCGGAACACATCTGACAAGGCTCCAGTGTTACATACATGGTGCATCCCTCCAGACGCCAGTCTCCCAGCTTTTTACTGGCCTTTCGGATAGCATTAAGCTCTGCATGAGATAAGGTATTTTTATCTGTATTGCGGCGATTGTAGCCTCTGGCTATGATCTTTCCCTCATGCACGATCACGCAGCCGATCGGCACTTCCTCCAATGCACGGGCCTTTTTTGCCTGGCGGATTGCCTCTTTCATAAAACGTTCCTGATCTGTCACGTTTTTACTCCTCCTGTAACTTCACATTCCGGAAAAAGCTCCGGGATTCTATCTGTTCATACTAAGACTGCTCTCAGCCTTCTGTCCGTTCGATTATAACTTTTCAAATATTCCATGTCAATCTGCTGCAAAACAGATATTCGCACACAGCCAAAAACGCAGACAACGGAAGCTCTCGCGAACTCCATTGTCTGCGTCAATGAATGCATTATATCTGCTTTTTTCCGGAAAGTCAAGCAGCCAGATTATTTGTGAAGTGACTCACCATTGGTAGCGATCACATCTTTATACCAGTAGAAGGATTTCTTCTTATAACGGTTCAGTGTACCTGTTCCATCGTCGTTGCGGTCCACGTAGATGTAGCCGTAGCGTTTTTCAGCTCTGCTGTAGATGCACTGACAAGGTCAATGCAGCCCCAGGAGGTGTAGCCCATAAATTATATGTTTTTTTCTTCCATGAGCAAGTCCCCATCTCTGCTTACTGCTTTTCGCAACTCCGCAGGAAACTTACTTGATTCGGTTAAAAAGGCTTGCAGCTTTTTTCGGGGGAGAGTATGCTTGTAGTATCATAAATAAGAGAAACAAGGGGATTTTCCTATGAAAATATGTGGATTTAACAAAACAACCCTGCTGGATTATCCGGGAAGGGTAGCCTGTACCATATTCTTAGGCGGTTGCAACTTCCGCTGCCCATTCTGCCAGAATGGAGCTCTTGTCGTGGAGCCTGACACCCAGCCTGAATATTCCCAGGAGGAAATCCTGGCTTTTCTAAAAAAAAGAAAGGGGATTCTCGATGGCGTCTGCATTTCCGGCGGTGAACCCACACTTGCACCGGAGCTGCCGGAATTTCTCAGCAGGATCAGGGAGCTGGGCTATGATGTGAAGCTCGATACCAACGGTTCCCGCCCCTCCGTGGTAAAAAATCTCGCAGCAGCTGACCTGATCAACAAGGTTGCCATGGATATCAAGGCCTGTCCTTCCAACTATCATGCGCTTACCGGTGTACATGCCGATCTGGATGGGATCCGGGAAACTGCCGGATGGCTGCTGGACGGACACCTTGATTATGAATTTCGTACAACAGTTGTGAGGGAACTTCATTCCGAAAAAGATTTTCAGGAGATCAGCCGGTGGTTAAGCGGTGCAAAAGCTTATTATCTCCAGGCTTACCGGGATTCCGACGGAGTTCTGATACCGGGATTCTCTGCCTGCTCCGAGGAAGAAATGAAAAACTACCGGGATATCCTGTCTCAGACGATCCCGGTAGTAGAAATTCGTGGTATGGAGCTGTGATCTGCGGATTTGCAAAACTGTTTGCTTATCTGCATGGATGCCGAAATTTTTCTGATCAGATGTTAATAAAACAGTACCAGTATCCTCCCTTTCCGCCTGGGATATGAATATCCGGACATTCCTTAAAGTAGGGAAAGCCAAACATATTGGCCATAAACCGTTCCTGCTGGCTGTATCCACCGGGTACCCCCAGTATGTACTGTCCCCGGGGATTTCTGCACAGCAGAAGATGGCCGAAATTCTGATGTCCGTACATGACAAAACGGTTGCTGCAGAAGCAGCCGTTTTTTCTGCATAAGGCACTGCAGTCCGATGGTCTGATCTTGCGGCAGTCTGTGAAATAGCCGTCGTTAAAGGGATCATCACAGGGTATTCCCGGAAGTGGACGAGATGGCTCCGGTCGCGATGGTTTCGGCGAATGCGGTGACGGCTGGCCTGGCCGTGGTAGTTCCGGCGGATGCGGTGACGGCTGGCCTGGTCGTGGTGGTTCCGGCGGATGCGGTGATGACTGGCCTGGTCGCAGTGGCTCCGGCGGATGCGGACTGGGAGCCTGATATGAATTTCCGGTTTCCGATGTCTTTAATACATCCTCCTGAATCTCCTCCACCGTCATGATCCTGTCTGACTCCTTCTGATTTTCCTGCACTTCTGGCAAGGTTCCATCTTTTTGATTTTCTTCTTCCTTTTCTTCCCGCTCTCTGCCTGTTTTCTCCGCCGCCTTCTGATATTCCGTTCCTGTTTTCTCCGTTTCCTTCCGAGATTCCGTTTCTTTTTCTTCCACTCGCGGAAATTCTCCGGCCGGATCGGCTGATCATCCCATTCCGTTCCCCAGAATCCGCCGGCATCGGAGATCAGAAGCAGTCCTCCAAGCTCCTGAAGACTTTTTCCCATGCCTCCAATATCCCCTGTATCCGTCTCCAGTGCGCACTCGATCCGCTCCCGCCCTGTAACACAGCTTCCGATCAAAATACCATCCATCAGCCCTTCCTGCCGCACAAACCCATACACTCTGCACCGACTTCCAGGCTCCAGTCCAACGCAGCGCAGATGAACCTCCACACGGCATTTCCTATCTCTGGCCTCCACCCTCACATAACCACTGCTGCCATCTTTTTTTCCTTTCCGATACTCGTACACATACGCAACAAAACGCTGATATCCAGCCAACGCACGTCCCTCCGGTATTTCGGTTTCGTTAATATATATGAAGATCGAGAGAAATCATTCCATCAACTGAAAAAAGCTCCAGGATGTACAAACATAAAAAAGAACCCCTCAACCAAGGGATTCTCAAGCTGTTAGTCGAAGCGACAGGATTTGAACCTGCGACCTCTGCGTCCCGAACGCAGCGCTCTACCAAACTGAGCCACGCTTCGTTATTCTGTTTCAGTTGTTTGTGTTTTGCTCAACTGCAAGAGCTATTATATTAGAGTTTCTGTACTTTGTCAATAGAAAAAATTAAAATTTTTCAAAAAAATCGAATTTTTTCTTTTTTCCTGCTTCGGGCATACATTTTCGCAGACCCGAAGCAGTTTTGGGAAAGGTTCTTTATAACATATCAAGTATATTCAAGTGAAATATATGCTTATTTCACTGTAACTGTTACCTTTTTTGTGATTCCGTTGCTGCTTATATAGATAACAGCTTTTCCTTTTTTCACACCTTTAACAACACCTTTGCTGCTTACAGTAGCAACTTTTGTATTGCTGCTTCTGTAGGTGATCTTTGCCTTTGAAGTAGCAACTGCCTTGATGGCTGTTGTTTTCTTTGCTTTTACACTTACAGCTGTTTTGGATGTGATCTTCAGGCTACCTTTTTTTACTGTGATCCTGCAGGTTGCTTTGTAGCTTCCGCATTTTACTGTAATTGTAGCTGTTCCTGCTTTTTTTGCTGTTACTTTTCCGCCTGCGCTTACCACTGCAACGGATTTATTACTGCTTGTATAAGTAACTTTTCCGCTAACGCCTGTTTTTTTCACTTTGATCTGGCTTGTTCCACCCACAAATACAGTCTTCGCTGAAGCCGAAGCTTTTACAGACGGCTTCTTAACTGTGATCTTGCAGGTTGCTTTATAATTTCCGCATTTCGCTGTGATCACAGCTGTACCTGCCGCCTTTGCAGTTACCTTTCCATTTGCGGCTACAGCTACAACAGATGGTTTACTGCTTGTATAGGTTACTTTTCCGGTAACACCTGCGGTCGTTGCTTTCAGCGTCACTGTAGCTGGAGATCCTTTTACATAAAGCGTCTTCGCTGATGCATTCAGTTTTACAGATGGCGTTTTTACAGTAAGCTTGTACTGTGCAGTTTTTCCTGCTGCAGATGTTGCTGTGATCACGGCTGTTCCTGCTGCTTTCGCAGTTACTTTTCCGTTCTCGTCCACAGATGCAACCGTTTCATTATCGGAAGCGTATGTTACATCCTTGCAATTCTCGCCTGTTGCTTCAAGCTGTCTGGAGCTTCCGATATAAAGAACTCCTGAATTTTCTTTAAAAGCAATCGTTCCATACACCAGCTGAACAGAAACATCTGCATGACCATCACTGGAAACTCTTACTGTATAGGTTTCATTTTCCGGTCTCGCTACAGTGGAATCCAGAGCAACCACTCCATCTGTAGTTACTGCATCCTGTACAAGATATGTTGTCTCTGAAGCATGTCCGACACCTGTTGTATAGAAAACAGATACCTTCGGATTTTTGTATTTATCAAGATTTGCAAGCTTAACATGGGTGCTGTCCGTAAATTCCGGAGAAACAGCCATCTCTTCTGTTGCCTGCGGTTTAACATAAATACCATCTGCAAATTCATATACATACGCGCCGTCTGCCATAATGTACGTGATCTTGTTTACGGTTTTTCCCTCAAGACCTGTATCTTTTGCAAAGGCAACCTTATACACCTTCAGCCACATCTCGTTCATATGACGCATGCCATATTTTCCGCCGTCTGTTGTTTCCAGGATCATTCCCTGAATCCCGGAGTTAACTGCAAAATCGGAATCACTCTTTGTATTGCGGAGATATTTTGTGCTGGTTTCTTTTACATCAATCTCATAATCTCCCCAGCGAGAAGATGTTTTGAGTGTTGCCTCCGCATCTGTCACAGTTGCTTTTACATTAAATTTTGTAGCACTGTATGTTCCATCTGTATTCAGTGTTTTATACTGCCCAGGCTCTACCGTCGGAGTACGTCCCAGGGTGATCCCTGCTGCTTCTGTATATACTCCGCTTTCCGGAAGTTCTCCCGCTTCTGAAAGGATCTGCGCCTCTACATACGTTTTTGCATCTGTAGCTACATTAACCTTTTTTACTCCTGCGATCTCATAGCCATTTTCTGTCAGATTCTGAACATCTGCATTTCCGAAAACAGTACTTTTTCTGGTTGTGGCAGATGTAACGGAATCATACTTGCGGCTCGTTGCATCTCCCGCATAAAATTCCTCGTATGACAGAGATGCCGTACCGTAAAGTGTTCCTGTCAGTGCCTGATGTCCATTTGCCACCTTATAATAAATATCTGTTCCCGGAATCTGTGTATATCCATCCACCGCTCCCTTTACCCAGTAATAGGAAACATTGGAAACCGTGATCGGCTGGCCTGTCAGTGTGATATTTTTTGTCATATCCACATAATTGTCGCTTGAGATCATAACCGTGTAGATCTCATCCCCGGCCCTGGCTACACTGCTGTCAAAGGTTACCACCCCATTCTCTGCCACTGCATGATCTACAACATACGTTGTCTTTTTACCATGGCCACTTCCTGTTGTGTAGTATACGGAAACCTTAGGGTTTTCATATTTGTCAAGATCATCAACTTTAACCTGGGTTGTATTTTCTTTTACAAAAGCTGCCTGTACCTTCATTCCTGCTTCAGGCTGTTTTTTTACAAGAGGAGCTTTGTCTCCGAACTCATATACATAGGAGCCGTCCGGAGTAATATAAGTCACCTTTGAAATTTTTTCCCCGATAAGCCCGGATCCTGCTGAAAACGCAAGTTCGTAGGGCTGTACCCAGATTTCATAGGTATGACGAAGTCCTACCTTCTTACCACTGGCAGTTTCAAGGATCACTCCCAGTGTATTTCCGCCTACAGCAAAATCACCCTGTCTGGAATTGCGGAGATATTTTGTGCCGGCTTCTTTTACCACCAGCATGTAATCACCCCAGATCGACGGTGCCTGGATCTGGGCGGATGCATCTGTGACCGTTGCTTTTACATCGAATTTTGTTGCACTGTATGTTCCGTCTGTATTCAGAGTTTTATACTGTCCTGTTTCCTGTGACGGTGCTTCATTCAGCGTAATATCTGCTGCCTCTGTATAGACACCCTCTCTCGGAAGCTTGGAAGCAGCTTTCAGCGCCTGTGCATCTACATAGGTTTCCGCGTCCACTGCAACACTTACATTCTTCACACCCTGGATCTGATATCCGGAAGAGGTCACCTCTGTGCTGTCCTCATTAGCAAAAATCTGATTTTTACTCGTTGTTGCCGAAGTGATAGCGTCATAACTCTCCTGAGTGGTATCCCCGGCATAAAATTCCGAATAACTTAAGGTTGTCGTTCCGTACAGCTTTCCGCTCAGAGCTGTCTGCCCGTCTGCTACTTTTACATAAACGCCTGTTGTTCCTATCTGTGTATATCCCTCTGCCGGCTGCATGGACCAGAGATATTTCACTCCTGCAACAGTGATCTCAGAAGCATCCTGAAGAACCTCGCCTGCTTCTGCCATAAATGCTTCTCCATCACCGAATACCTCTTCTGTATCATCCTGGATCTGCGGCTCCTCTTCCTGTTGAATCTCTTCTGCTGAAATTTCTGCTACTTCTTCCTGAATAGCTTCTGCATCACTTTCTTCCGGCTCTTCCGACTGGATATCAGCTTCACCAACTTCCGGCTGGCCCTGGGAAACAGACTCCTGATTCTCGTTCTCTCCTTCTTCCTGTGCTGTCTCTCCTTGTGTTTCTTCCGACACGTCACTAAAAACTTCCGCCTCAGACGCCATTGCCGTTACCGGCACTCCTGACGCGATCACCGCTGAGCTCAGAACGAGTGCAGCTGACTTCTTAAAAAGCTTCCACTTATGCATACCTGTCCTCCTCTTTGTCTTTTATATTACACGACTTTATACCAGATCATGACCTTACAGCTGCTCTGGTTAATTGAAATTTCTTCTGCAGAATATTCAACATATGTCAGTTTCCGCAGAAGTGCTCTGTCAAGCACGCTTTAGTTTGTCTAAACTAACATATCGTCATTTTATCAATGCTTAAATTATTTGTCTATACATATCTGGCAAAAAAGCCTCGCGGTTATTGTTGTTTTTTCTCAACTAAAAATTGTTTTCAAAATATTTATATTATTATCTAATATTTCAAACAAAAAAAGTATATATTCCAAGACATCATTTCAGGAAATGCAACAGCCATTGCCATTTCCTCCGGCATTCTCAGATCATATACTTTTTTATATTTCTATATTTTTGCTTTCTTTTATGCCCAGCGGCTCTTCTGTTCTTCGCAGATACTGTTCCACTGGCAGTTTCCACAGATTTCCTTACGTTTATCCATCGCAAGGATTTTTCCTGGACTTTTTTTCGTAAATTCGCTGAAGTGCAATGTCTGTCCGGCCTTCAGTCCACATTTTTCCAGCACGGCATTGTCATACTCTGCCACTTTATCTCCGGCTTCACAATGTCCGCCCAGATTATTCGGACAGGCAGAGCAGATCTCATCCGTATCCACATGAAGCCTTATTTTCTTTCCCTCCAGAAAAATCTTCAGCATCTCGGCCATATGTGCAGTAAAACCGTTACTGTAGCCTTCCCCCTTAAAATACGCCAGGCACATACCATGATGAGGGCGCAGAGGAATGACTATTTCCTCTGTGCCCTCATCAGAAGCATATGCCGCAGCACTGCTTTTATCTTGCATATTTACGTACCTTTCCTGATAAAACATAAGCCAGTGCAATCTTGATAAGATCCGGAATGATAAACGGGAACACACACCAGCCAAGAACTGCCATAAGGCCTACCGGACCTGTGCTTCTTGTGTAGGCAAACATAAACCATGCGGTTCCAAAGGCATAGCATACGATCAGTCCAACGATCATGGAAATGATCTGAACAACCGGCTTTCTGCCAAAAACGTGCTCAATTGCCCACATAACAAGTGCGGAAAAGATAAATCCAATGATATATCCACCTGCATTTCCGAGAAGAGCTCCAATGCCTCCGGAAAATCCTGCAAAAACCGGAACTCCTACTGCTCCAAGAAGAACGTAAACCAGAACTGCCAGAGTTCCTCTTTTTCCTCCAAGCACACCAACTGCCATAAATACTCCGAATGTCTGCAGAGTAAACGGTACCTGTGCCGGAATGGAAATCCATGAGCAAACTGCCATCACTACTGCAAAAACTGCACTGTAAACAAGATCATACGTCTTGCTTCTGCCTGCTGCCACTGTTGTCATAATAATCTGTATCCTTTCTTTCCTTTTCTGCTTTTCCTGTCGGAAGATCATTCCTGTCCTTTATAAATGATATCCGCTCTTTCGCTGTTAACAATTTAACACAGCAGAATTTGGATGTCAACTTAATTTTATTTTTTAAGTTTACATTTCACAATGCCGTTTACTACTATGTAAACCTGCCATTTACAAATGATATTGTCAATTTTCACTTTCAAATTCCCCTCTCTGATGCTATACTGAAACCAATGAGTTTTCAGCAAAAAGGGGGATTTTTCCACATGGATATACACGATATTCATAACATCAGCACCAACTGCACACGGACTGAATTTGTAGGGACCGCAGTCCTTGACACAATCGGACTCGTGATCTCCGGAGTTGATGATTCTCTGCTTAAAAAGATGAACGTAGGTACCCAATACCACTGTCTGGGGCTTTTCAGTTCCCGAACAGGCGCTGCCGGCCAGATCACAGCTATTGACGATGCAGTAAAAGCCACAAATACAGAAGTCCTTTCCATTGAACTTCCAAGAGACACCAAGGGCTGGGGCGGTCATGGAAACTATATCGTCCTTGGCGGAAATGATGTATCCGACGTGCGTCACGCCATTTCTCTGGCTCTGGAACTGACTAACAAATATGCAGGTGAGGTCTACATCAGCGAATCCGGCCACCTGGAGTTTGCTTTTTCCGCAAGTGCAGGTCCTGCTATCCATAAAGCCTTCGGCACACCTCTGGGTGAAGCATTTGGTTTCATGGCAGGTTCTCCGGCTGCTATCGGTCTTGTGATGGCAGATAATGCCGTGAAATCCGCAGCAGTATCCATTACACAATATATGACTCCGAATATCGGTACCAGTCATTCCAATGAAGTGATCATCGCCATCTCCGGTGATGCCAGTGCTGTAAAAGCTGCTGTACTGGAAGGCCGTCAGACAGGCCTTGAGCTTCTCATCGGTATGGGAACCTATCCGGAGATCCCGGGTACGCCGTATCTGTAAAATCTCCGGATTGCAGGAAATTTGTGAATTTCCACACACTACACTTCACGAAACACATATCTGCGTCATGTATACAAAAGCAGCGCTGCAAGGATCAGCATACGATCCTGCAGCGCTGTGTTTCTCTTAAATATTCTCCTCTGGATTTTCCCGGATCAGCCCACCTGATATACATCTGCAGACTGAAGTCCGAAGCTTAACGCCTCAGAATGGCTTCCACAATAGATATCCACATGTCCGTAAGGAGTTCCCAGATCCTCTACCGTATAAACAGTGCCGTTGATCAGAAGCTTGGTTCCAAACGGAACACCTGCCATAGCAACGGTACGTCCTGCTGTCGGAACTGTTCCGCTGGCTGTAAGATTGCCGGCTGTACCGCAGCACTGTGCACAGTTGCAGTATGCGGTCAGTGTAAAGTTTCCAAGATATGTTCCCTGACTGGAAGAACCGGAATCGGACGTATCCGCAGAGGCATCTTCCGTCTCCTCGGAAGCTGTCTCATCATTGGAAACCTCCTCAGAAACCTCCTCCTGGGAGCTGTCCTCGGAAACATCTTCGGAACTTCCGGACTGTACATCATCCGCTTCCTCTTCCTCCTCTACAACAATGTCTGTACTTGTAGAACTGCTGGAAGACTCGGTTGTATCCTCCTCCGGATCATAGCCGTAATCATCGTCAGAATCCGCCTCTTCACTGTCCTCGTTATCCTGATCGGCTTCTTCTTGGGCTGCCGCTTCTGCTGCTTGTCTCTCAGCCTCTGCTGCCGCTTCAGCCTTAGCTTTCTCTTCTGCAGCCTTCTCCGCCTCTGCCTGCTGTACCAGAGCGGTAATACTGCTGTCTGCATTACTGATATCTGCCATCAGCTGCTGAGCCTCTTCCTGGCTGGCGCTGATCTGGTCTACATAAGAGTTAATATCATCGCTTGTGCTGGAAGCCATGGACTGCACTTCCTGCTGTTTGGCTGCACGCTCCGTCATCAGATCATCGATCTCTGCGGACTCCGTCTCAACCTTTTTCTCATTCTCCTGGATATTCTTCTGAAGACTCACATATTTATCCAGCATGTCTCTGTCGTATGTAGAAATCTGGATCGCATTCTCCGCGCGATTGAGAAATTCTGCAAGGCTTTCGGAAGAAAGCAGTGTCTCCAGTGCGGAAGTTCCGGCATTTTCATACATATATGCGATTCGAAGCTTCATGGATTCATACTGATCTGCAGAAGCTTTCTTGCTTTTTCAGTTCTTTTTTTACTTTATTTAATTCATCTTCCTTCTCAGCAGCCTGGATACTAAGCTCAGAAATGCTGTTGGTAAGATCCTCATACTGTGCGTTAAATCAGCCAGATAGCTCTCCAAGCTCCTGCTTCTTGCTCTCCAGTGTGCCGATGCTGCTCTGTACCTGCGCAAGACCCTCCTCAGCGGCCTGTTTCTCCGCCTGTGCCTCTGCGATCGCAGCGTCTGTACCTGATGCATATACGGTGCTTCCCATGGAAAGGGTCAGCATACCTGTAAGCAGTAAGTGAAAACTTTCTATTCTTCATATAAAACACCTTTCGTCCTTTCAT
>ENA-OQBV01000380-OQBV01000380.1-human-gut-metagenome-genome-assembly--contig:-NODE-380-length-25179-cov-3.295426_pt1 | contig 25179 bp, 30 predicted proteins | sample MGYA00242750_ERZ504559 | MGnify/ENA primary metagenome ERZ504559 (study PRJEB26092, sample SAMD00036230) | human gut metagenome | host: Homo sapiens | study: EMG produced TPA metagenomics assembly of... | reverse complement strand
TATCGAAAAAGTTTTGTATTCTGTTTATTATTTGGGATCAGCATGACTCGAATTGTTTTTATCATCTTCTTCACCACCATCATCTATCAGTTCTTTTACAAGTTTTCTTGCTTTATTGGCACGTTTGCCTTGTAATTTACAACTAAATACAGTTATTATCTGAACTAAATCTTCAACAAGTGTTTGCCCTGTGCAGTAAGATATAATTTCATATTCTCTATTTGTCGTTCCAGATCATCTTTTTGTTTATTACTTGAAACTCTGCAATAACCTATTACAATTCTATCTAAATTAGGTTTTACATTCATAACTTGATTTAATTGCTCATGCGAATAATATCTATATCCATTACTGGAAGTGTGATGTGGATGAAGTTTACCCTTTTTATCCCAATTCCTTAATGTTTGAGCCGATACACCTAATATTTTTGAAAATTTATTGATAGAATAATATTTACTCATAAACAAATTCTCCATATAATATTTATAATTTATTATAAGATTATTTTAACAGTTAAACACCTCCATAATAGATGTAATACGTTTTGGACAGTGATTACCAAATTTTGTACTTACAGCATCTCAATAAAAGCTGCCATTCTCGTATTGATCTGTTCAATATCTGCCTGTGAATAATCTGTCTCAACCACTGTGTACGGGATTCCTTTTTTGTCTTTCACTAATTTCTTGATAAGTGCGGTTTCCACATTATATGTATGACACGCCTGAAGAACAAGATCTACGACACCATCTACCTGAAAATCATCGATCAGCTCATCCAAAAGATCCAGACGATTCTTATTTGGAGACATACAAGAACATCCAATGTTTAAATATTTTCTTGCGAGTGCATCATATACATCTGGATTCTCTTCATCTACCATTGCTAACGGTTTCATTCCAGTACAGTTTTCAAAACATACGACAACTCCGCCATTATCCTCAATTGCACGAATGACTTTCAAGGCCGCACCGCCAGATGGAGATCCGGTTACAAGGATCCTTGGTTTTTTTCCTATATTTTTTCCTTCTGTATATTCTTTTTCAATTTTATCTGTTACTGCATTGATTCTGTCTTCAAGACCTTCTGTGTTAATGTCAAAACCACTTCCATATACAGTATTGATCACATCTAATCCATTGACTGGTGCAGGATCATTTGCCATTACATATTGAAGACGTCTTAATGCTTTATTGATTCCATTTCTTAACTTGATCTGATGAAGAACTGCCTCATCTGTGATCGTTGTCTCAAATTTATCTTCTAGAACTTTCTTGAAACGAAGTAATTCTTTCTTATATAATTGGATTCCATCTTCTGTCTGAGAGTTTGGAAGTTCTACGACATGAACTGGTTTAAAATCAGCAAGCATTTCGTACATTTTTTTCTTTCCATCGCATGTTGTTTCCCCTACAACCAAATCTGAAAAATAGAAGAAAGGACATTTATCTGTTTTGGCAAATCCATAACTTGATTTAATCAATGGACATAGGTTTCTTGGCAGATCTTTTTCTGCATCTGGGATTGTTTCATCTGATACGGAACATAACCCGACAACTGCTGCACCCATGGCATTTGGAATCTCTCTTGGAAGATAAGTACAAAATACACCGACAACAGGTATCTCTTTTTCTTTAACCTCCTTGATCGCGAGAAAAGAATTCTTTCTCTGCTCTGCAAATTCCTCAAAAATCTCTGGTAACTCTTTCTTTAATTCAACCACTGTTTGAATCCTCCTGTAAGTAAAAATTATTGTTTTATTTTGCGGATGCCAAAAACGGCAGCTCCAATTGCTCCTGTGTATTGACATAATGAATCCGTTGCTACTTCTTTTACTCCTAAATGATTGGCTAATGATTGTTTGATCACATCAAATTGTGCTAGTCCACCAGAGAAAAATACTTTTGGATTCGCTGGCGCCAATTTCTGTGCAAATGCAGCGGTTCGCTGACAAATAGATTCTACACAACCAAGAACAATATCACCAGGTGTAATATCCTGTGCCAATAATCCAACGATTTCACTTTCTGCAAATACAGCACACATACTGTTGATCTTCGCAGGCTTGGCATTTTTTACAAAAGTGTCGATTTTTCCAATCTCACTTTCGACTCGTTTCATCGTCATCTCAAGGAAACGTCCAGTTCCAGCAGCACATTTATCATTCATTAAAAAATCTGTGACACATCCAAGATCGTCAATGGTGATCACTTTGCTATCCTGCCCACCGATATCTATGATCGTGTCACAATCTGGATTCATAAAAAATGCTCCAGCTGCATGGCAAGTAATCTCCGTGATCTTGAAATCTGCCTGATCTAACAGATTCCTTCCATATCCAGTTGTTACAATAACATCTATTTTTTTTATGTTGTTTTTTTATCTCTCTGTAAAGAGCTTCTAGAGATTTCCTTTGGGCTGATCGATGTTGGGATCATCTTTGTATCTATTATCTTCGTATCTTCTAACAAAACGGCTTTTGTCATAGACGAACCAGAATCTAATCCTAAACTTATCACTGTACATTGACTCCTTTTGGAAAGTTTTTCGGGTAAATTTTATCATGAAAATGGTGTGGTTGCAATGTAAAAAAACATGCTTAAAAAAAAGAACTATACATTTTCATTCAAATCCTTTATAATAGTATGCTGTAAAAAATAGCAGTATAAAACTGCTCATCATGCATTAAAAAAAAGGAGACGAAAGAAAAATGAATCAAGAGAAAAACAAAGGTGCGGAATACGACTTTTACGGGAAACTTCCGCTGCAAAAAGCGATTCTCCTTGGTCTGCAGCATGTATTCGCTATGTTCGTAGGTAACCTTACTCCAGTCCTTATCATTACAGGGGCTTGTGGTATTGCTTCTGGAACCGAATTTGCAGACGTTCAGATTGCGCTTTTACAAAATGCAATGTTAATTGCCGGAATTGTTACACTGATCCAGTTGTACGCGATCGGACCGATCGGTGGAAAAGTTCCAATCATCATGGGAACGAGTTCAGGATTTATCGGTGTCTGCAGCAGTGTTGCATCTGTTATGGGTGGTGGAATCCTTGGATATGGTGCGATCATGGGTGCTTCCATTATCGGTGGGTTATTTGAATCTGTATTAGGATTTATGTTAAAACCACTTCGAAGATTTTTCCCAGCTGTCGTAACTGGTACGGTTGTACTTTCCATCGGATTATCACTGATCGGTGTTGGTGTGAATTCTTTTGGTGGAGGAAATTCTGCTAATGATTTCGGTTCAATCGAGAACTTGTTACTTGGAACAATTGTTCTTGTGATCATCATTGCATTAAAACATGGAACGAAAGGTATCACAAGTGCTTCTTCTGTACTGATCGGAATTATCGCAGGATACATTATCGCAGGAATCATGGGTGTTGTACTTCCTACAACTGCTGTCAATGCAGATGGTGTAGAGTATACAAAAGCATGGGTGTTAAACTGGGATAAAGTTGCTCAGGCTGGATGGTTTGCCATTCCAAAATTTATGCCTGTAAAAATCATTTTTGATGCAAGAGCGATCGTCCCTGTACTTATCATGTTTATCGTAACTGCTGTAGAAACAGTCGGGGATATTTCCGGAGTTATCGAAGGTGGTATGGATCGTGAAGCTACAGATTCTGAGCTTTCTGGTGGTGTTGTCTGTGATGGTATCGGATCTACAATCGCAGCATTCTTTGGTGTTTTACCAAATACATCATTCAGCCAGAATGTTGGTCTTGTTACTATGACAAAGATCGTAAACCGTTTTGCACTTGCAACAGGAGCAATCTTCTTAATCCTGTGTGGATTATTTCCAAAACTTGCTGCATTGATCTCTATCATGCCACAGAGCGTATTAGGTGGAGCAGCTGTTATGATGTTCTCTTCTATCGTGATCAGTGGTATTCAGCTGATCACAAAAGAACCACTAACAATGAGAAATATTACTGTCGTATCTGTAGCTCTCGGACTTGGATATGGAATCGGTGCAAACAGCACAGTTCTTTCTGGACTACCTGAAGGAATTCAGTTGATCTTCGGAGGATCTGGTATTGTACCTGCGGCACTTGTTGCAATTATTTTAAATATTGCATTGCCAAAAGAAGATTAAATAAACTAATAAAAACAGCACTGCATTGGGAATTTTATTCCTGTACAGTGCTGTTTTTCTATATGCTTTCCTGCGTCTATTATCAGCTCATAACACCAATTTCATCCGGTACGATCACATCAGCTTCTGTGCATGCAAGGATATCTTCTACACTATATCCTTCTGCAAGTTCCCTTAACACGAGACCATCTTTTGTAACTTCAAAATAGCAGCGTTCTGTTACGATATCTGTTACACAATGAACTCCCGTCAAAGGAAGTGTACATTTCTTTAATATCTTAGACTTTCCACTCTTTTCACAATGGTCTGTTGCTACGATGATCTTCTTTACTCCGGCACACAGATCCATGGCACCACCCATTCCTGGCACCATCTTCCCTGGAATCGTCCAGTTAGCGATATTGCCTTCTTGATCTACCTGAAGTGTACCAAGAACTGCTGCATCAATATGTCCGCCACGTATAAATGCAAAAGACATCTCATGATCATACACGCTTCCACCTTTGATCACAGATGCAGGCTGTCCGCCGGCATCAATAACATCAATATCTGCTTTATCCCAGCTTGGGGTTGGTCCACTTCCGACGGTTCCGATCTCTGCTTCCAGCCACAGATCCACACCTTCTGGGAGATAATTTACACACATCAGCGGAACTCCGATACCAAGATTTACAAAATCTCCATCTTTAAAAAACTTTGCACATCGTGATGCGATCAGCTTTCTTCCTGTCAATCCTGCCATATCACTGACCTCCTTCCGCTTTTGCTTTGGCTCGCTGCCACATTGGACACATTGGTCGTTTCTCACCGGTTCTTTCATAGATCATATCGATCACAGGTGCTGGAACATCGATCTCTTCTGGTCCTAGTTCACCCACTTCCACGATCTCTTCCACTTCCACGATCACCGTATCAGCAGCCATAGCCATTGTACTGTTTGTTGCTCTGGAATTCATTCGGAATGAAATATTACCTGCAGTATCTGCTTTCGTTGCTTTGATCAAAGCAACATCTGCACGTAATGGTAATTCCAGAAGATATTCTTTGCCATCGATCGTTAGTTTTTGTTTACCTTCTTCTACTTCTGTACCAAGTCCTGTTGGTGTCAGGCAGCCACCTAAGCCTGCTCCACCACAACGGATTCTTTCTGCAAAGGTTCCTTGCGGACTAAATTCTATCGCAAGTTCTCCTGCAAACATCTGATCCTTGGCGATTGGGTTCAACCCAATATGTGTTGTGATCAAACTCTTAACTCTGTGATCTTTGATCAGCTTTCCGACTCCTTGATCCGCCATTCCAGCAGATACAGCGATCGCATCAATGTCTTTGATTCCTTTTTCTAACATTCCATCAATGATCTCATCTGCTGCAAATTCTCCATGCCAGTCTCCAAACATGATCGTCTGTCCATCATGAATTCTTGAGAGCGCTTCCTCTCTTGTTACAACTTTTGACTTCAAAGGCGTGACCTCCCTTCTATGTTCATGGTTTAATCCTGGCTTTATTCTCCTTTGAATTCAGCCTTTCTCTTCTCCATAAAAGCTTTGACTCCTTCTATAAAATCAGAAGATGCCGCACATTCACGCTGTGTCGGAATCTCACATTCATCCAGGTATTTCTTATAATCAGCAAGCCCTGCCTGATAAATTTGTTTCTTGATATTCTTATAAGAAAGTAATGGTCCACTAGCAAATTTCTTAGCAAGTTTCATAACGGTATCATCTAATTCCTCCGCTGGAACTACATCATATACCATTCCGGCATCTTTTGCTTCCTGTGCTTTCATTGGTCTTCCTGTAACACACAGTTCCATTGCTTTCTGAATTCCAAGACTCTTAACAAACAGGTACGTTCCACCGGTATCTGGAACTAGTCCAAGATTCACAAATGCCATAATAAACTTCGCATTGTCTGCGCATACAACAAAGTCCCCTGAAAATGCAAGACTTACTCCTGCACCTGCTGCCGCTCCACTTACACTTGAGATCACAAGCTTACTCATACGCTTCAGACCATCGGTTACATTGCCAACTTTACTGATCAGAGAATCCATATTCACTTCTCCACCTTGTTGGATCAGGTTATAGAAGTATCCAATGTCTCCTCCTGCTGAAAATGCCTTTGGCATTCCTTTTAAAACAACAACTTTTACATTCGGGTCATTCTCACAAGTATCTACCACGTACATCAACTCGTCTGCCATCTGATCATCAATTGCATTAAGATTCTTCATATAGTTCATTGTGATGATACCAACTCCATCTTCTACAACGAACTGCAATTTCTCTAGCTTCATAGGCATATCCTCCTTTAAGTTGTTTTGATAATCATATTGTATCACTTTTTGTACAATTTGTGAAGCTTTTCGACAAAATTAAGGGGTTGACGAATCTCATTTTCTATAGTATCTTATAGCCATAAGGTCATATAACTGACGGAGCACGTGGAATTAACCACATGGAAGTATGATCATTAATCGCCGACCGTCTGGGCAATCTGTCTGGACGTGCGGCGTTTTTTTTATTCTATTTTACAACGCTTCATCGTTCAGATATTGATCCTGTTAACTTTTTACGTACTTGTCCTAAGTACGTATCATCCATAAGGAGGAATACTATGACAGTTGGTCATGTCCATTCCATCGAATCGATGGGTCTGGTTGATGGACCAGGGATACGAACCGTTATCTTTTTACAAGGATGTGCTCTAAGATGTCGTTTCTGCCATAACCCTGATACTTGGGAATTATCTGGCGGAACCGAATACACACCGGAAGAACTTGTTGCAAAGATCCGACGATTTAAACCTTATTTTAAAGAAGATGGTGGTGTTACCTTTTCTGGTGGAGAACCTTTATTACAACCTGATTTTTAAAAGAGACTTTAAAACTATGCAAGAATGAGGGCATTCACACTTGCATCGACACTGCAGGTTATGGACTTTCTGATTATGATGAGATTTTAAACCATACAGATCTTGTTCTTCTTGATCTGAAACACATCCATAAAACGGATTATGAGAAAAATGACAGGAAGATCAATGGATCGTTTTGAAGAATTTTTGAATGCTTTAAAAAAACATCAGACTAAGATATGGATTCGCCATGTCGTTGTTCCAGGAATTACTGACAGCGAAGATCATATGGCTCAGTTAAAAGCTTATATTCAAAAGATTCCTAATGTAGAGAAAGTTGAGCTGCTTCCCTATCATTTACTTGGTACCAACAAATATAAAGTTATGAATATTCCTTATTCTTTAGAAGGTGTACCTGCCATGGATAAAAAGAAAACAGAGATGTTACAACAAACCTATTTTGATCATGTTTATTTTACGGAGGAAAAATCATGTTAAACGAATGGAATGGATTCAACGATGGTGTATGGACAAAAGAAATCAATGTAAGAAATTTTATACAGAAAAACTACACTCTCTATGAAGGAGATGACTCTTTCTTAGCTGATGTATCTCAGAAAACAAAAAAAGTCTGGAATAAATGTGAAGAACTGCTTGCTGAAGAATTGAAAAAAGGAGGCGTTTTAGATGTTGAGACAGATATCATTTCTGGTATCACGAACTTCGCACCTGGATATATTGATAAAGAAAATGAGGTGATCGTTGGACTTCAGACAGATGCACCCCTAAAACGTATTGTCAATCTATATGGCGGTAAACGTATGGCGCACCAGTCACTGGAACAATATGGTTATAAACTAAATGAAGAGATCGACCGCCATTTTAATGAATACAGAAAAACACACAATGAAGGGGTTTTTGATGCCTATCCAAAACGTACTCGTCTTGCAAGAACTGCTGGACTTCTAACAGGACTTCCTGATGCTTATGGACGTGGACGTATTATTGGAGACTACCGTCGTGTTGCTCTTTATGGAATCGACCACTTGATCGAAGAAAAACAAAAAGATCTAGACTTTGAAGATGGACCTATGACAGAAGACCGCATCCGTCTGCGTGAAGAAATTTCTGAGCAGATCCGTGCCCTTTCTAAAATGAAAGAAATGGCTGCATCTTATGGTGTTGATATTTCAAAACCTGCAAAAAATGCGAAAGAAGCTGTTCAGGCGGTTTATATGGGATATCTTGCGGGAACAAAAGAAAATAATGGAGCTGCAACTTCCCTTGGACGTACTTCTACATTCCTTGATATTTATATTGAACGAGATCTTAAAAATGGAGTGATCACAGAAACAGAAGCTCAGGAATTGATCGATCAATTTATCATCAAACTTCGTCTGACAAGACATTTAAGAACTCCTGAATATGACGAACTATTTGGTGGGGATCCTACGTGGATCACGGAGTCTATCGGTGGAGTTGGTATTAATGGAAAACCTCTGGTTACTAAGAACTCTTTCCGTTATCTTCATACTTTATATAACATTGGAACTGCTCCAGAGCCTAACTTAACTGTTTTATGGTCTGAAAAACTGCCAGACAACTTTAAACATTTTTGCTCTAAAGTTTCTATTGATACGGATTCTATCCAATATGAAAATGATGATGTTATGCGCCCAGTCTATGGGGATGATTATGCGATCGCTTGTTGTGTATCTGCAATGAAGGTTGGAAAACAGACACAGCTGTTCGGAGCCCGCTGCAATCTGGCAAAATCACTGCTTTATGCGATCAATGGAGGAATTGACGAGAAAAAAGGAATCCAGGTTGTTCCTGGAATCGAACCGATCACAGATGACGTTCTTGATTTTGACAAAGTATGGGAAAACTATAAGAAAGTTATGACTTATGTTGCTGAATTATATGTTGATACAGTAAATATCATTCATTTTATGCATGATAAATACGCATATGAAGCCAGCCAGTTTGCTCTTCATGATACAAACTTAGAGCGAATCGCAGCTTATGGAATCGCTGGTCTGTCTATTGCCGCAGACTCTCTATCAGCGATCAAATATGCAACTGTAAAACCAATCCGCAATGAAAATGGTGTAGCAATTGACTTTGAAACCATTGGGGATTTCCCTAAGTATGGAAATGATGACGACCGCGCAGATGATCTTGCAGTTAACACAGTAACATTCTTCTCTGACGAACTAAAGAAACATCCAATTTATAGAAATGCGATCCATACTTTATCTGCTTTAACGATCACATCCAATGTTATGTATGGTAAGAAAACCGGATCCACACCAGATGGAAGAAAACTCGGAGAACCTTTAGCTCCAGGTGCAAACCCAATGCATGGACGAGACGAAAATGGTGCTCTTGCATCCTTAAACTCTGTCGCTAAAATTCCATATCGCGATGTATGTCAGGATGGTGTATCCAATACCTTTTCCATCGTACCAGATGCTCTTGGAAAAGATCAGGAACAACGAGTAAAAACCTTACAACAATCTTAGACGGATACTTTGTTCAAGGTGCACATCATTTGAATGTAAATGTTATGCATAGAGAAACTTTGATCGATGCTATGGAACATCCAGAAAAATATCCAACACTTACGATCCGTGTTTCTGGATATGCCGTGAACTTTAATCGATTATCACGCGAACAGCAGGAAGAAGTGATTCGTCGTACATTCCATCAGAGTATGTAGCTTTTTATGAAACAGCAATGGTGCCTGATTCTTATTTGAATCAGGCACCATTACTATTCTTCAAACATTTCTCCCTCTATATTACTTATCTGTTCAATAGGGATGATCGTCTGATCTGTCATAACAACTGTGTGTTTATATTTATCAATTTTCTTTACACAACCAGAACAGGTAATATATGCTCCCCCATCTTTCTTAGCATCTGGTACAAAATACGTGATCTCAACCATTTGCTGTGTACCAATCGTTTCAGCGATCAGATATAACTTTTTATTTAATTCTGCTATAACTTCTTCACTCAACACCTGTTTCGCATCTGTTTGTCTTACAGTTTCTTTAATAGCTGCTTGGTGTCCGGTAAGTGCCGCAAAAGGCGAAAACTGTGCTGCTCTGGCATAAAGTGACATACGAGGGTGTTTCTTTGAAGTTGGATGTGGCAGATTGATAATATCATCGTATTTATGATTGTGCTGATCTTTCATAATCTTCCTCCGTTCACACTGAATATTTATTTTCTATGCTTTATGTCCGCCAATCTGCTCATTACGGTCTTTTGCCGTTGCTCCTTCCTGAAGGTTCATTCCTTTCAAGATAGCGTTTTTTCCAAACTTCTTTTTGATTGTGAGCATTGTCTGTTGCATCCGTTTCTCACGCTCTAAAACAGCCTCTTCTTCGGCTTGTTCCTGTTCCTTTACCGTATAATCTGTAAAAAGATCAAGCTGCTCATACGTTTCTTCTTCCTTTGAAAAACTTTCATCCACGAGCTTGTTCGCTGTGATATTGATTCTTCTGATCAGCAGATTTTTATCCACGATCCGATCATATAATTCCATCACTGCATCTGTGATCAGCATGGTAGATGATGTCTTCCTTTTCAGGTTTGTTGTTCCATGAGCGTGTTTTGGAACTTTCCTTCCATATCGGTCGATCGTAACAGATCCCTTGTACTTCCTATATCTATCTGGATCCGTTAGATTTTCTATATCATAACCTACGGTCAATACGATCTGGTCAGTAACAAGTCTCTTATCTACCAGATCAAGTGTCATAAGATCAGTCATTTCTTTTACAACTAACTTTGCCTTATCAAAGTCATAGGGGCAGTGAAGTACTTGCCCGGAGCATACACTGTTGGTTTCCGGTTTGTACGCTTTGACTTGCTCCATCGTACAAGGCTCATAGCCCCAGGCATGATCGATCAGCAGTTCCGCATTGATCCCAAACATCTTATAAAGCAGTTCTTCATTATGGAATTCATTTGGCTTTCCGACGGAACATCTTGCAACATCTCCCATTGAGAAAAGACCGTGTTCTTCCAACTTCTTCGCATAGCCTTTGCCTACTCTCCAGAAATCCGTAAGCGGTCTGTGATTCCATAGCTTCCTACGGTAAGACATTTCGTCTAATTCGGCGATCCTTACGCCATCCTTATCCGGTTTAATATGCTTTGCTACGATATCCATCGCAATCTTACACAGATACATATTCGTTCCGATTCCGGCGGTTGCTGTAATTCCCGTTGTTTTTAAAACGTCTCGTATCATAGTCATGGCAAGTTCCCTTGCAGTCATCTGATAAGTATTCAGATAATCTGTTGCATCTATAAATACTTCATCAATTGAGTACGGAAAAATATCTTCTGGCGCAATATACTTCAGATAAATATTATAAATCTTGGAACTATATTCCAAATAGTATTCCATACGTGGTGGGGCAACAATATAATCAACCTTCAATGCCGGATTTGCATTTAATTCTGTGCTGTCATCCGACGAACCTGTAAATGTTCTGTTTAAAGCTCTCCACCTGCGGGTATTATTGACTTCTTTAATCTTTTGCACGACTTCAAACAAACGTGGTCTGCCTGGTATTCCATAGCTTTTCAGCGATGGAGATACCGCAAGGCAGATCGTCTTCTCCGTCCGGCTTTGATCTGCAACCACAAGATTTGTCGTTAAAGGATCGCGATTTCGCTCCTTACATTCCACAGAAGCATAGAATGATTTGAGGTCGATCGCAATATAAGCCTTTGTCTTTGTCATCGTTCTATGCTCCTCTATTTGCATAATGAATCAACCATCATAGCGAACCACATCATACAAAACATAAATAAAAAACACAATAGTACAGAACCACACCCAACATTTGATTTCCCATCATTGGATGATTCTTCCTTTGCCTGGTTATGCTTCGATGCATCATCTTCTTTCAATTTGTTATAAAGATAATATTCTCTGGCATTGTCTTTCCAATCTTTTTTCCCATTTCGATCATAATCAAAAAAGGCCATATTGATCACTCCCCATTCCTTAATCTATTTATGTTTTTTCTATTTACTAGAGCTTGGAAAATATGGGCTTAATACTCCAGCTACATTACTGATCGGCATTGTTTGCAGCCATACTTTCCCAGGGCCTGTAAGTATTGTGTTAAACACTCCTTCTCCACCAAACAACATATTCTTTACACCCGGAACACTTTTGATCTCCATCGTACAACTTGCTGTCATCGCGGCCAAATGTCCAGTGTCTACAACAATCTGCTCTCCAGCCTCTAATTCATATTCCACAACATGACCATCAAATTCTGCAAACATGATACCATGGCCAGATGCTTTCTGCATAATAAAACCTTCTCCGCCAAATAATCCAGCTCCGATCTTTTTATTAAAGAATGCAGATAACTCAACTCCATTCTCACCGGCAAGATAAGCACTTTTTTGTAATATCATTTCCTGTCCAGGTGCAATTTCAAATGCCTTGATGGATCCCGGGAAGCATGAAGCAAAGGCGATCATCCCTTCTCCGCCTTGTGCTGTATAAACATTCTGGAACATCTTTCTCCTGAAAACGCCCTTCCAAAGATCTTTCCTATTCCTCCATTCGAAGTTGTTTCCATTTTCATATTTGGAGACATCCAAGACATTCCTCCACCTTCTGTAACCATTTTTTCTCCAGATTCCAGATAACAGATAACTACTGGAAGTGTTTCACCTAAAATTTCATATCTCATAATGTTTTCCTCCTTACTCAACATTTGATTTGTTATTCTTCTTTGCATTTACAATATAAATTCCAACACATACAAGTGCGAGTGCGATCAGACTTCCGATATTAAATGCCTGTTTGACTTCTCCCAATACCAATGCCGACAAGATTACACTGCATAATGGATTCACAAATCCGAAGATTGCTACCTTTGACACGTCATTGTATGCAAGTAATACAGACCAAAGTGTATAGGCAACTGCAGATACCAATGCAAGATACAACACGACCGTAATTCCACCAACTGTTACATGATCTAAATGTCCACCCATTGCGTTTCCGATTAAAAATAATACAATTCCACCAATAAAAAACTGAGTTCCACTTAATATAACTGGTGATACTTTTTTTGAATAGTAATTGATCAATATCGTGGATGTTGCATAGGCTAACTGTGAAATCAAAACAAATCCTTCTCCCATCATCGTAAAGCCGAAATCCAAAGAATTCCCAAGAAGATTAATCACGACAACTCCTGCAAATCCTAAGATGCATCCTGTTAATTTTCTTCCCGTTAATTTTTCATTTCGTACGATCAAACATGACATTAGGATTGCGATAAAATTTCCTAAACCTGTAATGATTCCACCTTTCACCCCAGATGTATGTGCCACGCCGATATAAAAGAAAAAATACTGTCCAACAGTCTGCGCAAGGCAGACAGGAACTGCATATTTTAGAATCTTTCCATCGGGCAGTGTCACTTTCTTTTCCTGTATAGAGGCAAAAATCAAGACGAAAAGTCCTGCTAACGCAAATCTTATTCCTGCAAATACAATCTGACTGGCTGTGTTTGTCGTATCTACTTGTAACAGTCGATATCCTGTCTTGATCATCGGAATAGCACTTCCCCATAGAATACAGCATAAACTTGCCAGCGCTGCTACAACCCAAGTCTTTGTTAATGTATGATGCTCTGTCTTCATTATCTTTTTATTTATCCTCTCTTGTATAGTACTTTATTTGTATTAATTCTATCATATTTTCATATCTTATCCAATCTATACATTATTGATATTTTTGTAATGATAACAAAAGACTCAGAAGTCCACGGCTCCTGAGTCCTTTAACATAATTATCATATATCTATTGCATTACTGCATTCCGTTTGCCGTCTTATATTTATACAGCATTTCGGCATGATTCTGTTCTTCTACCTGAATGTCTGCCATCAACTTTCTAAGATTACTATCCCCAAACATAAATACATTTGTATTATACTCTCCGGAAACCAATTTCTCTGTTCCAATTGCATCAGTTGCAAGAAATGCATCATGCATCTTATCTTCGGACTGGCTCGCTGCTGTATAGATTGCTCTTGGTTCATAGTCTCTTCCATCACTGTCATTGCAGTCACTTGACGGTACTGTTCCATCTAAGACCTGTGTGAGTGAATCGTAATGTGTCTGCTCTTTTTTGTGTAACTGTTCAAAAAGATTTTTAAGTTCTGGATCGATCGCCTGCTGTGCGTATTTTTGATACTTTTCTATGCAGCTTTTCTCCTGTGTTCTTAGGTTTTCAATTGCTGTTCTTTCTGTCTCTTTTAATACCATGATATGAGTTCCTTTCTACTTTGGAAATTTTTATGATGGTATTATCTGCTGTTTGATGCATTTCTATGCAACAAATGGCGAAAATTTAATATTCAATTACATTGAAATTCCATCGTACCATCCGTCTGTAATTCTGCTTGATCGGATAAGTAAAATTCCAAAGTCATAATATTTTTTTCATTCAATTCCAGTTTTTTCACTTGATACTTTACCATTTCACTCACAGAAAATTTACCATCTTCTTTATAAATTGTTGTCAAAATTCCTTCTGTCTTTCCATTGTTGCTTTGTAATCGGATATTTGCAAATCCTCCGGAACTATTTTGCTGTAACAATGTTATCGTTGTTGGTTTTCCAGCTTTTGTTTTTTCATAAAATGTTTTCAATTTTCTCACCATGACTTGTCTTGGATGGTTTGAATTTTACTGGTGCATTTTTTGTACTATGTTTTTCTTCCCCAATCTGGGCAACAGGATAACCTTTGGATGTTAATGTATCATATAATGTTTGTAAGTCTTTTTTTGTAACTTTATTCTCATTGATTTTTATGTTTTGACAAATGTCTGAAATTTGCTTAACTTCTTTTTGTGCCTGAGCTTTTTCTCGCTTTGTTATCACCAATGGTTTTCCACTTCTTTGTCTTATGATCTGTTTGTTTTGTTGTTTCTTTTATATTTGATGATCTACATGCTGTAAGTGTTGTGATACTTGCGAGTAACAAAATAGCTAGCATTAATTTACTACATATATTCTTCTGATATTTTCTTTGCTTTTCTGACCACATATTCTTCTGCCCTTTTAAAATCCTTATGAATAATCCCATATTTCATATCCTTGTCGACGTGCGGAATCATATACAGGTATCATATTCTTTTCAAGTATATTATAAAACATTTCTTTTGAATTTCCTTTTCGATATAATTCCTGTCCCGCCCAGATAGAATGAAGATTATCCTTATAACAGCCTTTAAATCTTTTATAGATTCCCATATCATCATAAATCATTTGATACATCAGATATTGATTTTGTGCAAAATTCTGAAAAAACGGATTCCATTTTGGTAATCGATTACTCTTGGATGAATTTAGTGATGCATCCATCGGCATCAGATTCCAAAGTTCATCATTCATAACAAATGACCATGGAATAAAATGATCAATATCGTATTTTTTCTTCTTCACAGGTTGTCCAGTAAAGACGTCTCTGATTTCTTGAACTTCCATGATATCTTGCCAGAGATCTCTTACTTTTTTGAGTTTTCGTACCTTTTCTTCTGTTGGGGTTAATTTATATACCAGACCGGGAACTTCTGGATTATTGTTCTGCAGCCATTTTACCTTCTCGTATTGAATCCAGCCTAGAATATTGACTGTATGATCCTGAATCATCTTGATCCAGTCTTGTTGGAAGTATACTTCTTTTTTTAACTTGCTGCTTGTTCCTAATATGTATGGAAGAGTTAAGACTTCTTTATTAAATTTCTGAATATACGCTGTCATGCGATTTGCACTATTCCAATTTACTTTTTCATTACTCCTCGTAAAAAAGCCTGCTAATGCTCGGTATGGAACCATATGAGTCATCTGTTCTTTCGTCGTTTTTAATTCCTTGTTATACTGCTTGATCGCATTTTTAATCTCTACTTTCGAAGCATTCGCTGATAATTCACTAAGCTCTGTTAGCAAAAGAACTGCTCTCTCCAATCCATCCTTGATCTGCCCGTCCAGTGGCATTCCACTTAAGTGAATATGGAACTCTCTTACAGAATACCATGCATTTGTGATCATCTCATCTATGATCTCATCAAATGTCGATTCTGTTTTTCCCTCAGAGATTAACTGTATGATCGCTTCCAGCCAATAAAATTTATAGCAATAGGATGGACTTTTCATCATTTTAGAAAATCCATCGATATTTAGATTGTTATAATATTTTGGCTCAATTTCTAAGATATTTTTCCCTTGCAAATCAGGATATTCAACCATCGTTCATCACCTCGTCCTTCTCTGACATCTCCTGTTGTCCATATTTCTTTGATCTGTAATTGAGGAATCTGCAAGATAAATTCTTTCAATGAATCTTCTGTAAAATCCGTAAAATAACGCCCATTTCTCTCTCCCTCGAATTCGCCGTATTTAAATGATGTATAAATGATTCCATTTTCTTTTAATGCTTGGTTCATCTTATGGAATACACGAAAAAGATCATTTTTTGATAAATGAAGGATTGATGCACATGCCCAGATTCCATCATAAATATTCTGGTCATTTAATTCTTCAAACAGCATTTGTTTTACTTTGATTCCTGTATATTTTGAGGCTTCCTTACAAATCTCTTCGGATCCGTCAATCGCCGTTACGTTATAGTTTCGCTTTAGAAAATATTTTGTATCGCGTCCGGAACCGCACCCAAAATCTAAGATGGATGCGCACGATGGAAGATAAGATAAAAATTTATTTTGTATGTTTGTAAAATCTACGGATCTTGTTGTTTGTATGAATGATTTAGTGTATTTGTTATAATAATTTATGGTTTTGTTGTTCATTGGAATCCTCGCCTAAGTACATTCTAATAACCATTTGACAGCTTTCGCTAATCTCTTTTGGGCATCAGCAAAATGCCCGCCGCTGTTAAATTCTAATGTTGTTTGCTTTACCTTAGGATCGTTGCGCAAAATTCGTTCCTGTGTTCTAGTTCGATCTCCAACTCTTGCCATGACCGGATTCTTTGTTTTTTCTTCTTTTCCTCCAAGGCTTAAGTAGATATTGCTTTCATGCTTTATTTGATGATGCAACACATATTCATCCCATTGTTCGAACCATAAAGAACCGGAGCAGCTTGCAATTGCCGAGAAGATATCCGTTTCATATGCTGTCCATAGAGCAAACAATCCTGCAAGGGAATATCCGATCAGATAAATTTCTCTGTCTACCCCGTAATCTGCTTTTAATTTCGGAATCAAATCATTCATTAACCATTGTAAAGTCTTTGGACCATTTCCTTTGAAATCATCATCTCCGAAGGCAGCAGGTGACTTCCATGGAGAAAAATCACCATTCCAATCTATTACCTGAAATGCACAGAAAAGAAAATCCTGATCATTGACTGTCTCCATCAGACAATCCCACATATGTGCTATTTCATTTCCACGATGAGGATACATTCCCCATAAAATGATCGGACCGCCGGAACCATTTTGCTCTATATAACATGTTTTCTGTCTTATCTGTAATTTCTGCATAAATACATTCATCTCCATAAGTTTTTCTGCTTTTAATGGATTTATTTTCATGAATTTTGGCTTATTCCCTAGTTGTAGAATCCTCCAGTTCTTCTAATGCGTCCATATAATTATCCATCCATTCCATCTGCCATTGTCTGGGATCTGTTTCTGATATCTGGCTTAACGGATCGATTTCGTCAAACATTCCAAGATTCTCTGCCATATCTAGCGGAAACAAAGTTTCATCTGGACCGATTATTACCTGATCTCCAATCCTTAGATTCCTGTCATAAGCTGTTAATTCTTCCATTGAAATCTCTTCTGGTTCATCCATGGTATCTTCTTTTACATAAAAAGTTAACATTGGAATTTCTGCTTCTTCTGCTTCTATTTTCATGATCGTATAAATTGGTATTTCATTCATTATCTTATTTTCCTCAATCATATCACAATCCCCTTGCAATGATCAATTTCATGCTGTATGATCTGTGCTGTCCATCCAGAATATTTTCCATGCTGTTTTTTAAAATCCTGGTCCAGATAATCTACTTCTATCTCCTTATATCTCTTACAAGGTCTCACTCCATCCAAAGATAAACATCCTTCTTCTGTCTCAAATACGCCTGATTTCTTTGTGATCTTTGGATTGATCATTGCAAACTGAAATGGTCCAACTGCTACTACGATAATTTTCTTTTTAACGCCGATCATATTTGCTGCCATTCCAACACAATGATCCAAATTAGCTCTTAGTGTGTCTAACAGATCAACTACTACCTGCTGATCTGCTTTTGTTGCATCTGTTGATTTCTGTGCTAGAAACAATGGATCTTTCATTATATCTTTTATCATTTTATTTTAACTCCTTTAGTTCCTTTAAAAAATTCTTCTGTAGAAATATATAAATTTTCTAATATTGGTATCAAATATTTAGATGGCCTGAGGGTCTGTCTACTGCCCAATCTCAAAAATCATAATGCGTTCTCTCTCACTATTTCCACCAAACAAATCGGAACAATCAAATTTCATCGGTAAACATCATCTCATCCACCGTCATCAGATATGTAAGATTTTCTCAAATCTCTATGGAAAATGGATTAAAAAATAGATGCGGTCTATCTGTTCTGGGAGTTGAAATTCTTCTGCATTCGCTAATGAAAATGATACCCTCTCTTTCGATACGGCTTCTTTCTTATTTTCCATTACTTTCTCATAAATGCGTTCGTCATATTCAACTCCGAGGCAACGGCATCTTGTCTGGTAGGATAAGAAAAAGTCTACCCTTCCTTTACCACAGCCATAATCTAAGAGCATATTGTTCTTCCTTATAAGTCCTGTATTTGCTAATCGTTGCAGTACAGAATATGGAGTTGGTTCGTATGGATAGCGGTATTGATCGGATTGAGAGTCGTCTCTGCCCATGGTTTTGATGTGCAATAGTTTGTCCCATTTGTTGTCTTGTGTATCGTTCATAAATTGATATTCCTGCCTTCCTGTTTCAATTATTGCAGCAATCTAAAAGACCCAGAAGTCCATGGTCCCTGAGTCTTTTAGAAAATACATTTTTAAATCCAATTGCAGTCTCCACCCGTGATAGCAAGGCTTAGTAAAGCATCCATCTTTTCGACTTCTTCTTCACCCTCGATTTTCTGAAGTAACTGCGCAGTATCTAAAATATCTTCCATACTTTCATCTGGTCCAATCTCATAGTCAATCTCTGCCTCACAGTCTGGACATGGAATCTTCTCCATCGTCTGTAATGAGAGGAATCTATTCCCGCATTTTTTGCATTCATAATATCCGCATTTTTTTGTTCCATCTGGTACATAATACATTGTTCCTATCTCCTTTTTTGCTTTATTATCACATATTATACATCTAATCTGGTCTGTTGTCTTAACTTTTTTTGTGAGACCACAAGCCCAATAAGGATTAATACAGTTCCAATGATAGAAATCACTGCTATTTTTTCATGTAAGATCAACACTGAAAGTATTACGGTTATAACAGGGGATACGTAAATATAGATACTTGTCTTGATTGCACCAATCCATTTTGTCGCAAGATTCCATAACAAAAATTATAATGCGTTCTCTCTCACTATTTCCACCGAATTTCTTGAAAAATAGAATATTCATGCTAAAATAAATGATTGAATTATGAAATCATTATAAATGAAACAATCATCAAAGAAGGTAGTATTATGAAATTAAAAACTTAAAAAATTTTTCCTTACTTACAATCAGCACACTCATTATGGCATGTCGGAATTTACTTCTTTAAATTTACAAATCAATTCACATTTGGTGGTATCACAGGTATTGCCGTTTTAGTTGCAAAATTCCTTCCTATTTCTGCCAGTGAATTTTTCTTTTGTTGTGAATATTTTATTGCTGATCAATTGGATGGATCGTCTTAGGTTAAAAGCTTTGCTGTAAAAAAACAGCTTACAGCACGATTCTTTTATCTGTAAGTTTATCTCTTTTAGAGCGAATTTATCATATGAGTCATCCACTTACCAATGAGCCATTATTAGAGTTGATCTTTGCAATCTTATTGCCAGCGCTTGGTTCAGCAATCTTATTTAATATTGGAGCTTCTAGTGGTGGTACAGATGTTATCGCTATGATTCTTAAAAAATATACGAGTGTAGATATCGGAAAGGGCTTAATGATCTCTGATCTTATCTTTACTCTCGCAGGATTCCTAGTGTTTAACGTCAAAACAGGACTTTATTCTTTGTTTGGTCTGATCATGCGTTCTGCGTTGATCGACAACTTTATTGAAAGTTTTAACCGTTCTAAATACTTTCATGTTGTAACTTCTAATGCAACATGTATTTGTGATTTTATCCAAAATGATCTACAGCGCGGAGCAACCATTGTAAATGCGACCGGAGCCTTTACAGGGGATGATAAATATATTATCCTGACGGTTCTTAGTCCTTCACAGGCAGTGAAACTTCGAAACTTTATCAAAGAACATGATCCAAAAGCTTTTCTTTTAGTTTCTAATACAAGTGAGATTATCGGAAAAGGCTTCCATTCTGTCTAGGATGGACAGCCTTTTCTCTGCTTTCTTTTGGTACAAAATATATTGTTCCTATCTCCTCGTATAATATCTTTTGTTGGATTTATTTTACAAAATATTTTTCTTAAATTATCACATACTAAGAAACGAGGAGGTTTCAATGCATGAATAATAAGAAGAAACGAGAACTTACAAACGAAGAAATTGATGAAAATATCTTCGAAATGTGCAATGTTTGTTCTACCACGGATTGTACTGGATTGATCCAGGTTGTTCCAAGAACAGAAGCCGAGCTTGAATCTTACGAAGAATTGTACCCCTTCCGACCACCGTTTTTACCTCATGATGATGATTAAGTCGTCATCCACTTTCTCCTGTGACAAGATCTTATAGCCTGTTATGACTATAAGGTCTTGTTTTATTTTTCCGAAAGTAATTTTTCAATGTCCACTTTCTCTTCTAATTAGTCTGACAAAAAATATCATCTCTTATTGATTCCAACATAATTGTTTGTGGTGTAGCATCATAATTTTCATCCATCCAAGCTACAGACTCATCGTCCAAATAATCCATGAAATCAATATATGTATTCTCATCATCCATTTCAAAAATTCCTTCTTTCTCAAAGCTCAAAACTCTCTGAATCAGCTTATTATCAGGATACGTCTTTTTAAGAAATTCAATTTGCTCTTTTTTTAGTTTAAATTTTATCATACTTATCCACTTTTTCCAAACATCTGGTTGATATCCTAGTGTTGATTGCTTTCCATTTCGGACAACGGGTGTCTTGATGACTTGTGGATTTTCTAATACTTTTTCAAGTTTATCTTCATTGGCAATATATTTGATCAGTGCAAGCAAGTTCTGATCTTTGCCTTCCCAATTGATCATATGATCTAAACCACCATTTGCCTGAGCTACTGAATTGAATTCGCCTTTGCTCATGCCTTTTTTCTTCATATCAACAAACTGATATTTGATTCCACGTTCTTTGAAAAAACGTTCTGCTTTCTTTGTTTCGTTGCATTTTTTTGTTCCAAATATTTGTATGTTCATGCTGGTTTAAAATCCTCCATTTAGATATGCTCTAGTTTCTTTATCTCATTCATCATTAAGCGCTACAGCCTGTATTTTGCAACTTTTTGACTTCATCTTTGTATTCAGATTTCACAAGGTCCAAACTCAGGAATGCTTAAGTTACAAAACAGCTTTCTCATCTAATCAGCTTTTATTACACCAGTAAAATGAGACTCAACAATCCTATCCATCTGTGCTGCAATCTCTACAAATGGCAAATTCAGATCAAGTGTCTTAACACTTATTTGACTGCCATGCATCTGATACACATTATCAGGCTGGATTTCTTCTTCCGTCTTGGCATAAAGAAGCATTCCTGAAACTGTATTATCTTCTTCTCCAAATTGATAGCTTCGATTTTTTACATAGGTAAAAATCTGATACAAATTGTTTGAATGAAGCGTATGTTTATCAAAATGGACCTGTGTAGTGTGATTGTAATATTTCGCATCAATGATAAGCACTGTATTGCCACGTTGCAAGTGAATATCAGTTTGCATAACCGGCAGCATCGTTCCAACACCATCATCTAGTGCCCACGGAATCTGCGATGCACTAACAGACAATTCTGGATAATGTCTGCTGTAATATTCCAGAATAAATTTTTCATACAGCCTGCACATACGCTGCTCGTCTACAAAGGATGCTAATCTATAGTTACCTGCATCTGTTGTGATCAACATTCCTTCAATCATCAACTGACAAATACTAACTAACATTCTATATGTTTGATTATTACGCTGAAAACGAATCGATGACCATTTAATTTCTGTCGGTTCTATAGAATCTACATTCGAAAAATACAACATTTTCTTCTTCAGATCATCTTTGTATTTTGCTTTTACTTTGCCGTTTCGCAAAAGAAGCATGACTGTTGTTTTCAAGATTTGATTCAACGTGTTATTTTCTGAAAGCTCATCAAAATCACAGGTAAGTACTTGTTTATGCAACAGTTTATTTTTAATTGTACCTGGCATATTTATTTTACCACACATAACCGTCAGCTCTTCCTGATGACTTATATATTCTCTGTAAAGACCCTGCTTTAACTGCAGCCCTATGCCCTTGGCTAGGATTGCAGCCAGCAGATTATACATTTCGTCAAAAGACTCTACTGCAACATCCTCATATGTCTCTTGCTTCAGTGTCTGAAAAGCATAGGAAAGCATATGGTAAATATTATTGATCAGAATACTCTTGTCCTTTGTCATTGAAATACCCCATGCAAAATGTTCTCCCAACGCTGCAATTTATCTGTATCATCAAACCAATACTCTGCTAACATTGGCAATATATCAAAATCAACTACATCTTGCATCCACTCATCCGTACATTCTTTCGTATTACAAAAATAGCTATGCCCAATACAGAATCCTTTCCCTAGAGATTTGTCGTTTGCAATTTCTCTGTTCAGTTCCTTAATGCGGTCAATCAACGTATTGAATGTGTCATTTGTAAATGCTTCCTGATATTTAATAAATCCTTCCGAATCAAATCCAGGTTCCATGTCAAAGAAACTAAATCGGCGGCGAAGTGCATAATCAATCATCGCCAAACTTCTATCAGCAGTGTTCATCATACCAATGATATGTAGACGTTTTGGAACAGAAAAGCTGAGACCATTATAGGCTAATGTTGTCTTTGTCTCTCGATAGTCAGCCTCAATCAACATTAATAATTCGCCAAAGATTTTACTCATATTGCCTCGGTTAATCTCATCAATGATAAAGAAATAATCTTTATCTGGATGGTTCGCTGCTTTCTGACAGAATCTATAAAAAATTCCATACTTCAGTTCAAATCCATCCTCGACAGGCTTATACCCCATCATGAAATCTTCATAGGAATAATTCTGATGGAACTGTACAAACTCAATGCGGTCATCATCTTTCTCTCCCATTATCGAATAAGCCAGACGCTTAGCTGCATAAGTCTTTCCAACACCTGGTGCTCCCTGCAGAATAATGTTCTTCTTCCTTGTCAGAACAGCTACGAGACGATCGTATTTTGCTTCTGTCATGTAAACCTGATCTAAGAATTTTTCTTTCGAATACTCATCTTTATTTTTCTCAGCTGTTGGCACTGGATTTTCTTCACGGATCAAATCAATAATAAATTCGTATTCATCCTTTGTTAATTTAAATAGACTTCCCTGAATGATACTGAAATATTCCATTTTTTCCAGTTCAGGACAGGCTTTCAATGTTGCAAAATCAATTGGTGATGAGAGTCCTTCTAACTTTTCAAAATATATTCTCTCTCCATCCTGCTCTGCATTTACACGAAATATAGCTACAATTTGTTTCACCGGAGTAGACTCATATCCGATCACCATATCTCCCGCCTTTGCATCAAGAAAGTTTTGGAAGATTCTACGCTTATTCCCATTGTCATTAAACAAAGTATAATTCTGAACTTCTCCCACTGGCATACTGGACATACTCCACATTTTGGGATTTGCATTCAAGAACCAATATTGCTGTCCATCATCTTCTTGAAACTGAGCATAAAGAGGAACATTTGTTGAATCTTCCTTGTTCCAATAACGAAAAATGAAAAAACCAACATCTATTGTAAGTGTCCGTAATTCAGGGTCAGCATAGCAAGTCGATGTGATCTGAGAATTTAGCAGATTTCTAAGCTCATCGTCCTGCTGTAATTCTGCACATATCTCATCATATAATGCCATGAAATTTCTAATATTATCTACATAAGCACCCTTCTTAAACCGATAGTCACTTTCAAGTTCCGATGAGACAGCTTTTACTTCACTGAATTTATAGATATAATATTTGTCTGGATAGCGCAGCCACAAATATGCCATGATTGCATTTTCATACTGATAGTGCTGCGCAGCTCCATTTGTATTGGCACTCCAATAATGTATTGGACTTGTTTTAAAATTAGCAATTCTCTCACATAAATCCTTACTTTCGTCATATAGTTCCATATACATGGAACGTACCTCTTCTGGAGCAGCCTCTGCAAAACCGATAATCATTTTTGCTGGAAAGTTATTCGCAGACGCAAGCAAATTACCAACCTGACCCAGAGATTTCTTAAGCATCTGTGCAAAATCAGGTGAATTAATATCCCAATTTTCTTGGAAACATTGTATAGCTTCCCATTTGTATTTTTCGTTTGGCCATTGTTGCTGGACAAAAACTTTTTTGTATTCTGCTAGTATTTGTTTTAATCGAATTTTGTTGAACATTGTTATTTACCACCTTTGTAATGATTCTTTGAAATTTTTATAGATCTCTTCATAATTTTGTAAGATCTCAGGAGACCTAAGTTATACACTAATATATCTCTGTTAAAGAAGATATTCCTTTTACTGCTCTATTTTTACAACTAAAATATATACTAGTTTGACCTTTTGAATAATCTTTTCTTAATCATGCCATTTATTTTGTTATCTGACACCATAGACATTCGAAACCTTAAGTCTATTAATTTCTTCGCCCTGCAATAGTAAAAGCCTGTCCATCATATTGATATATTGTATTATACATCCCTAATTTTTCAAAATCGATTTTTTGATCAAAAATATAATGATTGTCCAATCTCA